>Ga0129324_10000586_pt1 | contig 26040 bp, 15 predicted proteins | sample CPBDNA_7_FD_96879 | JGI IMG/M metagenome (GOLD analysis project Ga0129324, IMG submission 96879) | Freshwater to marine salinity gradient microbial communities from Chesapeake Bay, USA - CPBay_Spr_15_0.2_DNA | ecosystem: Environmental > Aquatic > Marine > Coastal | place: USA: Chesapeake Bay...
AATGTAGTTTTTGAGCTGGTGTATGATAACAACCACTCCAAGCCAAAAGGATTTAAGCAATTGGTGCTAAAAACATTTGTGAAAAAATTTGTGGTCAATGAAAAATCCTCTCCAACCATATCCATATCGCATCCTGCTTTTAATGCAAGTTTAGATACTGTTTGAAGATCTCCTAGACCGTGATCAATCATTTCATTGATGCCAGTATAATCACTTACCACAAAGCCTTTAAAGTTCCATTGATTTCTCAAGACCTCTGTTAAAAGCCAATTACTTCCCGTTGCAGGAATCCCATCAACTTCATTAAATGAAGCCATTACCGTGCCAACTTCAGCATCAATTGCAGCCTTATAGGGAGGGAAATATTCATTATACATTCTGACTTTACTCATATCAACAGTATTGTAGTCCCTCCCTGCTTCAGAAGCTCCATAGAGTGCGAAGGACTTTACGCAGGCGAGAACTGTATTTTCATCACTTAACCGTTCCCCCTGATATCCTTCTACCATCGCTTTTGCAACTTTACTCCCCAGATAAGGGTCTTCGCCAGAACCCTCAGCAATTCGTCCCCATCGCGGATCTCTTGAAATGTCCACCAAGGGGGAAAACACCCAATTTATACCGCCTGAAGTGGCTTCTTTGGCAGCCATTTTTGCTGTTTTTTTAATTAAATTCATGTCCCAAGAACTCGATAACCCCAAAGGAATGGGAAATATAGTTCTATAGCCGTGTATAACATCCATGCCAAAGAGTAGTGGAATTTTCAATCGACTTTCTTCAACAGCAATCCGTTGAATATTCTTTATTTTCTCGACGGATCTAATGTTAAATAATCCTCCAACTTTCCCGTCTTTTATTTTTTTAATAACGTCTGAACTCTTTTCTAAACCAGTTGAAATATCTCCTGCTGATGGAAGATTTAATTGCCCTATTTTTTCTTCTAAAGTCATCAAACCCAACAAAGAATCTATTCTTTGCTGGAGTTTAATGTCTTCCGTTTTTTTTAGAGCTTCCTTTTTTGAAAAATCACAGCTTATTATAAAAATAATTATAATAAAAAAGCCAAGTAATTTATAAACATTCATCTGTTTACTATTTGGATTCAAAATAGGTTGTCTAATTCTCAAATCGAATGTCATCTACATAATAAACATCTTCTGCAGTGCCATCCGTTTCGGCTCCATTAAAAAACAAAACTAACTTAGTGTTTGCTGTATCCGCTCCTGTAAAGTCAAATAAATATTCTTTCCATTCATTAACAACATCTATTTCAGCCCAAATTTCTGAAGGCGTGCCACCTGATTCAATTTTAGCAAGAATCCTAACTGCCCTAGTTGAATAAACTTTTAACTTAAGAATCGGAGTTGAAGAAAGATCAATTGCAGATCCGTATTCGGTGATTAAGTTATCCCATGCGTTTGTTCCATCATCAACATAGCGCCCCACATTGGAACTTCTGTTTTGACAGCTGACCGCTGGGTTTTCTACAACTGTAGCGGCTTCATTACCGAAAACATAATTTTGTTGGCAATCAAAATCACTAATAATTGTAACTATTTGATTAACACCATCACATTCAGCTTCAATTGCACTACAATCTTTAGGTAAGATTTTAATATCATCCACAAAATAAACATCTTCAGCAGTACCATTAGATTGACCGCCATTAAAGAAAAGTACAAGCTTAGTGTTTGTCGCATCAACACTCTCAAAGTCGAAGGTATATTCTTTCCATTCATTAACAACATCAATGGAGCCCCATATTTCCTGAGCTGTTCCGCCTCCTTCAAATTTAACCAAAAGGGGGACTTCTTTTGTGGAATAGATTTTAATAGAGACCTGGTTGTTAGTAGAAAGGTCTATTTTATCTCCAAAATCAATCAATAGATTGTCCCATGCATTTGTCCCATCGTCTGTATATTGACCTACAGAACTAGTTGTGTTCAACCCTTCTTTATTTGGATTATCAATGGAAAAGGGGTTTTTAGGATCCGCATCTGGATTTCCCAAAGTATAATTCTGCTGACATTCAAAATCACTTATAATTGATGAATCTTCCGAAACAGTTAAGCAAGGATCAACCCATACGCTAAATCGAATATCGTCAATGTAATAAATGTCCTCTGATGTACCGTTGGATTGGCCTCCATTAAAGAAAAATACTAGTTTTGTATTGGTTATATCTACCGTTCTAAAATCAAAACGATATTCTTTCCACTCATTTGCAACATCAATTGTACTCCATATTTCCTTAACACTTCCCCCTCCTTCAAATTTCACTAATAATGGTACTTCTTTCGTGGAATAGACTTTTAAAGAGACTTGATTGTGCGTTGAAAGGTCAACATTATCTCCAAATTCAATCAATAGATTGTCCCATGCATTAGTCCCATCATCTGTAAATTTTCCTACTGAATTACTAGTATTATCTCCTTCCTGATAAGGGTTTTCTATCAAAAGAGGGTTTTTGGGGTCAGCTTCTGGATTTCCCAAAGTGTAATTCTGTTGACATTCAAAATCACTTACTACGTTTAGGTCTTCTATGGCACTTGCGCAAGGATCATAAGGGTTAATCACTTCACTTTCAAAACGAATATCATCAACATAATAGACATCTTCTACTTTGCCATCAGATTGTCCAGCATTGAAAAACAAAACTACTTTTGAATTTTCTTTACCTATAACAGACCTAAAGTCAAATGAATATTCTACCCATTTATTTACCGTTTCGATATTTACATCGACCTCTAAAGCCTGACTACCTCCCTCTAGTTTTGCTTTTAATAAAACTGCCTTAGAGGAGTATACTTTAACATATAGCTGACTCTTACTTGACAAATCAATCGGTGCATCATGAATTGATATCAAATTATCCCAAGGATTGGTTCCATCATCGATATACTTCCCAACTTTTTCTGAGGCATTAATTCCTGTTTTATTTGGGTTTTCAACTATTTCTATAGATTTTTTGTAGTCATAATTTAATTGACAATCAAAATCGCTCAAAACATTGAGAATGGGGGCTACCCCTGCGCATTGATCAATCGGATCAATTACTGGGTTTTCTGGATTGTCTTTTTGACAGGAAAAAGACAGCGCAAAAAATATCGATAAACTAAAAAAATAAACTTTTGATTTTAAGATTTTACACATAATAATATATTTTAAGGTTCATAAATAAGATTGGGTACTTGTTTTTTTAATGACATTCATCACAAAAAGAAATGCTTGTTTACATATTTAATTATTTAAAAATTAGGACCTATAAAGTCTAGTTTTTGGAGACCACTAATCACTTCTTCATTATTCATAAAATGATTCCAAAGAAGCTGTGATCTGTAATTTTCTACCATGATTATAATTGGACCTTGATCAATTGCTAGATATGCTTTTGAATACCAATTTTCTGTCTGATTAAACGCATCGTAAAACCCATAAGGACCCCAGGTTTTTTCTTTTAAATTTTCATAGAAATGTCTTAATACTTGAAATGAGAATTCTGGGGTATAGGGCATTGCTGAAATAGCAGCAGAAGGTGTGATCACGCCTAAATCATTATTAGGACTATGGGCAGAATATCCACGATGATTGTCACTTGCTGTCAAACCCCAAACAACAGCTGAATAATTCTGCCAACCTTTTGGATTTTCAATACAATATTGTCTATTGATTAAGGTGTGGTTAATATTCTGCTCTTCATAATTTGCATAAGTATCTGATAACCCTCTGGGATTTAATCCTAAAAAGGAATAGTGAGAAAAAAATAAAGGACCACCTTTGTCTTCACCCAAGGGGAGGTTAATATCATAAAACCGTTTGTTGTTTCGAATTGCCCCATTCCTAGCCCATCCTGAATGATAGGTTGAAGCCTCAATTGGATAAGTAGGAGAACTGGAAGCCAAGACATAAACGATTAGAGATTCGTTGTATCCACTAACGTTTAAGTTAATTTGAAAATTATAGTTAGGCGACCAATGCCAGGTTATAACATTTTTTCCGCTTTGAATATACCAATCCCACTCAACATCTTCCCACAAAGTTTGGATTTCAAGCCTTAACTGATCTTCCTTTTCATTTTCTAAATTAAAAAAAGATTTAGCTGTTAGTAGTCCTTGGATCATAAAAGCAGTCTCTACAATGTCACCCCCATTATCTAAATTAGAGAAAGGTTGAACTTTACCGCTGTTAGCATTGTACCAATGGGGAAATGCTCCATGGAATCGATCACTGTTTAATAAAAAATTTGTAATTTTTAGGATTCTATCCGCTCCCTCTTCTCTAGAGATAAAGCCTCTTTTTATTCCAACAATTATTGCCATTACTCCAAAACCGCTTCCACCAGATGTAACGATGTTGTTGTCTCCGTTGGAGCGCTCCCTAATCATTCCTGAAGAAGGGTGCGCAAAATCCCAAAAGTATTTAAATGTATATAATTGAAGGGTGTCCAAAAGCTGTTCGTTACTGAGCTTTTGCACAGAAGGAATTTCAGGATTTTTTTGAGTTACAGCTTTATTCTCCTTTTCACAGTTTGCAAGAAGAAAACCTGTGAAAGCGATTGATAAGATTATTTGAAATTTCTTTAATTGCATCTTAATATCCTGGATTTTGTTCGAGTTTTCCATTACTGATGTCAATTTGAGATTGAGGAATTGGAAACAATTCATTTTTTCCATCCACAAAATTCTTTCCATGAGCTCTCAATACACGCCCTGCTCTTTTTTGTCTGACTAAGTCAAAAAAGCGATCATGCTCCATTGCCAGTTCCAATCGTCTTTCTTTCCAAATAAGACTTCGTAAACTTGCCTGATCGGTTTCTATTATAGAATGGTTTTGATCTCCAAAGGCTCTTGCTCTTACTTGATTTAGGGGAGACAAGGCATCCAATCCTAATTCATTTGCAGCCTCTGCGTTAATCAGTAATACTTCTGCATACCTCAATATTCTTATGTTTTTGTTTCCTCTCTTATCATCTTGGTTTGCCGTTTCAAGGATTTTACTGACATAGGCTTTTTGATTGTAGCGTTCGTTTGAAGCAGCTGTACTAACTTCAAAACCATCAAAAAGAATTTCTCCTTTATAAATTATGGTTGCGTCTCTCCGACTATCACCGGCTTCATAAGCCTCGTGAAGATTTTGACTGGGAGAATTGAATCCCCAACCAAAACCACCTTCACCTCTAGCGCCTTGAACAACAGAATATTTATCAACTCCTTTATTAGGCAATTCGCCTCTAGCTTGTATTTCAAAAATTGATTCTTCATTATTTTCACCTATTTCTCTCCATATTTTTGAATAATCTGAAGTTAGGCTATATCCCATATTCATCACCTGACTTGTCATGTCAAACGCCTTTTGCCATTCCTCTTGATAAAGGAAGACTTTTGCCAATAAAGAAATCGCTGCGCCTTTGGATACCCTTCCAAGATCGTTATCAGAATATTCAGACTTTAGAATAGTTTTTTCAACAGCATCCTCTAAATCTTCAACTATAAAAGCATAAACATTCTCTCTTGTCGCACGTGTATTGCCATTATCAATATCTTCCTGATTTTGAATTTCAGGTAGGGATTTAATTAAGGGCACACCTCCAAAAGCTCTGACCAACCTGAAATAGAACAATGCTCTTAAAAATTTGACTTCCCCAATTAATCTGTTTTTTAATGTTTCTTCAATTGCTAAATCTGGCAGGTAATTTAATGCTTGGTTGGCACGAGCAATGCCTTGATAGTTTCCTTCCCAAATTTCATTACAAGAAAAACAGTCGGTTGAAAAATCAAAAGAATCGAGTAAATGCTTGTCAGCACCCGTATCACCTGCATCACTCCCTTTATCTGCATTATCTGAAGTAATTTCAGAAATTCCAATCCAAGAAAACGAACTGATGTTCCAGTCCAAAAGTTTACTGTAAACTGCATTTACTAATTGCGGGGCAGATTCAGGACTTGAGAAGGCTTCTTTGGGAGTTGGGATTGAAGGTTCAACTTCCAAAAAATCGTTACAGGAAAAAAGTCCTAAAAAGATAATAAGTATAAAAGTATTTTTTTTCACAATCTATATTTTAAAAGTCAATATTAATCCCAAATAATATCGAACGAACAGATGGGTGTACGTCCAATTCTATGCCGTAATTACCCATAGGATCACCGTCACCAGGGAGTTCTGGTGTATATCCTGAAAATCGTTTAAAAATGATAGGGTTTTGTGCTGCCAAATAAATACGTACCTTTTTTATATCGTTAATTTCTTTGAATGTGTATCCAAACGTTATATTATCTATTCTAAAAAAATCACCGCTTTCTAAGTAATAAGAAGAAGAGATTGGAACCAAATTAGAAGGTGCTGGATTATTCGCAGTTGTGTTTCCTTGACTAAAAGAATTATTTGCTATGTTTTGTTCTATATTCTCCCCACCAAATCGCTGAGCCTTTTTTCCATTGTATATTTTATTTAGTGCGCTTCCATGCCCTGCAATATTAAAATCCCAATTTCGAAAGCTTATTCCAGTGTTAAGTCCAAAAGACAAAGGTGCTAGGTAGGACCCAAAATATTTTCGATCGCCTTCGTCAACCTCGGTGTTGTTATTAACATCATCAAAAACAAAATTTCCTCTATTGTCATAACCAATGACTTCATACAAATAAAAACTTCCCAAAGGCTCCCCTAAAGCTAATTTTTTGGTGTATTGACCGTTGTTTATGTCTCCTCCTCTTTGAAAATTTGCCAATGGGTTAGAAATTTTATTTAAAAGGTTTTTGTTATAAGAGACATTTCCTCCAACACTATATTTAAAGTCTTTTTGAATTACACCATTCCAATTCAGTGAGAGCTCCGCTCCTTTGTTACTGACTTCTCCCACATGAGTGTTAATAATTCCCTCATTTCCAAAAACATTGGGAATGTCAATTCCGAGAATAACATTGGTGTTTACTCGATCATAATAATCAAATTCACCATTCAATCGATTATCAAACAGTGCAAACTCTAGTCCGAGGTCAAATTCACGCGTAACTTCCCATCCTAAATTAGAATCAATAATTTTCGTTACTGTTGCCCCCGACTGAACGGACTGTGAACTCCCAAAAGGATATCCCAAGTTCAGTGCAGCAGTTAAAGTGTTTAGCGAAATATCTTGATTTCCAAGCTCTCCCCAACTTGCTCGGATTTTCAAGAAATTTATGGTCTTAGATTCCCGAAGGAAAGTTTCATTCGAAACAACCCAACCCAACCCAACCGAAGGGAAATTGCCCCATGGAGATTGACTACCTCCAAAAGCGCTGGAGCCATCTCTTCTGAGGGTAAATGTTGCTAAATAATTGTTTTTAAAGGAATATTGAATTCTTGCAAAAAAAGATTGAAGTGTCTTTAAATTTTTTAATGTTCCGCCTGTCACATCCGTTCCAGACTCTCCATTTGAGATGCTAAATAAATTTTCATTTTCAAGCACATTATTTCTTGTCGCACTAATGTCATCTCCCTGTCCTTTTTCCATGGAAATCCCTAAAACGGCTTTTATGGAATGATTTTCATTAAATGTTTTTTTATAACTCAAGAAAGCATTCCATATCCAGTTATAGTTGTTTTCCTTCGTGATTTTTAGGGTATTATTTGCAGCATTAGGTTCCAATACCTTATAGCTTTCAAATTGACGACTAGGATCTACTGCAAGCCAATTTTCTCTGTTTGAAGTAAACTCTCGATTTCTTAAGTAGTTCGTTTCAATATTAAAATTTGAGGTCAAATCAAGACTATTAGTTATGTGATAATTTCCTTCAATATTTGCTTGAATAATTAAGTCTTTATTTAATTCATTAAACAACTCTACTCTTGCTAGCGGATTCCCAACATTATTATATTTACCATAATCATCAAAAGGAACGCCATATCTTCCTGTAAATAAGCCTTCATCGTATTGGGCTGGAATATTTGGGGACTGCTTATACGCCTCGGTAAACGCTGAATTAGGTTTGGGAACATTTTTATTTAATGAAAGTGATAAGTTGGTTTTAAAAGAAAGTTTATCATTGGGTGCATAGCTGTTTTTGATGCGGGTATTTAAACGGTTGTATTCACTTCCTTTTACTATGCCTTGTTCATCATATAAATTAACACTAAAATATGTTTTGAATTTTTCAGATCCACCACTGACAGACAAATTGTGTTCCGTCACAATGCCTAATTGGGTTATGGTGTCAAACCAGTCTGTTGAATTGTTTTGTAAGATTGGAAATCGGTCAAAGCCAAATGCTTGATTTGAAAATCGTGAAAACGAATTGGCATCTGCCAGTTGAACTTTGCTTAAAACACCCTTAAATCCAACGTAACTTGAATATAAAATATTGGTTTCTTGAGTACTTCCTGATTTGGTTGTAATGATAATTACGCCGTTGGCTCCCCTATTTCCATATATTGAAAGTGAAGAAGCATCTTTAAGAATATCAATGGATAGAATATCTGCACTACTCAAATTATCAATTCGGTTCGATATAATTCCATCAACAACATACAGTGGATTTCTACCAGAAAGAACAGTTCCTAATCCTCTTATTCGCACGACGGGTTGCGCTCCAGGTTCCCCTGAATTAGATATTTGTATCCCTGCGGCTTTCCCCTGAATAGATTGTATTGGGGTGAGCGCGGGTTGAAGCATAATTTCTTCGGATTTTATGCTTTTTATCGATCCTGTTAAGTCTTTCTTTTCAGAAGTTCCGTAACCAATGACAACGATTTGATCTAGCTCTTCTATTTTTTGAATCAGCCTAATTTCAAGAGATTTATTATCTCCAAGCATAATTGATTGACTCTCAAATCCTATATAGGAAACTAGAAGAGATGCTCCACTGTCGGATTCTATCTCAAAAAAACCATTAAAATCCGTTACAACTGCTGTTGACTTTCCCTCAATTAAAACTGTTGCACCTAATAAAGGAAGCTCTTGATTATCTGTTACTCGACCGGAATATAATACTTGAGTGTATCCAATTTGACTAATAGACAGTAGGAAGAAAAAAAGTCTCATTCTTGACATAGGGCTATGATCAGATTAATAATGAAGTATCAAAGTTATGTGAAAACTTAGGTAATAACGATTAAGAGCAGTGTATAATAAAACACATCAAAACAACACAATATGTTTCTTATTAATTGATTTTCAGATTATTATATAAATTTTTTATTATTATAATCTAACATCAAAAAATAAAGAGTGATGTATTAATGATGTGACTATTCTAAGTTGAATTGAAGCAAAAATTTAATGAAACTGGTTTCAGTTTTAATTTTTAATTTTTTCCTCAGTCTATATCGATGTAGTTCAACACTCCTATAAGTGATCCCTAATAAAGGAGCAATCTCTTTTGAGGTAAGATTCATTTTTAGAAAGTAACATAATTTTAAATCTCGAGGAGTAAGCAGAGGAAATCTAATCAACAAATCACGAAAAAAATCTTGATTAATATTATTAAACTTTTCTTCAAAAAACTTCCACTCCTCTAAGTTATCCTGATGTCCTAATGTCCTTATAAGCTCGTTGTATAGCGCCTTTTCGTTTCTTTTGAAATCAGATTTATTAATGATTTTCTTAACTTTTGAGAGCGTTTTGTTTTTTTTAATTAGATACAATGCACGAATGGCCAATTCTTTTTCTTCAGATCTAATTTTTGATTCTAAATTTTCTTTCTCTAATTGATTAAAAACTTTTAACTTATCTAGTTTCTCCTTTTCTATTTCTATAAGATGCTGATAATTCATCTCTTTTTCAATTAACGCCCTTTTTTTTCTAAACTTAGATAAGTTATAATTTCTAATAATTAATATAAAAAGTGCCAATAATAGAAAATAGCCAATAAATGCCCAATAGGAAATATACCATGGTGCTTTAACATTAAAGCTATAAATCGCTTCTGAACTGTATATTCCGTTTTCAACATATCTGAGCTTAAATTTATAATCACCATGCGGAAGGCGCGTGAACTTTTGTATATGGGGATGTGAGGTTTTCTTCCAAGATTCATCCGCTAGCCCTTCCAATAAATACTCATAATGAATTGAATTAATTGGGAATAATGTGTTACTTGAGAACTGAAAAATTATTTCATTTGTCTTGCTTTTAATCGAGAGAGAACCTGGAGCTTCTGCTGTTTTTCTTTTCCCATCCGATCCATAAGAAACATTCACTATAACAGGTTTTTTTGGCGTGACCAAAGTCTGAGTGATCGTTGGATTAAATCTCATGAATCCGTTATCTAAAAAAACATAAATTTTATTATTTATTAATTTTGTGTTAGGTAATCCTTTTAATATCTTATTAGAAAACAAGGTTGAGTTAAAATTAAACGACGATTTTGTTTTAAGGTCAAACAGTGTAAAATCGTTTTTAAATTCTTTCATCAAATAACGTTTACCATCTATTGAACTTAAAGTCGTGAAAGGACCAATTATTTTTTCTAAGATGAAGTACCTAACCAAAGTATCATTTATGACATCATGTTTGTAAATCAAATTAGGAGCAGTGAGCAATATCTCTTGATTAAACTGAAAAATATTATCGATTTTATTTTCAGTAAAAAACTCTTCTTTATTCGAAAAGCTGAAAGGGTAAAATGACGTTTGATGTCTTGAAACTCCATTAAAATTTGATGCGATCCACAAAGAACCATCAAAATTAAAAATAGCCTTCTTACTCGGTAATTTATAGTTTTCAAAATCAAAAGTATTCCATGAACGAACTGTTTTATTAAAAACTGTAACTCCTCCATAATTAGTTTGGAGATAATCATTTTGACTTTTAGGAATTTTCACAAAGCTTTTTCCTCCTGAAATACTAGATATTTTTTTTAAATTATCATCTGTTAATACGAAAGTACCCTTGTTATGCCCTACTATAATTTCATTTTCAATCACTTCTAAATCCCAAACTTGCCCATTGGAGTTTTCAATAAAGTCAAAATCATTTTCCTGATCCATAACAAAAATGCCGTGGTTAGTGCCAATAACAAGGTTGTTATTCTCTGGATGCTTTACAATGTCAAATACAGTACCTAGTTTTCCGGAATAATCCTCATAGAATTCTATGTCATAACCCAAACTAATCACGGACAAACCATTATCCAAACCAAGCCATAAGTTGTTGTTTTGATCTTTAAATTGACTTAACACCGTATTATTATTTAACCCTTTCTCGCGATCTAATACATAGCGCAGTTTAGCCTGATGGTCAAAAACCAACAACCCCTTGTTAATCGAACCAATATATACTTGATCTTCAATTACTGAAATCGTATTTAATTCAAATTGACTTTCATTGTTTTTAAAATTTTTAATCCAAGGTCTTAGAGTTTTAAAATTGTATTTAAATACACCGTTAAGTTCTGTTCCAATCAATATTTCTTTCCCAAAAGCTGCCAAACTTTTAATAGACATCTGTTTTAAGGGTCCACTCCAAGGCAAATACTCGAATTTATTTTTGTTTAACCGATAAATGCCTTTTCCCTTTGTTGTCAAAAAAATCGCATCATTAATTTTAAAACAAAAAACAGCAGGAGTTGGCAATTCTATTACTTCACCAGAATCAGAGGAACTATCATATAAATAAAGGTGGTTAAAGGATTGAAACAAAATTTTATTCTGATAAGAGATTATTTTCCATATTTCATCATTAAAAAAATTTGTGGTGTCAAATTTTTTACTCAACGACTCATATACTAATTCCCCTTCTTTTTCAATCCAATAACCAAACTCTTTGTATCCTCCTGTATAAAGTGTGTCTGAAACGAACTGTACGGATCTAATTATCGATTTGTTTGGTAATTGATATTTTTCCCAAAAACCACCATCATACCTAAGCAAAAAATGATTGTTTGCGGTGTAGAGAACCCCTTTTTTACTTTGGGTGATGTTCCAATGAGCATTTTCTCCTTTGTAATCAAATTTTGTAAAATTTTTATAAAACGGGATTGTTTGCTGCCCGAATACATAGAAATTAATAATAAAGCAAAACAGAAAGTGCTTAACATACATGACGTTGGCAGTTTGAGGTTGAGGTCATCTTAATTTTTAAGTTTAAAAAACAGTCCGTATTCTACAATAAAAGATATAAAATTAAATCCCTAGACTAATACCCTTTTGTTTAAGTAAAAAATCCCTGACGAAAAGTTTGAACCTTCGATAATTCTGATAGTATTCAAAACTGAAAATACTCGAAAACTTAAAGCATAGCTGGGCAAAGAACTCAAAAAAATAAGATGAAATAGTGCCCCAAAGATCCATAAAAAAGAAGGATGAAGTGAGACAATATAATTATGATAACTTTCGAAAAGCGTTCTTAGCAAAAGTTCAGAGCGCGAATAATGGTCTTGATAGACTAAAGTTAATTTCATAATTAGATAAGGTTTAGGATGTTACAATCCTAAATATATAAAAAAATAAACAAATTGATTGCTTGGTGTTTTTTCTCCTATCATTCAAGTACCAATGTAGTTTTTGAGCTGGTGTATGATAACAAACACTCCAAGCCAAAAGGATTTAAGCAATTGGTGCTAAAAACATTTGTGAAAAAATTTGTGGTCAATGAAAAATCCTACAAAAAAGTAGTCTGACGCCACCAGAATTTATTGTAAATGGTGAAAAGATTTTAAATAAGAAAGGGCTCCCCTAGCCGCTTAGATCTAAAAAAAATAGCGCATTTTGATTTAAAATAAAATATTAGATTCTTTAGAGCTAATCCTTAGCCCTCTAAACTTGCAGAATAGTATTCGCGATTCATACGGGCAATGTTTTCCAACGAAATGCCTTTAGGACACTCCACCTCACACGCACCAGTGTTGGTACAGTTTCCAAATCCTTCGTCATCCATTTGCTTCACCATGTTCAAAACACGGTCAGTCGCTTCTATTTTACCTTGAGGAAGTAATGCATATTGAGACACTTTAGCGGATACGAAAAGCATCGCTGAGGCGTTCTTACAGCTTGCAACACAAGCTCCACAACCAATACAAATTGCTGCGTCAAAAGCTTTGTCTGCATCGTGTTTGTCAATCGGAATGGAATTGGCATCTTGAGTATTTCCAGAAGTGTTGACGCTTACAAAACCTCCGGCTTGTTGAATGCGATCAAAGGCAGAACGATCGACAGTCAAATCCTTAATAACAGGAAAAGCGTTTGCTCTAAAAGGTTCAATAGTAATGGTATCGCCGTCATTAAATTTACGCATGTGAAGCTGGCAAGTGGTCACCAATCGATCTGGACCGTGGGCTTCTCCATTAATAAACATGGAACACATGCCACAGATACCTTCACGGCAGTCGTGATCGAAAGCGACAGGGTCGATTCCTTTGACCATCAATTCTTCGTTTAGCACATCCATCATTTCTAAAAAAGACATGTCGGGTGATACATCAGAAATGGGATAAGTTTCTATATTTCCTTTTGCAGCTGCATTGGCTTGTCTCCAAATTTTTAATGTCAAATTCATATTCTAGTTTATTAGCCAAAGGCGTTTAACATTTTATTTTTTAATTATTTGTAAGATCTTGTTTTCACTTCAATTTCCTCGAAGTTCAATTCTTCTTTACGTAGGACTGCGTCAGCAGGCTCACCTTTATATTCCCAAGCAGAAACAAAAGTAAAATTCTCGTCATCTCGGAGCGCTTCACCTTCTGGAGTTTGAGATTCTTCTCTAAAATGACCACCACAAGACTCTGTTCTTTCGAGCGCATCTTTTGCAAATAATTCTCCTAATTCTAAAAAGTCTGCAACACGTCCTGCCTTGGCGAGTTGTTCGTTAAATTCATTTTGTGAACCAGGAACATTAACGTTTTTATAAAAATCTTCACGAAGTGCTTTGATTTCACGCATTGCATCTTTCAATCCTTTTTCGTTTCGTGACATCCCACATTTGTCCCACATTATTTTACCTAATTTTCGATGGTAATAATCAACACTATGGTTTCCTTTGTTATTAATAAAAGCATCCAATTGGTCTTTAACCTCTTTTTCAGCTGCTTCAAATTCAGGGCTATCGATTGGAATCGTACCAGTTCGAATATCATCAGATAAATAATCTCCTATGGTGTAAGGCAATATAAAATAACCATCCGCCAAACCTTGCATGAGTGCCGAAGCTCCTAAACGATTGGCTCCGTGGTCTGAGAAATTGGCCTCTCCAATGGCGAAACATCCTGGAATAGATGTCATCAAGTTATAATCAACCCAAACGCCTCCCATGGTATAGTGCACTGCGGGATAGATCATCATTGGGGTTTCATAAGGGTTTTGGTCTACAATTTTTTCATACATCTGAAAGAGGTTTCCATATTTAGAACGAACCACTTCCTGACCAAGATTTTTTACCAGCACCTCATCTTCTTCATTTAATCCTTTGATATGCGCTTGCTCTTTTCCGTAACGAATCACCGCTGCAGCGAAGTCTAAATAGACTGCTTCTCCTGTTCTATTCACTCCAAATCCAGCATCACAGCGTTCTTTTGCCGCTCTTGAGGCAACATCTCGTGGAACCAGATTTCCAAAAGCAGGATAACGTCGTTCTAAGTAATAATCTCTATCCGCTTCAGACAAATCGGTGGGTTTTAAATTTCCTTCGCGAATCGCTTTGGCATCTTCTAATTTTTTAGGCACCCATATTCTTCCATCGTTTCTTAAAGACTCAGACATCAATGTTAATTTTGATTGGTGATCTCCCGAAACAGGAATACAAGTTGGGTGAATCTGTGTAAAGCAAGGATTTGCAAAGTGCGCTCCTTTTTTATGAATTTTCCATCCAGCCGAAGTGTTGCTTCCCATGGCGTTGGTAGAAAGGAAAAACACATTCCCATAACCTCCTGATGCTATCACAACCGCATGGGCACTGTGTCTTTCTATTTTTCCATCGACAAGATTTCTCGTAATGATTCCTCTTGCTTTTCCATCAACAACAACCAAATCCATCATTTCATGGCGGTTATACATTTTAATTTTTCCACGACCAATCTGACGATTCATCGCCGAATAAGCACCCAATAACAACTGCTGCCCTGTCTGTCCTTTGGCGTAAAACGTTCTGGAAACCAAGACCCCTCCAAAAGAACGGTTATCGAGTAAACCTCCATAATCTCGTGCAAAGGGAACCCCCTGAGCCACACATTGGTCAATAATATTTGTCGAAACCTCTGCCAAACGATAAACATTGGCTTCTCGAGAGCGATAATCGCCTCCTTTTATAGTGTCGTAAAAAAGTCGATAGGTAGAATCCCCATCTCCTTGATAATTTTTTGCAGCATTAATTCCCCCTTGGGCCGCAATCGAGTGCGCACGACGTGGAGAATCTTGAAAACAAAATGTCTTTACATTGTATCCCAATTCCGCCAAAGTAGCCGAGGCAGAAGCTCCTGCCAATCCAGTTCCGACAACAATAACATCTATTTGACGTTTGTTAGCAGGACTTACTAAATTGATTTTACTCTTGTGGTTAGTCCATTTATCGGACAAGGGTCCTTTAGGTATTTTTGAATCTAATTTTGCCATGTTACTGTCCGTTTAAATGATGAAAAACCGCAATAAAAACAAATCCCAATGGGACCACAATAGAAAAAGCTACTGTAAATAGCTTTATGCTTTTTGAGAATTTATTGTTCACGCCTATGGTTTGAAAAGAAGAGGCAAATCCGTGATAAAGATGAAGTGCTAAAAAGAAAAATGACACAGAATAAAGTATCACTTTGATAGGGTCATGGAATTTATGAACCAACTCTTCATAATATCGATTGGGGTTTTCTGGAAGGAATTCGATGTATTTATAGTTGATTTCTGGAAACCAAAAATCATAGAAATGCAACCCTAAAAAAGAAAGGATTACGATCCCAGAAAAAATCATATTTCGCGAAACCCAGCTTGCATTTGCAGCCCCGTTAAAGGCGGTGTATTTTATAGATCTGGACTTTCTATTTTTAATTTCTAAGACAAATCCCATGATGAAATGGAAGAGGACACCAAAAATTAAAATTGGTTGCAATACAAATTGAACCAAGGGGTTCGATCCCATAAAGTGAGAAATCGAGTTGAAAGTTTTCTCACTAATGACTGAAGTCATGTTAATCGTAAAGTGCTGTCCTAAAAACAGAACTAAGAAAACACCAGACAACGCCATTGCAAGTTTTCTTGCTATAGAAGATGATATCATATTTTTTAAAAATTGAATCCTTATTTACAAAATTAACCCATAAAGCTTTAAAAGGCAAAGTGTATTGGTTTTTATTTCACTAATTAATATCATTTTAAATAAAGGCTTTTAAACAGTGTACTGGTAAAAGGTGGATATCATCAAATAAAGTATATTATTTATTAAACAAAGTCGCTATTTTTGAAAAACACAAACCAACAGATGAAATACAATCCTTTGTCTTCAGATTTTTATTCAAAAAATCGCAAAAATTTTATGGCAGCCATGCAAGCTAACGGACTGGCTGTTTTTAATTCTAATGATGTTTATCCTATCAGTGCTGACAGCACTTTGCCCTTTGAACAACATCGCGATATTTTTTACCTCAGCGGAGTTGATCAGGAAGAAAGTGTTTTGTTGTTGTTTCCAAACGCCAAAAATGCAGATCATAGGGAAATACTGTTTTTAAAAGAAACCGATGATCACATTGCCGTCTGGGAAGGAGAAAAGTTATCTCAATTGCAAGCCACTAAATTGACTGGAATTAAAACCATTTATTGGTTAGATGATTTTGAAAAAATCTTTACGCTATTGGCCACTCAATGCGATACATTCTATTTTAATACCAACAAACACTATCGCGCTAAGGTTGAAACGCAAACCCGTGAGGATCGCTTTATCCAATGGGCAAAAGAAAAGTTCCCTAAGCATGTGACTGCTGAGAGTAACTTTCTGCTTCAAAGACTAAGGTCTGTTAAAGATCAGGAAGAAATTGACCAAATTCAAAGGGCTTGTGATATAACGGAAAAAGGATTTCGAAGGATTTTAAGTTTTGTAAAACCTGGGGTGTGGGAATATGAAATTGAAGCGGAACTTTCCCACGAATTTTTAAAAAATTGTTCTAAGGGTTTTGCCTATCAACCCATCATTGCTTCTGGGAAAAACAACAATGTGTTGCACTATACTCAAAACAATGCACGTTGTGAGGCTGGGGATTTGATCCTGATGGACGTCGCTGCTGAATATGGTAATTATTCGAGTGACATGACCCGAACAATTCCCGTCTCTGGTCGATTTAGCAAACGACAAAAAGAAGTTTATCAAGCGGTAATGCGGGTTGGAAATGAGGCAACAAAAATGCTCATTCCAGGAGTATTATGGAAAGAATACCACAAAGAAGTTGGGAAAATAATGACCTCTGAATTGCTGGGTTTGGGATTATTAAATAAAGTAACCGTGGACAATCAAGACCCTAAAAATCCTGCTTATAAAAAATATTTTATGCATGGTACTTCTCATCATTTGGGTCTGAACACCCACGATTATGGGCTGTTAGAGGAGCCCATGCAAGCCAATATGGTTTTCACTGTTGAACCTGGCATCTACATACCAGAAGAAGGTTTCGGCATTCGACTGGAAGATGATGTTGTAATTCAAGAAACAGGAGAACCGATCAACCTGATGGGAAATATCCCAATGGAAGCTGATTACATCGAAGAGTTAATGTCTAAATGATTATTCTTAAAAGTCAAAAAGTTCTTTAAAAGGGATCTCCAAACCAGAAGCAATTTTGAGAAGCGTCTTGACCGTGGGATTGGTCCCTCCCAATTCTACTCTTCGCAGCGCGGCTTCTTCCATATTAATCCTTGAACTCAATTCAACTTGAGTGTATCTCTGCTCCTTGCGCAATTGCGAAATGCGTTTTCCTAACTTCTTTATGAATTTTTGTTCAACTTGATCCAAAACCTGCCTAATTTAAAAACACAGGTAAGCTAGTAGATGTGAGGAAAAAAACGCAGAACTTATATGTTCTGTAAAATTAAAATTTCTTATATTTGAGATAAGACAAGTTTACTTTTTGTCTTAATTACACCCACACTGATTCCCGCATCCTTGATCGTTTGCGGGTTTTTTTTGAAAAAAGAACTTTTTAAGCAAAAAAGTCAGGGACCAAATACTTAAACAGAAAACGATAAATCCTTGAATTATTTCCACTATTTTAAGATTTGATATACGATTAATGCAGCAAAATAAGCAATAAAAGTCATTGCAACAAGCTGAATCAGCGGCCATTTCCAACCATTAGTTTCTTTTTTAACAATTGCCAAGGTGCTCATGCATTGCATGGCAAAGGCGTAAAAAAGCATTAGGGAGATTCCCGAAGCCAGGTTAAACAGTGGGGTTCCATCGGGTCTGATTTCAGCTGACATTTTATTTTTTATCGTTTCTTGTGAGTCATTTCCTACACTGTAAATGGTCGCCAAAGTCCCTACAAAAACTTCTCTTGCGGCAAAGGAACTAATTAATGCAATTCCAATTTTCCAGTCATAGCCTAAAGGAGCAATCGCAGGCTCTAAACTTTTCCCTAATATTCCAATATAAGAATGCTCTAGTCGGTAGGAAGCAATTTTGATTTCTAATTCAGCAGCGCTGATGTTTTCATACGCAGCATTTGTTTTCACAATGTCTTCTGCATTGGAAAAGTTCTCTCCAGGACCGTAGGAGGCCATCACCCAAAGCAATATCGAAATGGCTAGAATAATCCTTCCAGCTTCTACAACAAAGGCACGCGTTTTTTCCCAGACGGTTATCCCAACATTTTTCAGCAGGGGTAATTTATAGTTGGGCATTTCAACGACAAAATAGGATTTGGTTGAAGTTTTTAAAATTTTATTCATCAAAGAAGCCGAGACGATGGCCATCAAAAATCCTAAAAAGTAAAGCCCCATTAAGGTCAAACCTTGATAGCTGATTCCAAGAAAACGTTGGTTGGGAATGACCAAAGAAATTAGAATTAAATAAACTGGCAAACGTGCAGAGCAAGTGGTAAAGGGCACGACCAATATGGTGATGAGTCGTTCTTTCCAGCTTTCAATATTTCGTGTTGCCATAACCGCAGGAATCGCACAAGCGGTTCCCGATATTAATGGAATAACACTTTTCCCGTTAAGACCATAACGCCTTAATCCGCGATCCATAAGAAAAACAACACGACTCATATAACCCGTTTCTTCGAGGATAGAAATAAACAGAAATAAGAAGGCAATTTGAGGGATGAAAATTACGATCCCCCCCAGTCCCGGGATAACCCCTTCCGCAATAAGGTTGGTAAGTACACCAGGGGGAAGGTAATTATTAACGGCTTCACTTAATTGCACAAAAGTGCTGTCGATCAGGTCCATTGGGATACTACTCCAATCAAAAATAGCTTGAAAAATTGATAGCAATATGATAAAGAAGATAACATAACCCCAAAACTTATGAATCAAAATATTATCCAATCGACTTCTAAGATCGGTAGCCTCTTCCTTGTTTACTTGATAAGTTTCTTTTAAAATTTTATTTATAATTTGATACCGCTTAATCGTTTCCCGCTGCTGTAACTTTTTAAGATAGGATTGAGATTGGGTTTTAAAATCAGCAGAATCAGGTACCTTTTGACGTTCTAATTTGGTAAAATTAACATCTTGAGTGATCACCAACCAAAGCTTATAGAGTGATTGGTTTGGAAAAGCGTGTTTTAAACTTTGAAAATATGCTTCGTCAATGGTCAAAGGATCTAAAATTGGGCTCGTCGGTATGTTTCTATAATTAATCAAGGTTTCCTTCAAGCTGTCAATGCCTGTTTTTTCTCGCGTACTGATCAACACAATGTTGGTGTTGAGTTGTTTTTCTAAAAGCTCTATGTCAATCGAGATGCCCTTTCGTTTCATTTGATCGGACATGTTAATAACTAAAACTGTTGGGATCTCGAGGTCCTTGATTTGAGTGAATAACAAAAGGTTACGCTTTAAGTTTTCCACATCTGTTACGAGCACCACCACATCCGGAAAATCAAGATCATTTTTATTAAGCAATAACTCGATGACCACACTCTCATCCATCGAAGATGCGTTAAGGCTATAGGTTCCTGGAAGGTCTAAAATACGGGCTTTGATGGTTCGATTTAATTTACAAATTCCTTGCTTTTTTTCAACCGTAATGCCAGGATAGTTCCCCACTTTTTGATTCAATCCTGTCAGGGCATTAAATACCGATGTTTTTCCTGTATTTGGGTTCCCAATGAGCGCAATGTTTATGGTCTTAATCATGCGCTAACTTATCAGTTTTACCATTATATATTTTGCGACTTCTATTCTAATTGCCAAATGGGCTTCGTCTATCTTAAGATACATGGGATCTCTAAAAGGAGCAAGGTATAGCAACGAAACTTCGTTGCCAGGTAGGCATCCCATCTCAATCAATTTTAAAGGTAAAAAATCAGTTTCAATGGATTCTATTATCGCGGTTTCTCCTAAGCCTAGCTTATCTAAAGATATCATTATTTAGAATCATTTTAAAAAACAAAAATAGATATTTTAGCTTATTTAAGAGTTAAAAAATATAATTATTTAAGGAGAAAAATATTCTTTAGTAAGGATAAAAAGTTCTTCTAATAAACGCCCGACGTCTTCCTCATCTGTACCGTCATAAAAACCGCGGATGCGGCCTTCGGGGTCAATAAGAATGAAGTTTTCGGTGTGAATCATGTCAAAAGGTCCCCCATCTCCGTCTTCCTTTACTGCCAGATAGGATTTTCTTGCCAGCCTGTAAATCTCTTTTTTATCTCCTGTCACCAAATTCCACTTGTGATCCAAAACCCCTTTTTCTAGAGCGTATTTTTTAAGTTGTGGGACACTATCAATTTCTGGAGTAACCGAATGAGAGAGTAACATCACATTAGGTTGGTCTAGGATTTCATCTTGAATTTTGATCATATTGTCCGTCATTGCGATGCAAATAGTAGGACAGGTAGTAAAGAAGAAGTCAGCGACATAAATCTTGCCTTCATAATCTTTAGAAGAAATTATTTTTCCATTCTGATTGATCAAAGAGAATTTTCCGATGCGGTGTTGTCTCTTTACATGCTGAAGAGTGCTGTCTACTAGCTCAAAACTGACCATTGCTGGTTGGAAAACTGGCAATATTTTCTTGGGAACTAATGCGTTGTAAAACAAAATTAAAATCAATGCGGAAAGCATTGTGAAAAACAGAAGGAATCTTTTGTATTTGGATAGGGTCATCATCTAAAAACAAAGATACGGGATTAAAGAATGGAAGTAAAAGCCTTGATAAAGGTTTTTACAAATTTGATTAACGATATGTATTTAAAAGTGGTATTTTTGAAATCCAATATTAAAAAGCTACTATGGAATCTATTTTTATAAAAGGTGTTCAACTACTTCTAAGCCTGTCTCTTTTGATCGTTTTGCATGAGTTGGGTCATTTTATTCCTGCAAAAATATTTAAAACACGTGTTGAAAAGTTCTTTTTGTTTTTTGATGTAAAATTCGCTCTGTTTAAGAAAAAAATTGGAGATACTGTCTATGGAATTGGCTGGCTTCCCCTTGGAGGTTATGTCAAAATTTCTGGGATGATCGACGAAAGCATGGATACCGAGCAGATGAAGCAGCCCGCACAGCCTTGGGAATTTAGAAGTAAACCCGCTTGGCAAAGACTGATTATTATGTTGGGGGGTGTTACTGTTAATTTGGTTTTAGGGTTTCTAATTTATATGATGATTCTCTTTGTTTGGGGTAAAAACATACTGCCAAACACAGCACTACCATTAGGTCTTGGTACTTCTCCACTCGCACAAGAAATTGGATTTCAAAAAGGAGACCAAATCCTTACGGTAGATGGCAACGCCATTGAGGTCGCTACGGAAATTAATAAAATGTTATTTATGAGGTCGGTAAAGGCAGTCGAAGTATTGCATGCCGATGGCAGCCGCGAAACACTCGCTATTCCCGAGGACATTGGGAGTCGAATGTTTGAATCTGGACAAATGAGCTTGTTATATCCCCGCTTTCCTGCCATAGTTGATAGTGTCGTACCTGGTCATGGGGCAGCAGTTTCTGGACTTTTGACAGGAGACATTATTGTTGGTGCCAATGACGCTAAGATTTCCGATTGGATGGAGCTTAAGCAATGGAATACAGATCATGCCAATGAAAATATAAATTTGATTATTAAAAGAAATAATCGGTTGGATACCCTCCAAATGGATTTAGATGAAAATGGAAAAATGGGCGTCTACCCGAAAAATTCCATTCGACTCGAACATGTAGATCTTTCTTTTACTGAAAGCATTGTTGAAGGATTTGACTATGGATACTGGACCCTTCACGATTATATTGCACAGTTTAAATATGTATTCACAAAAAAAGGAGCTTCTCAAATGGGAGGTTTTGGTGCGATCGGTAGCCTATTTCCTGACTCCTGGAATTGGAAAGGCTTTTGGTCGAGCACGGCTTTGATCTCAATTATTCTTGCTTTTATGAACCTCTTACCCATTCCTGCGCTCGATGGTGGACATGTGATGTTCTTAATTTATGAGATGATTTCGGGGAGAAAACCAAATGAGAAATTTATGGAATATGCTCAAATGGTCGGCTTCTTTTTAATTCTTGCTTTGGTACTTTATGCCAATGGAAATGATATTTATCGGGCGTTGAGCAGTTAACAACCCTAGGTCAGAAATAAATAATATCTCAATTAAAGGGTCATTTATGATTAATTAATGCCTCTGTTAATGTAATGAAAACAGCAAATAACCTCCTAATGTTATTGTTTTGTAGGTTTATTCCTGAATAAATAAACTTGAAAAAACTATTTTCCGCTCTTAGGTTAATTAATTATAAAAAGAGGTTTCCAATTATTGAAATCTTTTTATACTTGCGCACATAAAAACATTCCGCTCATATCGGTTACATTAGAAGTGTTACAAGATCCTATATCATCGTTAAACTCTTCAGCCTTAGTTGCACCCTCTAGCCATTGCTTAACGGATTTCTTTAAGTGTTTCGTTATTGAATTTCATAATGGTTGTTTAAATCTATTATCAAATGGTCTATGTTTTATTTCTGAAATATGTTATTCCCTAAACCTGAGGACTTTAAATATATGTAAAGCCAAGAATTGGTTGGAATTAGTGTGCACAAGGATTTCATCAGTCGTATAGCTCTAAACCACCTATTTCACTAGGAATAGCTGGGTTCTAATTACCTACCTTTATTTGGGGGTTAAAACCTAAAACTCTCAATTTATACCCAACCCCTTCAAAATAAATCCACTTTCCTTTCGGGATACGCTGGTGAAATGGGTATAAAATCTAATCTCCAAATTCATCTAGGGTTTTTTATGTTTAATTATATTTCAGGGACTTCAATCATAGCACTCATCAAAAAAAGTACTGCCAAAAACCCTTTTTGGCAGTACTTCTCTCTTAATAACTAAGCTTTATTAAAATCAATATGTGAGTTTTGCATATTAATTTCAAAATAGCGCGATGACTTTAAAACACCTTACAGTAACAGTCTGTATTTTATCATTATCCTTTTTACTAAAAAGTTGTAATGCTGAAGACATTGATTCCTTAAATAGTCAGATTTCTGAATTGACAGAAAAAATAGAAAAAACTGAAGCTGATTTAACATCTCTGATAAATGATAACACACAGGAAGATGCTCTCTCAGACCAGAATCTTAACGCAACCATTTCAGGCTTTAATAACTCTTTAAGTACTATTAGAGAAGACTTAAAGACTAGTGTTTCTAGTCTAACTGCGATTCAAACTTCATTAACACAGAGTCAGGCTTCACTTACAGAGAGTCAAACTACAGCAGTGAATGATTTGAGTTCAATGTTTAGAGGAGCCAACGCATTCAATCAAGATTTATCAAGTTGGTGTGTTCAAACTAATTATGATATTGAACCGTATAGATTTAAAACATATGCCAATAGTGCTTGGGCAAATGATGCCTCAAAACAGCCTGACTGGGATGGTGCTGCTTGTCCTTAGTACAGGCATATTATCTTGAGTGAGTTCTGATATTTCTAGTTTTCTTAAATAAGTCAAATTAACGTTTTTGTTTAATTAAAGAAAGATTAAATAAGTTGTTAACTATATTAAACATAGATTTACGGATAAATAAATAAAATGTACCTTAAAAAACTGATTTTAATTACGATATTCCTGTCACCGTTAATAACGTTAAGTCAAGCTTTAACCTTAAACTCTTCAACCCCAACTAAAGCGTCAAACACCGTGTCTTTAGATTCAGATATTACATTGACTTTTGACAGCCCTGTTAAAACCTCTACTCTAAATGCTTCTAATATTGTAATTACAGGAAAAAACACGGGAATTATATCCGGAACTTTTTCTGGTGGAGGAACCGCCTCCGTTGTCTTTAATCCAACCAATGATTTTAAACCCGGTGAGGTGATCACCGTGACGTTAACTTCAGGACTTCAAAACACCTCGAATGCATCTTTAACGACCCCTCACACATTTAGCTTTACAACAAAAAATGCTTCAATGGCTACCCCTTTTTTTACAACAGGTAATATTGCAGAGGGATTTACCACTTATAATGTCTTTGCGGCAGATATAGATGGAGATGATGATATGGATATTGTTTCTGCATCTAATAGTGAAATTAAATGGTTTGAAAACAATGGGGCTTCAGATCCCTCATGGACCGCTAATAATATTGATGCAAGTGTAGGTACTGCACATTCTGTATTTGCTTCAGACATAGATGGAGATGGTGATATGGATATAGTTTCTGCCTCTATGAGAGATCATACCATTGCATGGTATGAAAATGATGGAGCCTCAGACCCTTCTTGGACTACTAATGATATTGATACAAGTTTAAATGGCGCACATTCAGTTTATGCAGCAGACATGGATGGAGATGGTGATATGGATATCGTTACTGCTTCATATGCCAATAACACCATTGCGTGGTATGAAAATGATGGGACTGCGGACCCTTCTTGGACTCGCGTTGATATTGATACAAACAGAGGCTTTGCACATTCTGTATTTGCTGCTGACATAGATGGAGATGGTGATATGGATATAGTATCTGCTTCTGGTAGTGGTGATCACATTGTCTGGTATGAAAATAATGGAGCTTCAGACCCTTCCTGGACAGCTGCTGTTATTGACACAAACGCACCTGATGCACGTTTTGTATTTGCAGCGGATATGGATGGGGATGGCGACATGGATGTCCTTTCTGCTTCTCATGCTGATGACACCATTGCGTGGTATGAGAATGACGGGAATGCAGACCCCACTTTTACAGCGGCTAATATCGCTACATCGGCTGATGCTGCAACAGCTGTTTTTGCAGCAGATATTGATGGTGATGGTGACATGGATATACTTTCTGCCTCTAGGAACGATCACACAATTGCTTGGTACGAAAACGACGGGGCTTCAGATCCTTCTTGGACTGCTGCTGATATTGATACAAATGCACTAGGTGCAAATTCCGTCTTTGCGGCAGACATGGATGGAGATGGTGATATCGATATCATTTCAGGTTCCACTAAAATTGCTTGGTATGAAGTCGAGTCACCAAATGCAGCCCCTTCAGACATTACGCTTTCTTCTAGTTCCGTGGATGAAAACGTTACAATAGGAACAACAATCGGAACTTTATCCACCAGTGATTCTGATAGTGGAGATACACATACCTATAGTTTAGTTTCCGGGACAGGTGATACAAATAACACAAGCTTTTCAATTAACGGAGCTAATTTATTAAGCGCTTCAAGTTTTGATTATGAAACTAAAACCAGCTATTCTATAGTTATCCAAACCAGCGACGGAACTGCTACTTACTCCAAGACATTTACGATTTCTGTAGCTGATGTTGATGAAGATGCAGATGGTGATGGCATCGCAAATAGCGCTGACAATTGTCCCTCAACAGCCAACGCAGATCAATTAGACACAGACACAGACGGCACAGGTGATGTTTGCGATTCAGATGATGATGGAGATGGTGTATTAGACACAGCAGATGCCTTTCCATTGGATGCCACTGAAA
>Ga0129324_10000587_pt1 | contig 25957 bp, 21 predicted proteins | sample CPBDNA_7_FD_96879 | JGI IMG/M metagenome (GOLD analysis project Ga0129324, IMG submission 96879) | Freshwater to marine salinity gradient microbial communities from Chesapeake Bay, USA - CPBay_Spr_15_0.2_DNA | ecosystem: Environmental > Aquatic > Marine > Coastal | place: USA: Chesapeake Bay...
AGCTTGCGATGTGGTAGGGCTTACCGCAGGAGTATCTCCTAATGTGAGTTTTTTAAAAGATTCTGATATAGAACTAGGTCGTGGGGTCTTAGTGAATAGGCTGCTGGAAACTAGTGTAAAAGACATTTATGCCATAGGTGATTGTGCAGAGCAACGAGAAGCAATAGGTAGGAGAAGACCTATAGAAGCGGTATGGTACACAGGGCGTATGATGGGAGAGGCTATTGCACAAACCATTTGCGGGAACCCTATGGAATACAAGCCTGGACACTGGTTCAATAGTGCCAAATTCATAGACATAGAATACCAGACTTATGGATGGGTAAGTGGAGCGCATCAGCCAGATTTTGAAGAACAGTTTCATTGGAGGCATGCTAAAGAGATGATTTGCGTGACCATCGCTTATCATAAAGATACCGATCTGTTTTTAGGCATCAATACTTTTGGAATTAGAATGCGTCACGAGATTTTTGATCGCTGGCTCCATGAAGGTCGTAAGGTAGATGAGGTCATCATGTATTTAAAGGATGCTAACTTTGATCCAGAATTTTATAAGCTGCATGAGGATGCCATTGTAAAGCACTACAATCAACAAAGAGAAAAACAAATCAAGCCGGTAAAGAAAAGCTGGAAACGCATTTTTGCTTAAACAACACTTGACAAATTACGCTTTATGAAAGCAATACAACATATAGGCATCGCTATTTTTTTAGTGGGCTTTGGAATCTTTATCAGCCTTCCTTTTTTAGGCAACTTTAAACTCGATCAAAAAAGCTTTGACGAGTTGATGGTCAATCAAGGAATAAAAAGCGAAGTTTTTATACAAGACCTACAAGCCAAAATAGTGGGCAAAGATTTTTCTGGTATCACTCCCTTATCCTCTATAGTGGCAGAGGCTACTGAAAATGCAAACAGGATTCATACCAAGAATAAGGAATGGGATAAAAAAGTCTATGCCAGTGATGATGATCTAGCCACGGCTATAAGAAAAGAGGCTGGTTACGGCTTTATTCCTGAAAATAAAGTTTTGATGTGGTTCCTCACCTTTGGACTTGGGATTTTAGGCGCTTTGATGTTTATTGTACCACAAGTGGTTACTTTAGGTAGAAAAGGAATTAAAAACAATGGTATTTATCACCAAAGTTCTACGAATAGAGGCTGGATCGCTTGGCTGGTTTTTATTTTCTTAGTTAGTTTTTACTTAGTGCTCTATTTTCAGTCAGAATATGCGGTGAACTGGACGTATTTAGTAGATCCATTAAGTAAAAGCTTGAATGGCAATCCCGCAGGGCACTGGTTTGTATATGGTTTTATGTATTGTACCGTAATGACCGTTATGGCCGTTAGAATGTATATCAAATACAGGCATAACAAATACCAAGTGTTGAGAACCACCTCAGTATGGTTCTTTCAAATTGTCTTTGCTTTTTTGATTCCTGAAATTATGGTGCGTCTACAATTGTCCTATTCAAAAGGGTATGACTTTAAGAATGCATTCCCATTAGATTATGATTTCTTTTTTAGCTGGAACTTAAAGGAGTTGATCTCCAGTGGTGGACTAGGGTTGTTTATTCTCGTATGGGGAATTCTACTCACCGTGGTGATTGTTCCAGTCATGGTTTATTTCTTTGGAAAAAGGTGGTATTGTTCATGGGTTTGTGGTTGTGGCGGACTGGCCGAAACTTTAGGTGATCCTTACCGTCAGCATTCTAGTAAATCGCTTTTCTCTTGGAAAGTAGAACGCTGGTTGATTCACGGCGTACTGGTTTTTGCATTAGTAATGACTGGCTTTACTCTTTATGGCTTTTTTACCGAGGCTCATGTTGTTCTAGGAATTGAGGTGCAAAGTATTATGAATATCTACAGCTTTTTAATAGGAGCTATTTTTGCCGGAGTGATCGGGACTGGATTCTATCCTATTTTTGGTAATCGGGTGTGGTGTCGTTTTGGTTGCCCACTGGCGGCTTATTTAGGATTTGTACAGCGTTTTAAATCTCGTTTTAGGATTACCACTAATGGTGGCCAGTGCATTTCTTGTGGGAATTGCTCTACTTATTGTGAACAGGGAATAGATGTACGAGCTTATGCTCAAAAAGGAGAAAACATCGTTAGGTCCAGTTGTGTAGGATGTGGTATTTGTAGTGCTGTATGCCCGAGAGGGGTGTTAAAGCTGGAGAACGGTCCAGAATCTGGTCGTATCAATCCTACAGAAGTATTGTTAGGAAATGATGTGAATTTGATGGAGTTATTGAATAAGAATAAATAGAATAAGTGTTCCGCTTTCGCGAAACTTGTCCCGAACTAGCTTCGGGAAGCGAGACCTATACTTTGATTGAAGCTAATGACGAGACTCCTTAGAATAGGTATAGATCTAAGTAAAGAGAAATGGCAAACAAAACTCAGCCTAGTAAAGATTCTGTAGCAGATTATTTGAATACTGAGGAACCCTTGCAAAAGGAAGAGGATTGTTTTCAATTTCTTCATTTAATGGAAAAGCTCGTAGGAGAGAAAGCTAAGCTTTGGGGAAATATGATAGGAGTAGGGACCTACCATTATAAGTATGACACAGGAAAAGAAGGAGACTTCCCTATTATAGGTTTTGCGGCAAGGTCTAAAAACATTAGTATTTATACAACAGCTTACAACGAAGAACTAGATAAGAAAAAGGCCGATTCAGATAACGCAAAATTTATAAAATCTGGTATTTACATCAACAAATGGAGTGAAATAAATAAAGAAATTATACTTTCTGAAAGTATAAGTACCAACAAAGAACATTACTCTGAATTAATTTAGAATGTCGCTATCTTTTGACCAACACAATAACCCCAGTTAGAACGTTCCCTTTAAGGTGGGTTTCTTTAGAGTCTTCATTATAGGATGGAATCTGTTTTTCAACCTCCAGCTCTATATGCAATACTTTTAAAACTGAAAAACCAGGTCGGTAATCAGTTAAGGCTGCCACAAAATCTTTAGGTATAGAAATATCATTACCTGATTCATGGACAACTATTTTGTCAGTTGATTTTTTTTAATTTCACAGTTATAGCTGGCCTTTATGGAGCCTTCTTTAATGTGATTTGCAACTAATTAACTTAAGCTTAAGCTACTACTTTTACCGTTCTATTAAGAACAAGGTTGAGGTATTGATTCACTTTCTTCTTGAGTTGATTTCTAGGGCATATAAAGTCTAAGAACCCTTTTTCTAGAAGGAACTCTGCTGTTTGGAATCCTTCTGGAAGTTCTTTTCCTGTGGTATCTCTAACCACCCGAGGTCCTGCAAAGGCAATTAATGCTCCAGGTTCTCCTATATTGATATCTCCTAACATGGCAAATGAAGCAGTTGTCCCACCTGTAGTGGGGTCGGTACACAAAGAAATATAAGGAATCCCTGCATCGCTCAATTGAGCAAGTTTTGCACTTGTTTTTGCCAGCTGCATTAATGATAATGCAGCTTCCATCATACGTGCACCACCAGATTTAGAAATGATCATAAATGGAATGTTGTTCTTAAGGGAATAGTCTGCTGCGCGAGCAATTTTTTCTCCTACAACACTACCCATAGAACCACCTATAAATGCAAAGTCCATACATGCCACTACAAGATCATTGCCTTCAGATTTACCTACTGCTGTGCGTATGGCATCTTTAAGTCCTGTTTTCTTTTGAGCTGCCTCAATACGATCGGAGTATTTCTTAGTATCCTCAAAATGTAAAGGATCTTTAGAAACGATATTAGGGTTGAGTTCTTTGTATTTATTGTCGTCAAACAATATTTCAAAGTATTCATTACTACCTATTCTTACGTGGTATCCATCTTCTGGGCTCACATAAAAATTGTTTTTAAGTTGATCAGTATCTACTATCTTCCCGGTAGGCGATTTGTACCACAATCCCTTAGGGGTATCTTTTTTTGCCTCTGTAGGAGTAGTAATTCCTTTTTTGTCTCTTTTAAACCAAGCCATATCTTTTTCAATAAAAAAACATTAAAATCAATAAGGATTCAAATGCTAGGGTTTATTTATAATGTATTAATATTATTAAGGTCTTCAAAAGCTTGCTTTAATCGCGCTTTAAAAGACTCTTCTCCTACACGCAACCACTTACGTGGGTCGTAATATTTCTTATTAGGAGAATCGGCACCAGACGAGTTGCCTATTTGAGAATGTAAAAAGTCATCGTTACTATCCATATACTTCTTAATACCTTCAGCAAATGCCCATTGTAAGTCGGTATCTATGTTCATTTTTATAACTCCGTAACCTATAGCTTCTCTTATTTCTTCTAGGGTAGAACCAGAACCACCGTGGAATACAAAATCAATGTGATTATGCGCTACATTGTATTTTTTGGAAATATATTCTTGAGAGTTTTTAAGAATTTTAGGCGTTAACTTTACATTACCAGGCTTATAAACGCCGTGAACGTTACCGAATGCTGCTGCAATAGTAAATTTATCACTCACCTTTTTAAGCTCTTCATAGGCATAAGCCACTTCTTCAGGCTGTGTGTATAGCTTGGATTCATCTACATCGCTATTATCCACACCATCTTCTTCACCACCTGTAATACCCAATTCTATTTCGAGAGTCATGTCCATTTTAGACATTCTTTCTAGGTATCGTTTACAAATCTCTATATTTTCCTCTAATGGTTCTTCACTAAGATCGATCATGTGAGAGGAGTATAAACTTTTCCCGCTTTCGCGAAAGCGTGCCTCACTAGCGTCAAGCAAACCATCAATCCAAGGCAATAAATTTTTTGAACAGTGATCTGTATGTAAAATAACGCTTGCTCCATAGGCTTCAGCAAGTCGGTGCACATGCTCTGCACCAGCGATACCGCCTAAAATTGCTGCTCTTTGGTTATCATTATTCAATCCTTTTCCAGCATTAAAAATAGAACCTCCATTGGAATACTGTATGATTACTGGGGAGTTTAACTCTGCAGCAGTTTCCATAACTGCGTTTACAGTATTAGAACCTACAACGTTTACAGCAGGCAGTGCGTATCCGTTTGCTTTTGCGTGATTGAATATTTCTTGAACTTGGTCGCCAGTGGCAACTCCAGGTATAATTTTATGACTCATATATATAATGTATTGAATAGCAAAAATAAGCAAAAATAAACGCCTATTTTACATCTTATTAGAAAGGATAATTAATCCCGACGTTAAGGACTGATCTAGAAATTTTAAATTCCTTCAGCCACCTTCTATTTTCTTCTAGAGCAGGGTTGTAGGTTTTAAAGCCCATATCAAATCTCAATACAAAAAAGCCAAAATCATAACGCAAACCAGCACCAGTTCCAAGTGCTAGGTATTGTAAGTCACTGAGATTATTGAAAATAGCATCTGGATCAACTTCACTATCGAGTACGTTAAAAATAGTACCGGCATCTGCAAAAAAAGCACCTTTAAAAGCTCCCGCAATAGGAAATCTATACTCTATATTGAAGGCCAGTTTCATGTTTGCTTCATTAAAATCATTAAGCCCCCCGGTCTTCCCTGGGCCTAATTCGTAGGCCTGCCAGGCTCTGTTATCATTAGGACCGCCAGCAAAAAAAGATCTTATAAATGGAATGTTGTCGGAGTTGCCATAAGGAATGGCAACACCGCCAAAGGCTCTGATAGCAAGAACGTGATTATTGATATATTGCCAATGTTTGATGTAGTCTATTTCTGTTTTTACGTATTGACTGTATTCTACTCCAAAAACACGTCTTCTGTTATTGTCATTTTTATTAATTCCAGCCAGGCTTGATATTCCAGAAAGTACATTTCCAGCTGCTTCTATTCTTAAATTTAACCTAGAAAAATCTTCGTCATAAATACCTACTCTATTGTTTCGGGTCCAGCTGTAACTAGAAGATATAATCAAGTTGTTTTGGGATAATCGATCCCTGCGTTCCCTAATATTTCTTAGGACTTCTCTTTGAGCATCATCTGCGCCCAAATCTCCTGCTATCGCATCGTTTATAAATGCTGTAGTACCTTCTGGAATGGTCAAGTTACCGCTATCGTTGACATAAGTGGGATCATTGATGTTCAGGTTGTTTGCCAGATCATTAATACTTCCATAACTGCTTTGATAGACATTAAAAAAATTGCCTGGATCTAGATTACGTACATATTGCGCGTTGACTAAGTCCAACCTAGTGCTTTTTATAGGCGTCTGTCTCCAATTATAAGTAAGTGCTCCATTAAGACTTTGTTTATCCAGTCCAATATTTGTCTGACTAAAGAAACCAACTGAAAAATTGGTAGTTGGAGACATGTATTTAGGAATGAAACTATCGAGACTAAAAGGTAGGAAAAGACGGGGAAAACTCAAACGTGCATCTGCACCCAATTCTTGTAGATCAAAAAATCTAGAATCTCCATTTGCAGCATTGGTACTGGCGCCAATGTTACCTCTAAAAGAGATGTCTAGCAGCTCGCTACCTCTAAAAAGATTTCTTATCAATAACGAGGTGTTGAGACCTACTCCTATGGCTTGTATGTTGCTATGTGTAGCCTCAACTCCATAGGTGAATTCAAATTTCTTTTTTGAAGTCAACAATACATTTGCAATAAGATCGGTCCCAGTAGAATCTCTAGGATCAGCATCGTATCTAATGGCAGGGTATAAAAAGCTCTGTAGTTCTGTAATTCTTCTGTAGGTTCTGTCTCGATCAAGGTCCCTATAGATATCTCCTTTATGAAAAAAGATCGCATTAGTTAGTGTAGCGTTTTTGTACTTGCGTTTTCCAAAACGCAGGATATTGTAATCCTCGTATTTCAAAGTGTCGGCCGCTTTGTCGTTTGTGGCATTTTGATAATCAGGAATGATGTTGACTTCACTAATCTTATGTACTTTGTAAGGAACCGTAATGGTAGAGTCTCCATCTTTTACCTCACGATCTTTAATGATTAAAGTGATAGTTGCTTTTTGATTGGTATTCACCGTATCTCCTTCAAACCTTATGTTTTCTTTTTCCATATGAAAAGCACCGTGATCTCTAAAATAGGAGTTAAGTCGATCTCTTTCTGCATTGATATCCGGTGTAAAATATTGCTCTCCTTTTTTAATAATACTTTCTGATTTAACGATTTGATATAGGGAATCAATTACAGGAGCAGCTATTTGAGTAATAATGCTATCTATTTTGTAAGGTTGGTTCTTGGTAACGTAATATTCTATCCAGGCTCGTTTTTTGCTCTTATTCTCCTTCACTTTGTGATCGACCTCTGTGTTAAACCACCCTTGATTCCAATGCCAAGCTCTTAATCTTTCTTTAGATTTTTCAATTGCCAGTTCATCAATGATCACTGGTGCTTCTCCTGTTTTTTTTAACCAATTATTAAAGTCGACAAGGCTTTGCCCTAATCTCACAGTTTGTTTCTCCGAAAGTATGGCATTGCGTCTTTTTAAACCTTTGGGATGCTCTTGCATCCATTTGAAATATATAGAATCCCGATGAGGTCTTGCAAGGTTATAAATGTGCAGTCCTAGAGGTATACCGAGTATTTTTTGATTAGGTTGTACTACAGGAAGTGTGTTCACTCTAAGATCCTTGGGGGCAACACTATCAACTAAAACAATACTTTTGGTAAGTAGTTTTTTTCCTTCAGGAACGCGTTGGACAGCGTTACAGGAAACTAATAAGGTAATAAGCACTATAATTAAGCCTATTTTTGCATGAAGTCCTGTCTTTTCCATAATACAATATTCAAAAATACGATTATAAATGGTTACTAAAAGCAAGTTGAAGCTCATCAAATCTCTTAAAAGGAAAAAAATAAGAGAGGAACACCAACTTTTCATTGTAGAAGGATACAAATCTATTAGAGAACTCCTTGATGCTGGTCTTATTGCAGAAGATATTTTTATTGTTTCTGGGAACCATCAACTGGATGATTTAGAACCTAATATTATATCTGCGAAGGATATGAATATTCTTTCCAACCTTAAAACTGCACCAGGCTACCTAGCAGTTTTTAACATGATTCAAAATCAAGAGCTCCCTACTACAGGTAAAATAATAGCCCTGGATGACGTAAAAGACCCTGGTAATTTAGGAACGATTATACGATTGGCAGATTGGTTTGGTATAGAACATATTGTTTGTAGTCATGAAACAGTAGATGTTTATAATTCAAAGTCGGTCCAGGCAACTATGGCATCTCTAGCAAGAGTTCAAATTCACTATACGAATCTTAAGGAGTACCTCAGTAATGCTGCACTTCCTATTTTTCCTGCCGTAATGGGTGGAACAAGTATTTATACAGAAAAATTGCCAGAACAAGGGATCCTTGTCATGGGCAATGAATCCCACGGAATACGGGAAGAATTAGTAGCCATGGGGACTCCAATAAGTATACCTCCATATGGAAAGTTACAAAACACAGAAAGTCTTAATGTAGCTATGGCTACATCTGTAATTTTAGGAGAATGGCTGCGCTCTTCATCTATATAGATCATATGAGAAAATATCATAACTCAAATGTGGCATAAACAATAGTTCATTGGCGCTTTCGCGAAAGCGGTACAACAGCAGTCTTATACCTCCTATTTTAAAAATGCTCTAAATGAACAGCAGGGTAGTTACACTACAGGTATGCTTAGAGGCTATAATTCTTCGGATCTGAAAATGTTCCAAATTAAGCACAGGATAGGTTACACTATACACGTGTTACTGAAATGTGAAGTTGATAAAAAGGCCCCGAGACTGCATGCTTGTGATATTGCCAGTCCAAGGACTATTAGGGTCGGCGTCACGCACGAGTTCGTCTCCCATGGCAAATACCCCTCTTATGGAAGGAGAGAATTTGAAATAATACAAATAAAGATCTACACCTATTCCCAATTCATAATTAAAAACACTGGTAGTTTGTCTGAATTGTCCTGCACTATTGTCGTCTGGATTATCTTGATTACTACTCAAGTTATTAGACCAAGAAGCTCCAGCCACAATGAATGGTTTCCAATTGTTGGCCCTTTTTGTGGAGAATTTTATTAACAGCGGAACGTGGATGTAGGTGGAAGTCACCTCGCGCTCTATTTCTGCTGCGGTGGTAAGTGAAGGGTTTTGAAAAGTTAAATTTCTAGTGGCAAAAACAATTCCAGGTTCTAGTCTTAAATTGAAGTAATCATTAAGACGTAAATCACCCAAAAGGCCTACATTAAAACCAGCACTGGATTCAGTGATGATATCCTCTGTGATTTCATTATAATCAAATTTGTAATCATAAGAATTGAAACCTAAATAATAACCCCAAGACAAAGTCTTCTGATCAAAGTTTTCTAAGTTTTTAATTTTTTCTTTTGAAAATAATTGAGCACTTGCGGTTTGAATGCCTATTGCTACAACTATGATAACCAGTAGGTGTCTCATATTATGATTTTACTGCTTTATAAATGGTGGATGCACCATGAAATTGCAATTCGTTTTGTACTTCTTTAAACCCTACTTTCTTTAAAATATTGTTGAACTTCTCTCCATAAGGAAATTTAGAAGCACTATTGGATAAATAACGGTAAGCGATTTTATCCTTTGAAAATAATTTCCCAAGTGTAGGTACGATCACACCAGAATAAAAATAATAACCTTGCTTAAAAGGAAACGTTGTAGGTACACTGGTTTCTAAAATCACTAAAATTCCACCAGGTTTTAAAACTCTTAAAATCTCAGTCAATCCTTTTTCAAGATCTTCAAAATTACGCACTCCGTAAGAAACGGTTACTGCGTCTATAGAGGCATCTTCAAATTGCAAATTTTCAGAATCCCCCAATACCATTTTAACACGCTCATCTAAATGCGCTTCTGTTACTTTTACCTTGCCTACCTCTAGCATACCGGAAGAAATATCTAAACCAATTAGCTTTTTTGCGTCAGTTTGTTGTGCCATTTTAATAACCAAATCACCAGTTCCAGTAGCGATGTCCATGATCACTTCTGGATGCTGTGCTGCAACTATTTTCACGACATTATCACGCCATTTTTGGTCAAGACCAAGAGAGATCATTCGGTTGAGACCATCATACTCTTTACTTATGGTGTCAAACATCTTAGTGACTTGTTCTTTTTTTCCAGAATCTTCTTTTTGGTAAGGCTTTACTTCTTTTGACACAATTTTCAATTTAAAGGAGCAAATATAATGCAGAGTGTTGAGCTTATTGCTATGCTGCTTTCTAATCTATTTCTTGTAGGGAGGTTGAACTAAGGACAGCTCAATGCGAAAGCGGTGTATTATTCAATGGATCATTAAAAACTCAGTTTTTTTAAATTTTAGATTACATTCTAGTATCTTTGACTTGTTACAGATACGATTCTATGAAAATCATTATTGCAGGGGCTGGCGAGGTAGGTTTTCATTTAGCAAAACTACTCTCTTATGAGTCACAAGATATTACATTAATTGATCCTGTTCAGGAAAGTTTGCATTACGCAGATACTCATTTAGATATACGAGTGATGCGAGGTGATTCTACATCGATTAAAATTCTTCAAGATGCACGAATAGATCAAGCAGATTTAGTGATAGCGGTGACCAGTAGTGAAACTACCAATATCACTATTTGTGTGCTGGCAAAACAACTGGGCGCAAAACGTACTATTGCACGTATCACCAACACAGAATTTCTAGAACATCAAGATTCTATTGGGTTTGCAGGATTTGGGATTGATGAGTTGATTTCTCCTGAAGCTTTGGCGAGTAAGGAAATTGAACTACTCCTCAATCAAAGTGCTTTTAACGATAGTTATGAGTTTGAGCAAGGAGCGCTTACTATGGTAGGGGTGAACCTGCAGCGCACCGCACAATTTGTTGGTAAAACAGTGCAACAGGCAGGAGAAATTTTTCCTGAAATCCATTTTATGCCTATTGCTATACAGCGTTTTGGTACTCAATATACCTTAATCCCTAGAGGGGATACCCAGTTTAAAGAAGGTGATCAAGTGTATTTTATAACCACCACTGGTGGAGTGGAGGAATTGTATAAGCTTACTGGGAAAACAAAACACGTCATGCGTAATGTTATGATATTAGGAGGTAGTAACATAGGTAAACAAAGTGCCATGCAGCTGGCTAAGGCCGGTGTCAATGTGAAATTGATAGAAAAGGATGCCAAAAAAGCATTTGATCTGGCTGATGCATTACCAGAGGTGCTGGTTCTCAACGGCGATGGCCGCAATGTGGAACTGCTTCAAGAAGAAAATATTCATGAAATGGACGCTTTTATCGCAGTTACAGGAAATAGTGAGACCAATATCATTTCCTGTTTGATGGCAAAAAGTAAAAGCGTCAAGAAAACTATATCACTTGTAGAGAATATGGATTATTTTCAATTGTCTCATAGTATTGGAATAGACACACTGATTAATAAAAAATTACTTGCAGCTAATAATATCTTTCGATATGTGCGCAAAGGAGAAGTAGTTGCGATGACAAAACTCAACAACATGAATGCCGAGTTGCTAGAGTTTATCGTACAACCAGATAGTGCAGTATGTGGGAAAAGGATAGCAAATGCAGGGGTGCCTAGAAGCGCAATCATAGGTGGAGTGATAAGAGAAGGGATAGGTAATATAGTTTTGGGAAGTTTTGTTATCGAGGCAGGAGATCGAGTGGTCGTTTGTTGTTTACCACGTTCCATTTCAAAGGTGGAAAAACTTTTCTTATAATGACACAACTTAATTATAAGATCATTGTTTTTATCATGGGACTGCTTTTAGTTTTTAACGGCGGGTTCATGTTACTATCTGCATTAGTTAGCGCTATTTATGCAGAGAGTGAAGGTTTTGATATTCTTGCCGCTGCAGGTGTGGCTGTAACTCTAGGAGGCTTAGTGATGTTCCTGACCCGTAATCATATAAAAGTGCTGAATAAAAAGGATGGTTATCTCATTGTAACTTTAGGCTGGTTGATCATGGCATTTGCTGGTACTATGCCTTATATGTTTACAGGCGCAATCACTAATTATACCGATGCCTTTTTTGAGACCATGAGTGGTTTTACCACTACGGGTGCTAGTATCATGAACGATATAGAAATCATGCCCAAAGGGATTCTATTTTGGCGCAGCCTCACTCACTGGATAGGGGGTATGGGTATTATTGTTCTCGCTGTCGCTATCTTACCTTTATTGGGAATTGGAGGTATGCAGCTTTTTGCTGCAGAGGCTCCTGGTCCAAGTGCCGATAAGTTGCATCCACGCATAACAGATACAGCAAAAAGGCTTTGGTTGATTTATGTAGGTTTTACTACAATAGAAACCTTGTTACTTAGAATTGCTGGAATGGGCTGGTTTGATGCAGTGAATCATTCCTTAAGCACACTTTCTACGGGAGGTTTTTCAACAAAAAATGCGAGTATAGCTTTCTGGAATGACCATCCAGCTATACAATGGATCATCATTACCTTTATGTTTATTGCTGGAGCCAACTTTGTTTTAAGTTACTTTGCTATTAAAGGAAGGTTGAGCAAAATTTTAAATGATACAGAGTTCAAATGGTATACTTTTTTTGTAGTGGGTTTTTCTATTTTAGGAGGAATCCTGATTTATTTTCAGGCAGACCCATTGTCCTCCTCTATTGCACATCCAATGGTGTTGGGAGAAGCTGAAAGTGCCATTAGACACAGTACTTTTCAAGTTTTAGCCGTCATTACAACTACTGGATTTGTTTCGGCAGACTATACCATGTGGACCCCTTTTTTAACCATCATGTTTTTTGGTTTGTTCTTTTTAGGCGGTAGTGCGGGTTCCACTGCTGGCGGAATTAAAGTGATGCGTCATATTATTTTAATACGCAACGGTATTATGGAATTTAAAAGAACACTGCATCCAAATGCTATTTTACCTATACGCTATAATGGTAGCGCTTTACAAAGTGGTATTGTTTTCAATGTACTGGGATTCTTTATTCTTTACATGCTTTCTTTTATAATAGGAGCCACTGTGCTAGCCGCTTTAGGATTAGATTTTGAAACAGCTATTGGTGGTGCTTTAAGTAGTCTAGGGAACGTTGGACCAGCTTTTGGTGACCTATCTCCTGTAGCTAATTTTGCTGGATTACCTCAGTTAGGAAAATGGTGGTGTTGTTTTTTAATGTTGATAGGTAGACTGGAGTTGTTTACTGTGTTAATCCTATTGACCCCTTTTTTCTGGAGGAATAGGTAGTTTTTAATTACCCATTCACAATCCAAATCGCTATTGGGGTAAAATAAAGAATCCATAAACTCGTGGTTGTGCCTTGAGTTTATGGATCGTCTGATTTCTTACATCCTTTAAGCGGTGCTGTTCAAGATTTTTTTATGATAAGAGAAGTTTCCTCTATAGAGGAGAGGCCAAATTGGGGATAGCCTGTTTGATATATTCTTATCAGATCAATTAATTTTATGAAAGCACTTCTTTAATCCTTCTAATAGCCTCTGTTATTTGTTCTGAACTAGCCGCATAAGAAATGCGAATACAATTAGGAGCGCCAAAATCTTCTCCAGAAACGGTAGCTACATTTGCTTCTTCCAATAACATTAAAGAGAAGTCGCTTGAGGTTTTAATTTGATGTCCTTTTACTGTTTTTCCAAACCATTCTGAAATATCTGGAAACACATAAAATGCACCATCAGGAACATCTGTGATAACCCCTTTAAGCTCAGAAAGCAGGTTTAAAATTAAGTCACGGCGTTCTGCAAATGCATCAATCATGTATTGGATTTTTGAAACAGGAGCTTCTAGTGCGGTGATTACAGCTCGTTGTGCGATGCAGTTCGTGCCGCTGGTAATTTGACCTTGCATCTTGTTACATGCCCTAGCAATCCATGTTGGTGCGCCTATATAACCTACCCTCCATCCAGTCATCGCAAATGCCTTACTCACACCGTTTATAGTGACAGTACGATCATACATGCTTGGAATAGCTGCCATGCTTGCATGCTTTCCTGTGTAGTTAATATGTTCATAGATTTCATCGCTTACTACGATGATATTAGGATAGTCAACAAGTACCTCTGCAAATGCTTGTAGTTCTTCTTCTGTGTACAAACTACCGCTTGGGTTGTTAGGGGAAGAAAACAACATCATTTTAGTTTTAGGAGTAATGGCAGCTCTCAATTGTGCTGCGGTAATTTTAAAGTTTTGCTCTACACCAGCGCTTACTTCCACAGGGGTGCCTTCAGCAAGTTCCACTATGGCGGCATAACTCACCCAGTAAGGAGCAGGAAGAATACACTCATCTCCTTTATTGAGCAATACCATAGCAACGTTGGCAATAGATTGTTTTGCTCCCGTAGAGACTACGATCTGACTGCGGTCATAAGTCAAGTGGTTGTCTCTTTTAAATTTGAGTATGATCGCATCTTTGAGTTCGTTGTAGCCGTCTACAGGAGAATAGCTGTTGTAATTCTCGTTGATGGCTCTTATGGCGGCATTCTTTACAAAATCTGGAGTATTAAAATCAGGCTCACCTAGGCTTAAACCTATGATGTCTTTACCTTGTTCTTTTAATTCGCGAGCTTTCGCGGCCATTGCTAGTGTTGCACTTACAGGTAAATTGTTAATGCGATCAGAAAGTTGAGAGTTCATAGTCTTTGAATTATAACACAAAAATATCACAACACTTGAATTAACAATCGCATATGGCGACAATTAATATTTTATTTTTGCACAAAATATAAATAGTGCATCAAATTATAAAAGAATACTTCCCACACCTTACAGCTCATCAGTTAGAACAATTTTCAAAACTGGGAGATTTATATACAGAGTGGAACGCGCAGATCAATGTGATTTCTAGAAAAGATATCGATCAGTTATATACCAGACATGTGTTACATTCTTTAGGGATTGTTTCTGTAGTTCGCTTTCGCGAAAGCTTACCCAATACATCAGGCGGGACTAGAGTGTTGGATGTAGGAACAGGTGGGGGCTTTCCTGGGATACCACTGGCCATTATGTTTCCTAAAACAAGTTTTCATCTTATTGACGCGATAGGTAAAAAAATCAAAGTAGTCGACGCTGTTGTGGAGGCTTTGGGATTAGAGAACGTAACTACCGAGCATGGAAGAGCAGAAACAGTGAAAGGGCGTTTTGATTTTATCGTATCAAGAGCAGTTACTAACATGCCCGATTTTGTAACTTGGGTAAAGAATAAAGTCAGGAAGGATAGTTTTCACCCCTTGAAAAATGGGATTCTTTATTTAAAAGGGGGCGATCTTACAGAAGAGTTAAAACAATTTCCTAAAGCTCGTGTATACGAGTTAGAAGAAGTTTTTGAAGACCCATTTTTTCAAACAAAAAAAGTAGTGCACTTGGAATTATAGTAAAAAAAAGGAGCTTTGATAGAAGCTCCTTTTTCTATGGAGAGCTATTTTTTTCTAGAAATTAGTGCTTAAGTTTAACGTAAACCCTGTATTTTCTGGAACAAACCTGCAAACACCTCCCACACAAATAAGGCCACCACGCTGGCGACCAAAGTTAAGAGCGATCCTACTTCTTCCTTTGGTATAGCTGCCTCCTAATGAATAATAGTGAATATCTGTTTCACTATAATTATATAGATCAAGTGCATAAATGGATAGGGAGGAGCTAAATGCATATTCTAATGTAGCGGCAGCCCAATTGCCTCGATCAGCATCTGCTGCTAGATGTTGTAAATCCAGGCGCATACTTTTGCCATCTTCTAATTCATAAAGAAAATCACCTACTATGGCGGTACCATTAAGTCTAAAAGTAGCTCCTTCAATAATGATTCCATCGTAATAGGTTTGTGTTCCAGTTAACTTTACCGAAAAGCGATCGTTTATTTTTTTATAAACTTCAAGGCTGTATTCTTCAAAGTAACGCTCCCCTCTGGAGAAAAGAGAAGCTTCATAGGTGTTGTTGGCAAGGTCAAAACTTGCCTCTAGGCCACTCCAATTAGAGTAGTTGAATGAAAAAGTTGTTCCTTTTTCACCTCCTAACAAGCTTCCTTTTTTAGCGGTGTAAACGACGTCTAATTGGCCCCCTATTTCACCAGCTTTGTTTTCAGCAGGTGAGAGTAAGGCCTGTGGGGCATATACATATATATTGCTTACCGCATAGCTGCTCTGTTTGGTATAGCCAGGTATGAAGTTAATAGTTTGCTGTAAAAATGCATTTCCTTGTTGTTCACGATCAGAATAAAAACCCATATTTTCAAGAGATCTAACTACTGCGTTTACCCCTAGTCCGGGCACCGCATAACCTGCGGTAAAAAGAAATGCTCTTCCATCGCTATAAGTTCCATTTTGAGCAGTACCACCTAAAATAAATGCATCAGGCTCTTTATAAACGTATTCAAAACCAAAATTTAAGGCTTTCATAAAAACATCAGATCGGATACTGTAGGCATTTACGGTAGCTGGAAAATTTGGATCCGGACTGGTAGACGGCTGGTAACGGCCTACATAACTTGCCCCTACACGTATAGAAGTCTCTAGGTTTAATGCGCTTCCTAGATCTAATTCGGTATTTACACCTTGGACAGTTCCCTCAGATAGCTCAAAAGCAGCTCTTTGGTTTCCTGAAAAGCCTGTAGCCTCAAGATAATCAGTAAACTGATAATTTACTCTTATACCCCTTATGGAATTATCAACACCCAGGGTATGGTCCTCCCATGATCTATAAATCAATCCGCTACCGAATTGATCGTAAAAGTTTCCTGCAGTTACATCTAGTTTTTTATGTCTAAAGTTGGCAAAGAAAGTTGCTATTGCATTATCGGCATAGCCAGGAAAATAACCTAATAACGGAGAGGGTTGGTACATTTCATATTGTGCACCTGCGGTAAACTTACCGTAGTTGTAGTTTAATTTAAAGTAATTATTAGATCTTAATTGGTCTTGAGGTGCTGTAATACCTATTCCATCACCGTCATTATCAAGTCCGGGATCATTTTGATACCATTGTGAGTTGGATTCAAAGCCTCCAGTGAAGTTTCCATTCTGTGCTTTTGAAATATTTAGACAACAAATTGCTACAGCGGTAAAAAGTAATTTTTTCATAAAGTTAGGGTGGTTTGGATTCGCAATTCTATTAATCAAGATGTTTTTTGAATTCTTCAAATAATTCAAGTTCTGCACCTGGCGTAAAACTGGAATGGCGGTAAACTATTTTATTGTTTTTTACAATCAAGGTCAATGGAATTTGGGGGTTTCCTAAAGATCTGATCAACACATTTTTAGTATCCAATAGAATCTCGTAAGGCCAGTTGCGTCCCATCGATTCTGTTTTTACTCTTTGTTTTGTGCGAGCATCATCTGTCGCAATAGCAACTACCTCAAAGCCAAATTCTTTCTGTTGATATGAATAGTGCTCTTTAATAGCGTCCAATTCCCGCATACAAGGAGTGCACCAAGTTGCCCAAAATGAAAAGACGATAGGGGTCCCTTCAGATAGTTGTTGTATGTTGACTTTTTTTCCTGAAATGTTTCTTAAGATTAATTCTGGTAATTCTGTTTGTGCTTTCGCGAAAGCGAAACTTAAAAAAGCGGTTAAGAATATTAATTGTTTCATAAGTAGGAATAAGGTTTAAGATATGCAATGATAATTATTTCAATCTAATAATAAGGAGAAAGCATCAAAATCAATTTTTTTCGCAAAACTTCCTCAAATAATAATTAAAATATTGAAAAAGGGTTACATTTGAAAAATCCTTAAATAAAAGTTAAAACACAATTTATGAAAACAGCTAATTTTTTAAAGATGTTTGCCTTATTTCTTGCAATTGGCATAACTTCTTGTACCACTGAGCCTACCGATCAAAATGAAGGAGGCAACAACAATGGCAATGGTGAACTTATTTTATCTGCAGACGAGAGCAGGGTTTATGAAAATACTATCGTAACTTTTACAGTAACTGATGCTGCTGGAGCAAATGTTACTTCCAATGCCACCATCTCAGTAGATGGGAATGATATAGGAGGCAATATTTTTAATATGGTGGGAATAGGTACTAAAACAGTTACGGCTGTGGTAGGTTCTGATAATGCAAATTCTCTCACTGTAGAGGTGATTCAGCCTAGTTTTACCACTAAAGCTTTAATTGAAGATTACACTGGTGCATGGTGTGGGTGGTGCCCGCGTATATCTCAAGGAATTATTGATGTTCACAATGCTACAAATGGTGAAAATGTAATTGCAGTTGCAGTTCATAATGGTGACTCTATGCAGTTTCCATTAGAAGCTCAAATGAGATCACAGTTTGGGGTTACTGGTTTTCCGACGGGAATACTAAATAGAGATGCCGAGTGGCAAGCGGTTACAGGAAGCACGATGAATGTTTCACAACCTATGGCTTTACTTAATGGTACTAGACCTCTAGGATTAGCAATTAATTCTACGATGAGTGGAAATTCAGTTTCTGCTACTATTAAGGTTGGTTTTGACTTTGATACCAGCGATATGAAATTAGTGGCTATGTTATTAGAAAATGGTAAAGTAGCCCCGCAAACTAACTATACTAATAATTGGGGTGGTGTGAGCACTATTTCAAATTTTGTTCATAATGACATTTTGAGAGCTGCATTTACAGACATTTTTGGAGATGCAATTCCAGCTGATCAACAAGTAGGTGGTGGTGAGTATTCGGTAACTTTATCTGCTAATATTCCTTCTGGAACAAATACTGCAGATATGGATATTGTTGCTTTTGTTGTAGACGGTTCCGGTAAAGTGGTAAACGTACAGCATGCAGCGGTAGGTGCAACTGTTGATTTTGACTAAAACACTAAATAGTCTGTTTTTAGAAAAGCGCCCGTATAGGGCGCTTTTTTTATGGAACCTATTCTTTAGAAATAACTTAAGACTTTTATTAGGTAGTGGGAAAAGGTTAGCACTTTGTAGAAGATGAACAGAAACCAAAACAGCAGCTCTTATTCTAAGAAAAAGAGCTGCTGTTTTGGTTATGATATGGTTGTTCTTACTCTCCCATGAAAGGATATCTGTAATCTGTAGGTGTTACAAATGTTTCTTTAATCATACGGGCAGAAACCCATCGGAGTAAGTTCAATTTAGAACCTGCTTTATCATTGGTTCCAGAGGCACGAGCTCCACCAAATGGTTGTTGTCCAACTACCGCACCGGTGCACTTATCATTGATGTAAAAGTTACCTGCACAATTCTCGAGGGCCTGAGTGGCTTGAGTGACAGCATAACGATCAGATCCTAGTATGGCGCCAGTAAGAGCGTATTCACTAGTTTCATCAACAAGTTTCAACATCGCTGCATACTCCTCATCTTCATACACATAAACAGTAATTACTGGACCGAATAATTCCGTCTCCATGGTTACATATTTAGGGTCTGTGGTTAAAATAACTGTTGGATCCACAAACCATCCTTTAGACTTATCGTAGGTTCCTCCTATGATCACATCAGCATTAGAGTCTTTTTTTGCACCATCAATATAGGATGCTAAGTTGTCAAACGAGCCCTCATGAATCACAGCAGTAATAAAATTACTCATGTCTTCTGGAGATCCTATTTTAAAACTCTCTACATCTTTACGAATGTATTTTTCCACTTCTGGCCACATACTTTTAGGTACATAAGCACGGGAAGCGGCACTACATTTCTGACCTTGAAATTCAAAAGCACCTCTCACTATTGCTGTAGCAACTTGAGCAGGGACAGCGCTTTTATGAGCAACGATAAAGTCTTTACCGCCTGTTTCACCTACTATTCTGGGATAGGTCTTATAGGTAGTGATGTTTTCACCTATTTTGGACCATAGGCTTTTAAATACTGTTGTAGAACCGGTGAAGTGAACACCTGCAAAATCTGCATGTGTCATGACCTCGTTAGTCATCATAACCGGATCCGCATTGACCATATTGATCACACCGTCAGGAACACCAGCTTCTTTAAATACTTCTACAATGACTTGTGCGCTTAACATTTGATGGTCACTAGGCTTCCACACACACACATTACCCATTAATGCAGCGCTAGAAGGAAGGTTGCCCGCAATAGCGGTAAAGTTAAATGGAGAAATACAGTATACAAAACCTTCTAAAGGACGGTATTCTAATCTATTCCAAGCTCCAGAAGTAGATTCAGGTTGCTCTGCATAAATTTCTGTCATGTACTGCACGTTGAACCTCAAGAAATCTACCAATTCACAAGCAGCATCTATTTCAGCCTGGTAAATCGTTTTGGACTGATTGATCATGGTTGCCGCATTAATACGCGCTCTGTAAGGACCCGCAACTAGCTCTGCTGCTTTTAAAAAAATACCAGCTCTTTGTTCCCATGGCATTTGAGACCACTTTTTACGTGCTTCTAAGGAAGAAGCGATGGCATCTTGAACTTCTTTTTTGCCTCCTCTGTGGTAGTTTCCTACTATATGTTGGTGGTCATGTGGGGGTCTTATAGGTGCAGTATCTCCAGTTTTCACCTCTTTTCCATTGATGTATAAAGGTACTTCTGTGTTGGTATTCCACAATTCTCTGTAAGCTGCTAGCACTTGGTCTCTTTCTGCAGTTCCTGGAGCATATGTTTTAATAGGCTCGTTTACAGCAACTGGGACGTTGAAAAATCCTTTTCCCATGATCTATAGTGTGTTTTAAATTTGTGGGTGAAATTACGAATAATCTAGCGTTTCTCCCCACTCGATAAGGGTAAAGTAATCTTAATCTAGAAGTATAGGTAAAAAGGCAGCTGCCTTTTTACAGGAGAGTGAGTTGGTAATTAACTGTTGTAAAAATAAATGCTGAAAATTATGGAGCCCTAATTTAGTGCAAACGGGGCGCTTAGTTTAAAGGCAGGAATAATAACGCTGAATTGGTTAGAAGTAGTGAAATTAACCATATTGTAAAAACCACTCATGTTGCCAAAAGGAGAAGTCAGTAAGCAACCACTTTGGTAGCTATGCGACTGCCCTGGTTTAAGAACTGGCTTTTTACCTATGACCCCTTCTCCATCGAGGTGCTCTGTGCGACTTAGGCTGTCCTTAATACGCCAGTGTCGAGTGTTGAGTTGTACAGAATCTTTACTTTGATTTTCTATGGTAATGGTATAGGCAAAGGCAAAGTGCATCTTATAATTTTTATAAAATGTACCTTCAAAACTCGTCTGTACCGAGATTTTAATACCTCTTGTAACCTGTTGTATCATATATTAATATAGAATAATTCCTATCAAAAGTAATAAAATCCCTCCAAATAATAGTCCTGCTACAAATATAAAGCTTATCACAAAAAATTTAATAATGGTTTTCAAGCGTTTTTGTCCATAAAAATGGCGCAAGGATTTATACAGGTAAAAAGGCCCTATAAACCAAAAAAAGAATGCAGTGAGGTCGATATAATTCCAACTGAGCCACTGGATCAACGTAATAAGAATCATGCACAGAAAGGTAAACGTAAAGGTGTTAAATGTAAAAATCAAGTGCTCCATGTAAGTAAAATCCCTGCGGATATAAAGCAGCCATAGAAATAGGGTTAACAATGGGGTGAATAGAAAAAGAAACACAGGGAGTTTAGGTAAAATAATATCAACTAGAATGGTAGGGTCAGTACTTATGCGATGGATCAACACATTTTTTTCATAAACGGATTGATTATAAGGCGAATTGTCGTGCTCCATTTGTGCCAACGCCGTTGCAGGGTCTGCTATTTTATGCGCTTTGTAGAAGTCGCTGTAAAATTTTATTTGTTTAAATAAGGAACTGAAAGCACCTAGGCTGTCCATGTCTTTTTGTGTCAGAACGTCTGTAGAGAAGTCTTTTTCTTTTTTTGATTCTTCTACCGCTAGGCTATCTGCGGCCACAGCTGTTGCTTGCCCTTTGCGTATTTTCTTAGCTATATACTTACCCACAATAGGTTTTCCCTCAATTTCTTGTAGCTCTTCCTCTGTGAGTTGTACTTTATTATTGTCATCATCAAGATCAACTGAAATGTTGCCGCCACTAAAATCTGTAGCAGCATCGTTATTTTTGACCTCTGCGACTGCCCTCTCTATTTGATCTTCTGTAAAAATTTTTACAAAATTTTGTAATTGTATCATTAAAAAGAAAATAATACATACGCTAAGAAAGAAGCGAAATGGATTGGCATAACTCAATCTTTTACCATGTATAAATTGCCTGCTTACATAACCAGGTTTAAACAACAGGTGCTTGATTGTACGCCAGATGCGGCTGTCGTAAGAAAAGATATTGGAAAAGAACTCGCCAAAGAAATCTTGGAGTGCCAGTTGCTTTTTAGAATTGAGTTGTCCACATTGATGGCAGTATTTATCTTCTACATCAAGTGGTGTAGAGCAGTTGAGGCATTCTTCACCTCTGTATTTAATAAGCGATCTGGTGGTAGGTTTCATGAATCATGCTTAATCACCTATAAAGGTAATCAATTCGTTATATTTTGAGAATTAGCCTCCCCTATTCCTATTAATTGATCGTAACGACCGCCTAATTCTCTGTAATATGCCAACACAGAATATTGGTTTTCTGTTTGCCATTTGTTCCCACTTATAAAACCAGGGTCTTGTGTCCCATCTTCATAAACAACCATATATCTATAATTGTAGAATCCTTGCTTTAACAATATAGTGGCTTCATATTTTCCTGTTTTGGAATTGTAAACCGCTTCGTTTTCTGGTTGGAGTTGGAAGGCGTTGTAATTACCCATGATATATATTTTAGCATCTGGGGGCAATTGTATGTCTTGTGTATCTAGGGCAAAATGAATATTGACATACTCTGCCTGTACGGCGTTATCCTCATTAGTAAGGGTTGTAACCAGGTAGTTACCATTAATGTCTGGATTAAAGGTGTATTCTAGGTTCTTACGAGGGCCATCTACAAATAGGTAGGCATTGTACAAGTCTCCTTTACGTACAAAATCTATGTTCACATTAGGAGATCTAAAATCTCTATTTTCAAAGTTGAGAAATTCATTCCCTGCCCAGAAAGAGGTTTGTTCGTCATATCGGTAAACTTGCTTATTTCCTAGATTAAATTGAGGTTTTATGTCGGTGATGATGGTATTTAAGTCGCTGTTTTGTATGATAGCAATTTTGAGTTGGTCGTTGGGGTTGATAAAATTGATCTCTTTAGAATCTATAAAGAACTGCACCCGCTGTTGAGTCAACACATAGTTTAAATCACGGGCGCGTTTGATTTCTACACCTACTACAGATTTTTGATCCAAGACCATAAATTTTCTAGAGAAAACAAGTTCTTGATCAGAATTATAAATATGGATCATGTAATTCCCACTCACTTTAAAGCCTTGGGTGAACTGATTGGGTATTCTTAAATCATAATGAGAATAAGGCTGTATGGTGGTAAAGGAATTGCGGTAATTAAAAATGCGCATGTCATCGATTCCTTTAAGAAACTCATTTTTAAAAAGCTGACTAGGTTTCCAGTCGTAATCATAATGCTCAAAGCGATAATAATAATCAGCCTCATCTCCTATGACATCGTCAAAACTCATTTCAAACGCCTCTCCTAATTGGAATACAGGCAGCATGTTTTCTGGTGGTTTATTAAAGGTCACCGATTTGATATAATCAGGATCTTGGACCAGTTCTTTTTCGGTCTGAGAATTTGCGTGGAAAAAGATTAAAAAAACTGTAATATAGAATAAAATGTACGACTTCATATTGGAGCGTTAGTAAGGTATAAATATAGTAGAATTGCTGTTAATGTAAATGCTTTCGCGAAAGCGATGCCTTATTAAATAAAACGATCTATTTAGAACATTTCTAAATAATATTAAGAGTATATTATAAGGGCTTTATTGCGTAAATTTGCACACTTTTAAAAAAGATTAAATATAACATCCTATGTCAAAGGACATTAGAGTAAAAAAAGGGCTTGATTTAAAGCTCAAAGGCGAGGCTGACAAGAATATTGTCGCAGCTCCACAGTCTTCCATTTATGCGATAAAACCGGCTGATTTTCATGCGATGGTTCCCAAGTTACTACTTAAGGAAGGAGCAATAGTTAAAGCTGGTGAACCTATTTTTTATTCCAAGTATGATGAGAAGGTAAAGTTTGCTGCTCCAGTAAGTGGTACTATTACGGAAATCCTGCGCGGTGCAAAAAGGCGCATTCTCGAAGTTAGAATTTCTCCTAACACGAGCAATGAAGCTGTGCATCACGAGAATATGGACCTGGCTACTGCAAGTGCAGATCAAGTGCGAGACTTATTGTTAGAAAGTGGCTGCTGGCCATTTATTATACAGCGTCCTTATAGCGTCATAGCAAACTCTGGAGACACGCCTAAGTCTATTTTTATATCTGCCTATGCGACGGCTCCACTTGCTGGAGATCCAGAAGTATATCTCGCAGATAAGATGGGTGATTTTCAAGCCGGTATCACTGCGTTAAGCAAATTGACCAGTGGTAAAGTGCATCTAAGTGTAGGTAAAGGCTCTTCTCTTCAAGGAGTTGAGAATGCTGAGGTGCATACAGTTACAGGACCTCATCCTGCAGGTAACGTAGGGGTGCAAATTCATAAGCTGGATCCCATTAATATGGGAGAACGCGTTTGGACAGTAGGTCCAGAAGATGTAGCTACAATAGGTCATCTTTTTCTGACAGGCGAATTTAAGCCAGAAAGAACAGTTGCATTAGTTGGTACTGATGCAAAAGAATCAGATCGTAAATATTATAACACTATAGTAGGCGCGCAAGTCAATAGTATAATTGGAACAGTAGATACAGATCATACCCGTATTATTTCAGGCGATGTGTTAACTGGAGACCGTTTGAGTAATGATCAGTTTTTAAATTATTATCACAATACGCTCACTTTAATCCCAGAAGGTAATGAATACGCTTTCTTTGGTTGGATGCCATTTACCCGTAATAATGTGCCTTCTAATGCAGGTACTTCTTTTTCTAAATTATTAGGGGGAAAGCGCACTGTAGATACCAATCTTAACGGTGAAGAACGCGCATTAGTGGTGACCGGAGAAATGGAAGAAATGTTGCCTATGGATATCTATCCATTGCAGCTTATAAAAGCCTGTATGGCTGGAAATATCGAACAAATGGAAAATTTAGGAATCTATGAAGTAGCTCCAGAGGATTTTGCGTTAATTGATTTTACAAATACGTCTAAACTAGAGGCTCAAGAAGTGATTCGTCTGGGATTAGATTTAATGATAACAGAAGTAGGATAAATTATGAAATGGGTTAGAAACAAATTAGACCAAGCAAGAAAGCCGTTTGAACCTGGGCAAAAATTTGAAAAATTTGCACCAGCGATCAATGCTTTTGACACGTTTTTATACACTCCTAATCACACCACTAAAAAAGGAGCACATATACGTGATGTGGTGGATTTAAAGCGCACGATGATTACTGTTGTATTTGCTTTAATACCAGCACTTCTTTTTGGTATGTGGAATACAGGTGCTCAATACCTGTATCAAGACTTAGGTCTAGCAAACGTTACCGATGTGCCATTTTGGGATGCTTTTATAGAAGGTGCGATACTAGTGACTCCATTAATTATTGTGAGTTATGTGGTAGGATTAACCATTGAATTTATTTTTGCGATCTATAGAGGTCACGAGGTGAATGAAGGTTATTTAGTAACCGGATTGTTAATTCCTATGATTTTCCCAGTGGATATTCCTTTGTGGATGCTGGCTATCTCTGTAGCTTTTGCTGTTTTGATAGGTAAAGAAGCTTTTGGAGGTACGGGGATGAATATATTGAACCCAGCACTTACTGCTCGTGCTTTTGCGTTTTTTGCCTATCCGTTATACATGTCAGGTAATGCTATTTGGGTTCACCAAGGGGCGACGGATAGTATTTCTGGAGAAACCATATTAGGGACACTAGCACAAGGTAAATCTGTAGCTTATAGTTTCTTTGATGCCGCTGCGGGTTTTATACCTGGATCTGTATCGGAGACATCAACGATCGCAGTTCTTTTAGGAGCAGCAATATTGATACTTACTAAAGTTGGTAGCTGGAGAATCATTTTAAGTGGTTTTGC
>Ga0129324_10000589_pt1 | contig 25946 bp, 29 predicted proteins | sample CPBDNA_7_FD_96879 | JGI IMG/M metagenome (GOLD analysis project Ga0129324, IMG submission 96879) | Freshwater to marine salinity gradient microbial communities from Chesapeake Bay, USA - CPBay_Spr_15_0.2_DNA | ecosystem: Environmental > Aquatic > Marine > Coastal | place: USA: Chesapeake Bay...
CTTAATCGAGTCGCCGATTCGGGTGCCACCGTCCCAGTCGAATACCGATTCGCCAGCCAGACGCATAGCCTCATCAGGGTTACGGCGATCTAGGGATCGTGTGATGCGGGTGAGACGGGTTCCGAAGCAAAACACATCAACTTTGGCATTTGCTCGACGCGCACAATAAGCAAACTGCAGGAGGTTGCGGGAGTAGTCGGCCATCGAGCCCGAAACGTCAAGGATCAGCACTAATGGACGTAACTTGTTCTTTCGTTTTTTGTAAGCAAGGTCGCGGGGCTCGCCAAGTTTGCGCATGCTCTCGCGCACCATGCGTCGAAGGTCGAGTCGGGCGGCCTTACGACTGCGAGTCGTCCGGTGAGTTCGGCGCACAGGCGGGGTAACGCGCATACGAGAGATGAGTTTTCGCACCTGACGAATTTCGTCGTCGGAGCACTCGGAAAAAGCCTTATAACGATAAACGTCGGAGGTGCTCGCTAGGTAACCTAGTTTGACTTCATCGGGGCTGATATCACCGGGAACACCTTCTTCGGTGTTCGGGATCTCGAGGGTGGCGCCAACGGTAGATGACGATCGAAGAGTGAGCTTTCGGGCGTCTTTGTTGGGTTCCTCGATGTCCAAAAAAAATAGTTTGAAGACCGCGTTGTAGATGGGGACTTGGTCTTGGCGCCGGATCATCGTGGCCCTACCAGCCCAGTAAACGTCCATCAGGTCGGTGACGTCGAGTTGGGAAACTCCCGAGCAGAATGTCAATATATCATCTGAACCAATCGATATCCCTGCATGTCTGAGTGTTTGACCGAACTCCACGAGAAGTTCGTCGAACCCGCTAAGAGATGACATCCTGAATACTTCGAGAGGCAAACTCCACATCATCGCGATCCTTGACGACAGCTCCGAGGGTATCAATTGCGACTTCAGCGGTGAGCGTTTTTGAACCAAGTGCGCTGATACTTTCCGCCCAGTCAATAGTTTCTGCGACTCCGGGAAGTTTTTCGAGATCCATGGCGCGAAGCCGGTTGACAGCATGGACGACCTGATTCGCGAGAGTTGGACCGATTTCCGGGAGTCGTGATCTGACAATCTCGATTTCGCGCTCACTTTCAGGAAAGCCGATCCAGGTGTAAAGGCAACGGCGTTTGAGAGCATCGTGCAGTTCTCGAGTTCGGTTTGAGGTAAGGATGACAATTGGTCGAGATTGCGCCTTAATCGTTCCCACCTCGGGGATAGTAACTTGGAAATCACCGAGTAGTTCAAGAAGGAATGCTTCAAATTCGTCATCGGCTCGGTCGATTTCATCGATCAGGAGAACGCATTGATCCCCGGATCGAACGGCCTGCAGTAGTGGTCGCTCGAGCAGGAACCGCGGACCGAAAAGTTGTTCGTCAGAGGCGTCGTCCGTGGCTAGGGAACGCACGAAGAGCATTTGTCGGGCGTAGTCCCACTCGTAGAGGGCTTGGTGCATGTCGATGCCCTCGTAGCACTGTAGTCGTATTAAATCTCGGCCCAGCATCGCTGAAACAGTGCGAGCAAGTTCCGTCTTGCCAACGCCTACCTCGCCCTCAAGGAGTAACGGTTTACCGAGTTTGAGTGAAAGTAGTAGAGATGTCGCCAGACCACGATCGGCGATATAACCACGATCCGCCAGATCGCTGGTGAGCTGCGAAACTGTAAGTTCTTCGAACGCCATGTAAATTAGTCCACTTGGCCCAGAACGAGGTCACCCAGCGAGGCCGAACCGAGCTTGCCTTCTCTCGCCAGTTTGTTCTTCCATGCGGTTGCCATGTCTACACCTTCTTCGGCGAAGCCATCATATGAAACGTCCTTCATATTCCGACACACCTTGTTCGGCGTGCATTCCTCGTCCATTTCAGTCATGGCTCCAGGGGTTCCCTGCCAAACGGCACGAAGCACCTCAGCTGCTTTTTCACTTTCGGTCGACATGGGCTACTCCCTGAGTTTGTGAATTACTCAAGGTTACCAGCAGAATGAGACCCTCGCAGCCAGGTCTCCAATTGGCCTTCCAGGCAAATTGCCCAATAGGCCAAGAAACTTGACGTGGTTAGGCAATTCCTGGGTTCGTGGAGTCTTAGAGCGTAGAGTTGCCACATGCGCAGCGTTGCTGAATACCTTGACCTTGTCCTTGACAGCGTCAGCGAACTTCCCCCGATGGAAATGCCAATCTCCGATGTGAACGGATGTGTGCTAGCCCAAGATATTTATGCGCGCTGGCCACTCCCTTCATTTGATAACTCGTCAATGGACGGCTACGCGGTAATTGCCTCTGATTTGGTGGATGCATGTCAGAGTGCCCCGATTTCCCTACCCGTGATTGACGACATCCCTGCTGGGTTCAAGTCGTTGGAAACTTTGCGTAGTGGTCAGGCCATCAGAATCATGACCGGCGCCCCGATGCCCACAGGCGCGGACAGCGTAATTCGTGTTGAGGACACTGACGGTGGAAGCGAGGTTGTCCAAATTCGGGCACCAATTGAAGTGGGAAGTTGTATACGTCATGAAGGCGAAGACGTTCAAGCAGGTGACCTGGTGCTGACTCAAGGTACGTTCATCGGTCCTCGTCAGATTGCCTTGATCGCGGCGGTGGGACACGGTGTCATTTCAGTGATCCCGAAACCACGCGTTGCGGTTCTTGCGACAGGAAGTGAACTTGTTGAACCAGGCACCGAACTCAAATTTGGTTTGATTTCGGATTCAAATAGTTTCCTCATTACTGCAATTGCTAATGACAGTGGAGCTACTGCCTACCGACTTCCACCTGCACAAGATGACGAAGACACATTAATTGAGATCCTGCAGGACCAGGTGCACCGAGCAGACCTCATCATCACAACCGGCGGAGTCAGCATGGGTGCCTACGACCCAGTTAAGTCCGCATTCCTGAAATTGGGAACTGCGCAGTTTCACAAAGTCGCGATGCAACCCGGAATGCCACAAGGTTTCGGCAGTGTTGGCGAGCCTGCAATCCCGATCATCACCCTTCCGGGAAATCCAGTGAGTGCTTATATTTCGTTTGAGACCTTTATTCGCCCAGTGATTCGCAAGATGCGAGGGTTGAAGCAGTTGCAGCGCCCGCAACGGTCAGCAACGTTAAAGGGTGACCTGCAATCACCGATGAGTAAGGTGCAATTTGCTCGTGGTCGGTTTGTAGATAAGGGACAGGTTGAACTTGTGGGAGCAGGACAGGGATCACATGTTCTTGGCGGACTCGCACAAGCAGATGCACTCATTGTTATTCCGGTGGGTGTTGACAGTATTGCCAGTGGAGAGCAGGTTCAGGTAATTGATGTGAGAGGTGAATTGATGTGAGCGCATTCCCGCATCTCAATGATCAAGGTGATGCCCACATGGTGGACGTGACCGCCAAGAGTGTCACCGAAAGATCGGCTACTGCTCGTTCTCGGGTTTCTATGAGTGATGAAGTTGTTAGTCGTCTGCGTGCAGGGGACATGCCGAAAGGTGATGCATTTGCCGTCGCACGTATTGCTGCGATTTCCGCAACCAAAAAGACGAGTGACTTAATTCCGTTGTGTCACCCACTAGCTATCCATGGCGTTGAGGTTGATTTGGCACTTGATGAAACGGGAGTCGAGATCACCGTGACGGTCAAGACTGCTGATCGGACCGGAGTTGAAATGGAGGCGCTGACCGCTGCATCAGTTGGAGCCTTGGCGCTTATTGACATGGTTAAAGGTCTTGATCGACTCGCACGCATTGAAAACGTTGAGTTGTTGGAGAAAAAAGGTGGGCGATCAGGCCACTGGATTCGCAGTGAGCATGAGTAAACAGTGAGCATGAGTAACTTCACGGCGCAGGTCATAACCGTTTCGACCCGCGGTGCCCAGGGTGTTCGCGCTGATACGTCCGGTGAAATCCTGGTAGCTGCCTTGACGGAACTAGGTTTGGTTTGCTCGCCCACGGTGATCATCGCTGACGGTCCAGAGGTAGCTTCTGAGATTGTTCGGGCTGTTGAATCTGGCCACTCGCTCGTTGTGACAACGGGTGGGACGGGAATCTCGCCAACGGATCAAACTCCAGAGTTCACCCGGTCGGTAATTGACCGAGAAATACCGGGAATCGCCGAGGCCATTCGTGCTTACGGTCGTGAGAATGGGATCGCTACGGCGTCCCTTTCCCGGGGAATCGCGGGGCAATTGGCTAGCTCTCTGGTCATCAATGTCCCCGGATCTCCAGGTGGCGCACGGGATGCTGCTGCCGTCCTTTGGGAAATTGTGATCCATGCGCTTGAGCAAATAGCCGGATCAGATCACTAGTTACCTGATCTCGTGCTGCCTAAATGAAGAGCAACTGCGCTCCATCGGTCATTTCGATAAAAGCGCTAGCGTTAATAATTGCATCAACACCCTCATAGAGATCCTCTTTAACGAGGTGGTTCATGTCAGCGCTGAGTTGGCATGCCCAAATATTTGCACCCGAATCTTTGAGAAGGCCAAGGAAATCTCTCACTTCAGGAACATCGAGTTCCGTCAGGGATTTCTTGAGTGAATGGGTTGCGAAGGAGGTGACACCCGGTAGCGGACTAAGCGCCGCAGGCATGTGTGTGGCTGTATTGCCCACCGGTGAAAACTTGAGGTGATCCATAGTCTTTTTGTTGATAATGTCAAAACCCCAGAAGGTGAAGAATAAATCAACAGCAATACCTTCTCCCAATGCAGCGTTACCCAGGATGAATGCGGGGTAGGCCATATCAAGTGAACCCTTCGAACAGATGATCGCTAATTTCCTGCCGGTATCTTCATCGTTTCCAAATGAGGGAACAATCATGTCGCTCATACGCAACCAGCTGGCTTAGGGAGACCTGCAATGTAGGACATTTTCTTTGCTGGCTTCTTCGGGAACAATGCAAAGAGAGACTTAGTATCAATCCCACCCGCCGTTGACACGCGACGCAAAGTGGGAGTGGCTCCATTGACTTTGAAGTCTTCACGGAGAAAATTAATGACTTTCCAGTGTTCATCTGTGAGGTCAACACCGATTGCGACTGCAAGGGCGCTGGCTATCACTGGATCCCATTGGTCGTATTCGGTGAGGAAACCTTCATCATCTACGGAGATATTGTGACCTTCAATTACTGTTGTTGGCATTCCAAATCCTTTCTCGATATATGTTTTTTAGAGTGCAGCTTTTGCGAGTTTGGTGTCGTCGAGCATTTCGGTGTGTTTTCCACTAAGACTCATGTGAGCGGGGACAGGCATTTGACGACCTGGCATCAAGATGTTCCAGTACACCCACCGAAACGCCATTTTTCCCATGTGATTCATCCGAGTTTTCTTCAATAGACTCATGGGCCCAACAATTGGGTAGGGGTACCTACCGGGGAGTGGCTCTACGTTGTAATTGAAGTCAATCAACATTGCTTTACCTCCACCTGTTTCAATAAAACAGTTGGCGTGGCCATCAAAGCGGTGGGTCATTTCTTTTCCAGCAATATGTTCTATGAAATTGTCTATAAAAATATCTACTTCAAAGTGGGCAACCGATCCGGCCTTGGAAGCGGGAATATTGTTCGCGTCACCGAGGGCGAATACATTCGAATACTTGTTAGAAAGCTGGGTAAATTTGTCAACGGGAACGAGATTTAATTCATTACCGAGCCCTGAGGCTGAGAGGAAATCTTGCCCCATGTTGACCGGGATGCTGACCAGGAGGTCAAAGGGAATCCGGCGCTCATCAAATGAAATGATCTCGTTGGCGTCGTTGTCAACCTCCATGAGCATGAAATCTGGCTCAACAGAAATTGATTTCTCTTCCAAGGTTGCTCCGAACGCCTGAGCGGCAATCGGTTGGGTGAAGGCAGCGCCAAGTGGTGTCGCGTACGTCATGGTGACCTTGTCACGGATTCCGCGTGATTTAAAGAAATCGTCGGCTAGGAAGGCAAATTCAAGCGGAGCGACAGGACACTTGATCGGCATCTCAACAATATTGATAACAACTTTTCCACCTTCAAATCGCTTCAATTTTTCAGCGAGAGCTTGTGAGCCCTCATAACTGTAGAACTCGTGCACGGCATCATTAGAAGAAATACCCTCGGCTAGCCCATCCGTTTGGTCGGCGCGGGGAGAAACCCCGGTTGCAATGATCAAGTAGTCATAATCGAATTCGGTGCCATTAACCAAGAAGACTTTGTTTGAGTCTCCATCGATACGATCGATTTCACCCAGTACTAGGTCAACTCTTTTGTTGAGAGTTTCACGGCGCGAGCGGGTGATTTGATCGGGGGAATAAGTGCCAAATGGCATGAACAAAAATCCGGGTTGGTAACGGTGGTTGTCATCGCGGTCAATTACGGTGACCTTCCAGTCTTTGAGCAGGTGAGCCAGGCGATTCGCGGACATGGTGCCGGCGGTGCCTCCGCCGAGAACAAGGAGTTTTTTCATGTCTCCACGGTAGGGAAAAAAATCGTGGAGTAGCCGTGCCAAGAGATGGGATTTTTAGAGTCGAAGGTCCCTAGTGGGATTTGGCTCGTTTCCACGAGCTGTGAATTTCGTCTTCAGCTTCTTTGCGGCCGGTCCAGGTAGCCCCTTCAACGGATTTACCGGGTTCAAGATCCTTATAAACCTCAAAGAAGTGTTGGATTTCAAGGCGATCGAATTCGGCAACGTGATGAATATCGCGGAGGTGCTCCATCCGGGGGTCACCGGCGGGGACGCACAGCAACTTGTCATCGCCACCGGCTTCATCGGTCATCCGGAACATTCCCACGGTGCGGCAAGAAATTACCACGCCAGGAAAAGTGGGCTCCTGAACGAGTACGAGAGCATCGAGTGGGTCCCCGTCAAGGCCCAGGGTGTTGTCGATGAATCCATAGTCATGGGGATAGCGCGTTGACGTGAAAAGCATCCGATCCAGTCGAATGCGGCCGCTCGTGTGGTCAACTTCGTACTTATTGCGACTTCCGCCGGGGATTTCTATTGTGACGTCAAAAACGAGGGGATCCATAGGTCCACATTAGCCGGGCAGTGCCTTTTAATGGCGCCGCGGTGACTTACAGTAGGCGGGATGCACATTTATTGGACAGATTCAATACGACGCCTCGGCGTTGTAGCAGGCTCATGCGGCTTGGTTGTCGGTTTGCTGGGAATCCCAACAGGTGTTGTGGCAGCGCCGCCGAGTGGACCCGTCCCCAATGTTTACCAGCCCTTGAGCAGCACCGCCCCCGCTCCGAGCATCACAGGTTTGGACCGTTCAATTGGCAAACTCACCCAGAGTGAATCCTTGGGTGGATTCTCTATGGTTGTTGTAGACCCTGTGAGCGAAAAGACAATCTTCAATGATCAAGTGGATAAGGCACGAATCCCCGCTTCGGTGAGCAAGGTGTTGACAGCTGCAGCAGCACTAAGTTCCCTTGGCCCCAATGCCCGCCTGTCCACCCAAACGAAACTCAATGGCACTGACCTGTACCTAGTAGGTGGTGGTGACCCACTGTTGCCTAGGGCGAAGGGCCCCAACTCGCTTAAGTCCCTGGCACAAAAAACAATCAGTGCATTGACATCGCGAAATCAAAAAAACATAAAACTTTTTTACGATGACTCCTTATTCAGCGGCCCATCACTTGGACCGGACTGGAAATCAAGTTTCCCCAAGTTGGGAGTTGCGGCCCCCGTATCAGCACTGAGTGTGGGCGGTGCCCGGGTCAATGTTGGTTCGCTCGCTCGAGTGTCAAACCCGGCTCGACAAGCGGCTCAACTTTTCGCCCAGCGACTTAAAAGGGCGGGAATATCAGTGAGGACAATCAAGCGAGGGGTAGCCCCAACAATTTCAACACCAATCGCATCGGTACTTTCTGAACCCGTTAGCGGGATCGTTGAAGAGATGCTGCGGGATTCAGACAATGACGTAGCAGAAGTTCTTGCGCATCTGGTAGGCGAGAAAACGGTGGGTGAAGGTAGTTTTGCAGGCGGTGCTCGCGCAACGAAGTTGATCTTGGATCAAAACGGTATTTCAACCAAGAACCTCAACTTATTTGATGGTAGTGGCCTTTCGCGTCAGAATAAAACCACAAGTACGACTGTTGCGCAGGTGCTCACCAAGATGGTCCGTGGTGATAAATCCCAATGGGCCGCGATCGCAACCGGTCTTCCGGTTGCGGGGCGAACTGGAACACTGAGTACGCGCTTTGATACGAAGAGAACCCAAGCGGGTGCTGGCGTAATTCGAGCAAAAACAGGTTCACTCACGGGGGTATCCGGATTGGCTGGAACCGTTCTGGATAAAAGTGGAAGACTTCTTGTCTTCGTCATGATGGGTAACAAGGTGAGATCACTCAACAGTGCGCGAGATTCGATGGATCTGATTGCCTCCAAGCTCGCTAGATGTGGATGCTTGTGAGCCCGATTCCACATCCGGATCTCATCCGAAGGGCATCGCGGCGCACCATGCCTAGGGGCCCTGAGGTCAGTTCGGCTCATGCTGGCCAGGTTGTTGCGTCGCTACGCGAACTCGCTCAAGTTGCAACCCGAGAAATGACCGCTATCTCACTACTTGAAGCCCCAGTGACCCACGAAACCGTTGTTGTGGATCGAGTGGGCTGGGTTGAATCGAATATGAATGCATTAGGTGTGATTGCGCAGATCGCCTTGGAGGAGGGCGATGACGGCAACCCACTTGCAGACAGAGCAGGTGCCATTCAAACGGGATTGGCCCTGGGGTGGGCATCGGGGAAAGTGTTGGGTCAATACGAGGCTTTGGTCAATCCTGGACGTTTACTCTTGGTGGCCCCAAATATCACCCAAGTTGCGCAATCCCTCGACGTTGACGAACGCGACTTTCAACTGTGGGTGTGCCTGCATGAGGAAACCCATCGGCTTCAGTTCGGTGCAGTCCCCTGGATGCAGGGCCATTTCATTGATTTGATTAAGGAAATGATTGGTGCCGAAAAACTATCGGGGCGCGCCTACCCGTGGCGTCTCATTCAGGTCATTAATGCTTTGATCCGCAATGACGGTTCAAGTGTGATCGAACTCGTTCAAAGTGATGATCAAGTCAGGATCTACCGAAGGATTGTCGCCCTGCTGACCCTGTTAGAGGGCCACGCCGACTATGTGATGGATCAGGGTGGACCTGATCTTGTTCCCAGCGTCACTGAGATTCGGCAGAAGTTTGAAGTCCGACGTGATTCAAACAAGAAACTGATAACCCGGATTCTCGGTATGGACGAAAAACTTATGCAATACCGAAAAGGTGAAGTCTTTGTCAGCAGCTGTGTCGCGGAAATGGGAATCGCGGACTTCAATGTTGTGTGGGCATCGCCTGAGAATTTGCCATCAATAGCGGAGATTGAGAATCCAGGGATCTGGCGAAAGAGAATTCTTAACCACCATGATTAAGCCTTCGTCTCAAACAGTAGTTGCCCTGCGTAACAGTGTTAAGGCATGTTTGGAACCCAACACCAAGTCAGTCGTTGTTGGGCTTTCCGGTGGCGTCGACTCGCTCGTGCTCACAGCAGTCGCGGTTTGGGTTGGAGAGCGATCTGGTTTTACGGTGCAGTCTGTAATTGTTGACCACGGCCTTCAAGCTGGTTCCGGTGAAATTGCGAGCAGCGCCGCTATAGCCGCGACGAGGCTGGGTGCCACTTCGGTTGAGATTTGTAATGTTGTCGTTGGCACTGATGGCGGAATAGAAATGGCGGCTCGAACTGCAAGGCGTTCTGCGCTCTTGGATGTAGCGAATGGACGCCCAATCCTGCTCGGTCACACTGCCAACGACCAGGCCGAAACTGTGTTGCTCCGACTGCTTCGTGGGTCAGGAGCACATAGCCTGTCAGCAATGTCGGCGTGCACGAAAACTTGGCACCGCCCGTTTTTGTCTCATCTGCGTGGCGAAATTGAACAGGCGAGCGATGAACTGCTGGCTCCTCTAGGAATCACCCCTTGGCGGGATCCACATAATTTTGATGATGGTTTTTCTCGAGTGAAAATGCGCAAGCATCTTGACTTGTTGAGCGAAGAATTCGGTCCATCAATTATTGCGGGACTTGTGCGCACCTCAGACATGTTGCGTTTTGATGACCAGGCCCTTGACCAGATCGCCGCACAGTGCTTTCAGACGGCTGAAACATCACGGTTTTATGTCAGTGTGAGTATTGAGGAATTAGAAAACCTTCCAAGTGCGATCCGCACTCGACTCATTAAATTGTGCTTTGATCGCTTGACTACTGGATCTCGCGAAAATTCTCCACTGACGCACCAACATGTCATGAGTATTGAAGCGCTCATTTCACGCTGGTCCGGGCAAGGTGGGATTGCTTTGCCATTGGGTGTGACCGCGAAGAGGGAATGTGGAAGGCTAGTGCTTAATCGGGGTAACCAAAAGGAGTAATGCGTGGACGCAGGAGATATCGAAGGTCAACTAGATCATGTACTCCTCACTGAAGGGCAATTACACGGCCGGATCGCCGAGTTAGCCAATCAAATTGCTGCTGACTATCCCGCGGATGAGGACCTGCTGCTGGTAGGCGTTCTCAAGGGTGCAGTGATGGTGATGGCCGACTTAGCGCGGGCACTCCCTCGTCAGGCACATATGGATTGGATGGCGGTTTCTTCCTATGGCTCAGGAACAACCTCCAGCGGTGTTGTTCGAATTCTGAAAGATCTTGACACTGATATTGCTGGCTGTAATGTCTTAGTCGTCGAAGATATCCTTGACTCCGGGCTAACCCTGACCTGGTTGCTCAAAAATTTGGGTTCTCGAAAGCCAAAGTCCCTTGAAGTATTTACACTCCTGCGAAAGCCAGAGGGCATGAAAATGAAAGTTGACGCAAAATATGTCGGTTTTGATATCCCGAATGAATTTGTGGTGGGCTACGGATTGGACTTTGACCAGAACTACCGAAATCTGCGATCAATAGGAACGCTGGCGCCCCACGTCTACGAATCCTGAGACCTTCGAATGGCCTCGGCCCAGGGGATCCCCCTCAGGGAAACGACCTTTTCGCCCAACGCATAACCCTTAGTGCAGAGCATTCGATCGCCCGGGGGCGTAGTACCGTGGCTAGGTGGATTTCAAAAGGATTTTGCGGGGGCCAATTTTCTGGATCGCCATCGCGATCATTTTTGTTCTCGTGGGCTCAAGCCTTATTTCAGGGCTTGGCGCGCCAGATGAAGTGGACACAAGCGTTGCGATCTCGGAAATTTCCAGTGGCAATGTTGATACGGCAACCATCACCGATCGTGATCAAGTTCTCGAACTCGTTCTCAAAAACGGTGAAACAATTCGCAGCACCTACGTCACGGGTCAAGGCATTGTTCTTCAGGAGTTATTGCAGGTCAAGGCCGACTCTGGAGCGCTCCCCGGCGGTTACAACGTCGTTGTTCCATCAGAAAACATTTTCTTTACCCTCATAATCTCGCTGGTACCCTTCATTCTTTTGGTTCTCATCATGGTTTTCATTTTCTCCCAAATGCAGGGTGGTGGCTCCAAGTTAATGCAGTTTGGCAAGTCAAAAGCCAAACTGGTGAGCAAGGACATGCCCCAAACCACATTTGCAGACGTTGCAGGTGCGGCAGAGGCCGTCGAAGAACTCGAGGAGATCAAAGAATTCCTTCAAGATCCCGAAAAATTTAAAGCAGTAGGCGCCAAGATCCCCAAGGGTGTATTGCTTTATGGGCCACCGGGAACGGGTAAAACCCTTCTAGCTCGTGCAGTTGCCGGTGAGGCAGGGGTTCCCTTCTACTCGATTTCGGGTTCTGACTTTGTGGAAATGTTCGTCGGTGTCGGGGCAAGTCGGGTACGCGATCTTTTTGAACAGGCAAAGGCCAACGCGCCAGCAATTATCTTCATGGACGAAATTGATGCAGTTGGTCGGCATCGTGGTGCGGGAATGGGCGGCGGTCACGACGAGCGCGAGCAAACTCTCAACCAGATGCTCGTTGAAATGGATGGCTTTGACGTTTCAGGCGGAGTAATCATGATCGCGGCGACTAACCGCCCGGACATCTTGGATCCGGCGCTGCTTCGCCCCGGTCGCTTTGATCGACAAATAGCGGTCGAGCGCCCCGACCTTAAGGGCCGATATGAAATTCTTAAGGTGCACGCAAAGGGCAAACCCTTCTGCGAAGACGTGGAAATGATGAATGTGGCCCGGAGAACCCCGGGGTTTACAGGTGCTGATCTGGCCAACGTGCTCAACGAAGCCGCGTTACTCACCGCACGTGAAGGCGCGTCTGAAATCACCAATGTGATCATGGATGAAGCAATTGATCGTGTCATGGCCGGTCCGCAAAAGCGCACTCGAGCCATGGACCATGAAGAGCGACTGATCACTGCCTACCATGAAGCAGGACACGCACTTGTTGCTGCGGCGCTACCCGGAAACGATCCCGTCCATAAAATCACGATCATGCCTCGTGGGCGTGCACTCGGATACACCATGGTGCTACCCGATCAAGAAAAATACTCCACCACCCGTAGCCAGATGCTCAATCAATTGGCATACATGCTTGGCGGTCGTGCAGCCGAGGAATTAATTTTTCATGATCCGACGACCGGTGCATCCAACGACATTGAAAAAGCAACAGCCGTCGCGCGCGCCATGGTGATGCAATACGGCATGACCGAGCGATTGGGAGCTATCAAATACGGTCAAGAGCAGGGCGAAGTGTTCATGGGTCGCGACATGGGTCACACCCGTGACTTCTCCGAGGAGGTTGCTGCCGCGATCGACGAAGAAGTTCGGGCTTTTATTGAAACTGCGCATCAAGAGGCCTACGACCTCCTCGTTGCCAATAGGGACGCGCTTGATGCAATCGTGGTAGCCCTGATGGAGCGCGAGACACTTCAAAAGGAAGAGATTGCTGAGATCTTCGCCGAATTGAATTTACGCGAGCCCCGTGGAGCTTGGACAGGTTCGGCACGTCGAACGCCAGACATTAGTGGACCGGTCGAAGTACCCGCCCTCGATGTCGCAAAATCCAATGTATAGTTTCGACGCATAATGAGTGACATCAATCCAATCAGTATCACCAGCCCAGGGCCCAAATCTCCCTACAACTACGCGGGTGTGGAAAAAGCAACACGTGATTTGTTGATCGCAATCGGAGAAGACCCGGATCGACCTGGCCTCATTGATACCCCGGCTCGGGTTGCTCGCGGATATGCCGAAATTTTTGGTGGACTGCACAAAACACCAGAAGAAGTCCTCACCACAACATTTGATCTCGGCCACGACGAACTGGTAATTGTGAAAGACATTAATTTCAACAGCATGTGTGAGCATCACTTACTGCCTTTTTATGGACACGCTCATATTGGATACATTCCCAATGAGAATGGCCGAATTACCGGGCTCTCCAAACTTGCTCGCGTTACCGATGTTTTCGCCCAGCGTCCCCAGGTTCAGGAGCGATTGACGGGCCAGATAGCGGATTCAGTGATGAATATTTTGCAGCCAAGGGGTGCAATAGTGATTCTGGAAGCAGAACACATGTGCATGTCGCTGCGCGGAGTGCGCAAGCCGGGGGCAGTCACGACCACTAGTGTCGTGCGAGGCTCATTGCGAGACGCTGCAACGCGTTCCGAAGCCATGACGTTAATCACTGGACTCTAACGTCGATGCTTGTCCATGCCCCGGTCATTATGGGGATCTTAAATTTGACACCGGACTCATTTTCCGATGGTGGCCAATTTGATTCAGTGAAGTCAGCTGTTGAAGCCGCGACCTCAATGGTGGCTAATGGGGCGAGCATCATTGATATTGGGGGAGAGTCCACTCGTCCTGGAGCCGAAAGAATTTCGCTAGAAACTGAACTGGCACGAGTTATTCCCGTTGTAGAGCAAATCTGCGCACAGGGTATCTACGTCAGCATTGACACTATGCGCTCTGAGGTCGCAGAAGCTGCCATTGCCGTGGGTGCACGAATGGTGAATGACGTAAGTGGCGGTCTCGCAGATCCACAGATGTTTACTGTCGTTGCACGTCTAGGGGTTCCGATTGTGCTGATGCATTGGCGTGGGCCGAGCAAGACGATGCAAGAGAATACTCATTACGACAGTGCCGTTGCTGAAGTTTGTTCAGAATTACAGGATCGAGCAAAGGCAGCACTGGGTGCAGGAATCCAGCGAGGCAACATCATTTTGGATCCCGGCATTGGTTTTGGCAAAGACTCTGAGCACAACTGGGAACTATTGAGAAATCTCGATGCTCTCCTTGCAGGCGGTCACCCGTTACTTGTGGGAGTATCACGTAAGAGATTCCTGGGAACTCTGCTATCAGACGACGAAGGAAAACCACGAGACGTGGGTATCCGTGATGTCGCATCTGCGACCACATCCGCTTATCTTCTGCAACGCGGAGCATGGGGTGTTCGAGTCCATGACGTCCAGGCAACCAGTGATGCTTATAAAGCCTTGTGCGCGATCAATCCAAATCCCCCAATTGACTCAATTGAGTTACTGGGGCTACGTGAATTTGGCCGTCATGGCGTACTCGAACACGAACGGATAAACGGCCAATATTTCAGTGTCGATGCAACCTTGGGGCTTTCAATTTCACATGCTGCCCACACAGACAATCTTGCTGACACCGTAAATTACGCTGAAGTGGCGGATTCAATCCGCGCGCGAATTTCTGGAGAACCAGTAGACCTAATTGAAAAACTTGCCGAACTGATTGCCACCGATTGCCTTGCCTTTCCCCAAGTAGTTTTTGCCAAGATCCGAGTTCATAAGCCGGATGCACCAATTGAGGGTGAGTTCGGTGACGTGATTGTCACTCGAGCCAAATTTGTCGACTCATGACAAACACTGTTCTCGTTGCTTTCGGTGCGAATCTGGGTGACCCTGTTGAATCGGTGAGAGTTGCCTACCAGGAACTTTCCCGCGTGTGGACACCCATCGCAAGTTCGAATCTCTATCGGAGTAAGCCGGTCGGTGGAGTCGAGCAGGACGATTTTATTAATGCTGTGGCTCTTTTCGACACCAAACTGTCAGGGCGTGAAATTCTTAACAAACTTCATGAAGTGGAGAATGCTCAATCTAGGACCCGTGAAGTCCGTTGGGGGCCAAGGACTTTGGACCTAGACGTCATTGCTCTCTGGGAAAATGGAGTCCCTGTAATAAGTGCAGACCCAATCCTGACTCTCCCGCATCCGCGCGCGTGGGAGCGGGTATTCGTTACCGCGCCGTGGGCAGCGATGAATGTGAACGCCCAGTTCATGGAACTTCCTGGGGAAGGTCCGGTTAACAAATTGTGGTCATCGATGCAAGAAATTGAACAACTTGAGATTGGGCTGGAAGGATAATGCAAACCACAAAGATCTCTCGACTCGTAGTCTTCGCCTTGATTGCGATGGCAATTGGATTTGCGTTCACTCAAATTGTCATGGGTCAAAGTTCACGATCCCTCCCCGTTCCGGCCATGGCTGCCGGTGCGTTGTGGATTCTGGGCGCTGGATTCGGGATCTGGACCTATTTCGCAAGGCCGCGCCTTAAACGGGAGCCCGGAGCAAGACCTTTCCCGCCATTAGCTGCGGCTCGGATTGCGGTGTTGGCGCTTGCGGGGAGCAGAACCGGAGCTGTCATCGCCGGTTTCTATGCTGGGGTGTCGCTTACCTCAATGAGCAGTTTTGATACCCCGGCCGGCTGGAGCGCCACCCTGAATAGCTTCCTAGCTGCATTGGGTGGGGTGCTGCTCGTTATTTCGTCGCTGTGGCTGGAAAGCCTGTGCGTCGCTAGAGACCAGGGCACAACCTCAGATAAGTGATCAAAGTACTCTGCTCCCATGAGTGAACCCACGCTTGAAGACTTGCCCTTCGACGATCTGCGACATCAGGCCTTTCATCTTGCAGAAAAGAAACTGGATATCGGTTTCTTCACCGACGTTTTCTCGCACATGCCAGGAATGATCGCGATTGAGGGCGAGGGTGGAGATCTCGGTTCAATTGGCGGGACATTTATTGAAACCGTACGAGCCGCAAAACAAATGTTTGGTCACGGCGAAATCGATCCCGATATGGAAACACTGCTGCGAGCTCGATTCGCTACCTATATTCGGGCTAACGATCCAAGTCACCAATAACTAAAAACATACTGCTGAGTGCATTCGGCAGTTGATCTAGGCGGTGGCCTACCAGTGTGGGAACAAGTGCCTGGAAATTATTAAATGAAGCAGACCGCAATTTTAGCCGCCATGGAGTTTTCTCCCCGGCACTTACCAAATACCAGCCATTAATTCCTGTTGGCCCGTCAACCCAGGTATAAGAGTTTCCTTCTGGTGCGCGTACAACCTTGGGGAGCACCACGTTGACATCCGAACCATGTGTTCTTTCAAGTTGTGACAATATTTCTTCAATCAAAGTAGTGCTCAGTGTGACTTGATCAATTAAGGCTAGAAAGCGAGAGTATGCATCCCCATCGCTGTAGACCTCTGGCTTGGCGACACCTAATTCTTTGTATCTCAGGTAATCAGTGTCGAATCGGAGATCGTTGTGAAGCCCGCTGGCCCATGCCACAGGTCCACTGGCGCCAAATGAAATCGAATCAGCGGTGGACAGCACCGCCAATCCGTGCAGTTCACTTCGATTCAGGTTTTCAATGAAAGTGGGGAGAACCTCCTGAAATTCACAAATAATCAAGTGACTTTGCTGGGAGGTGTCTTTAGGAATATCGTGAGCAACTCCGCCAATGCGCGCGTACATTGGGTGTACCCGATTACCAGTGATCGACTCGAATAGGTTGGCTATTTGGTTGCGGAGTTGCTGAGTTTTCGTTGTTGGTAAGAACGCAATTAGTGCTGAAATACGGGTGAATTCGGCGAGCAGCATGCGAATCCAGGTGGCGCGCTCCGGAGGATGGATTCCCATCGCAGATTCAAGAGTCAGGGCCACCCCGAGTTCGGATGTAAACGGCGCGTACCAGTCGTGACGGTTAGCCAGCATCATGATTTGCCGGTAGTCGCGTACCTCGAAAAGTTTTTCGGCTCCACGGTGCATAAAGCCAATTCGGGGCTCAACACTGGTGATCACGTCGTCATCGATGGTCAGGTGCAGTTGAAAACCTCCTTGAGCACTCGGGTGAAACTCACCTAGATCAATTTTGATCTCACCGGGAGCCAAGCCAATGCCGGCGACCACACTACGCATGCGCGCATCGTTTCATGATCGAGATCCAAAGTCCTGCACGAGCCACCGGAAATCATTGTGATCAGAATCGACTTCCTTGATCAAAGTGGCCGTGATATCCGGACGTGATGCTATTGCGGCACTTGCGCAGGAATCTAAGGCCACATGAGCGGTAAGGTTAATTTCGCCATTGGGAATAGCTCGAACAGACTCACCAAGTCGATATCCGGTGAGGGTTCCGGCATCAAAGAATCCACTGACCCGTTGGTTCAATGAATGCGAGTAATCAATACCGATTGCTCGACCCATGCTGAAGATTTCAACTAATTTAACCCAAGTGTGATCTCTAGTGATTCCGATTTCGCGGCGAGCATGAGGCACGGTCTGTGGCCACCACCGCATTAGCCATTCCAATTCCATTTGTGAAACGGATTCACCTAGCTGCTCATGACCGCTAATCGGGTCGACAAGGACCATGCGAGGGAGGAGGTCCTCGTCGTATTCAACAACGGTGGTGGGAATATCGTCCAAGAGTTCATGGGCAATAACTACACCGTACTTTTCACGAATCGGGATTCTTCTCGCATCTCCACTCGATACATCAAAGATCTGGGTTTTCCAGTTGAGTCCATTTTCATGAATGAATGGTTGCAGTTTGCTTATGAGTGAGCCATTGGATCCACCGACATCGAGAACTAAGAATTGCGCAGGTGAGCCGCATTGCTTGTAAGTTTCGAGCAGATATGGAAACAATTCTGCTGCCAAATCCGGATTTGATACAACAGCCGTACGAAAATGCTCATAGGGTTTCCCTCCTTTAGATCCAAACTCGCCATAAAAGCCAACTGGACCGAAAGCTGCTGACTCCCAAGCATCAATCCACGGAATGTATGGGGACATGGAAGACGACGTTAGTCACCTCTAGGCTTTCGACATGGACGCCCCTCCTCGTTTGCGTTTTGGGGTGGTCGGAGCAGGGCGCGTTGGCGCTGTCCTAGGTGCGGCCCTTCGCCTATCCGGCCATAACTGCATAGGCGTGAGTGCGGTCTCAGACTTATCCCGACTTCGCGCCGAAGCACTCCTTCCAGGTGTACCAATTAGGGCCGCCGATCAAGTGGTAGCGGAATCCGAACTGGTAATTCTGGCGGTGCCAGACAGTGTTCTGCCTGACCTCATTCGCGGTTTTTCCTCGAGCGAAGTATTTGTCCCTGGACAGTTTGTCGTACACACCTCCGGGAATTACGGGATCTCAGTTTTTGATTCGGCCCCACAAGTCTCACCCATGGCGATTCACCCGGTCATGACATTTACCGGGACCAGTGTTGACCTGGCCCGGCTGCCGGACACGCCATTTGGAGTCACCACCACGCAAACACTTCGACCCGTAGCTGAAGCACTGGTGGTTGAAATGGGTGGTGAGCCGGTTTGGGTCCCTGAAGAGTCGCGAGTGATGTACCACACCGCGATGGTAATGAGTGCTAACTATCTCAACGTGCTGGTGAATGAAGCCGTTTCGCTTCTGACGCAGTCAGGTATGGAAAGTCCGAAGCGATTGCTGGCACCACTCCTCAGTGCCTCACTTGATAATGCACTGCGTTTGGGGGATAAGGGCCTCACTGGTCCAGTTGCTCGGGGGGACCGCGAAGTGATTCGCAAACACCTCGAAGCACTACAGGAGCGCCCAAGTGCCCAAAATGCTTATCGGGCTCTCGCCCGACTGTCAACTGATAGAGCACTCGCTGCGGGTCTACTCTCTGTTGATCAGGCCGCTGATCTTCTGATCGAATTGGGTGAGGGCACATGACAAAGTTGATCCACGACAGCAAGGAACTTGAAAAAAAAACGGGTGTTGACCGGGCCTTTATCCCAACCATGGGCGCATTGCATCAAGGCCATCTTGACCTCGTTGACGCTGCACGGACGCTTGTCGGCACTGATGGTGAAGTTGTCATGTCCATTTTTGTGAATCCGACCCAGTTTGGACATGCATCCGAAGTATCGCAATACCCGAGAACACTTGAAAGTGATCTTGCACAATGCGAGGCCAACGGAGTCGACATTGTGTTTGCCCCCAGTGTCAATGAAATGTATCCCGACGGTAGTGAATCCAGTCAAGGAATCAGTGTCCAACCAGGGTCGCTGGGGACGGTACTCGAAGGTGCGGACCGTCCCGGACATTTTGCTGGTGTACTTACTATTGTTGCAAAACTTCTCAACCTTGTTCAACCAAGGTTCGCTACTTTCGGCGAGAAGGACTACCAACAATTAGTGTTAATTTCACAGATGGTGCAACAACTAAATTTCCCCGTTAAGGTCATCGGGGTGCAGACACGTCGCGAGCCTGATGGATTAGCTATGAGTTCCCGAAATGCTTTCCTTAGCCCCGAACAACGGATTCAAGCCGTTTCTATTTCACGCGCACTCTTTGCCGCGCAAAGGACAGAAGGAAATAGCGAAGCAAAATTGAGTGCAGCTAGGTTGGCGCTATCAAGGGAGGTTGAACCTTCGTATTTAGTTGCTATGACAAATGATCTTTCCCGTGAACTGGATGCAACTGAAAATGCAACTGAGGGGCGGTTGCTGTTTGCCGGTCACCTCGGTTCGACTCGCTTAATTGACAATATGCCAATCGGGAAAGTTAACCTGAGTGAGTGAAATTCACATCCCACGTTGGCTGACCTCGGATTTACCCGGTTGGCAGATTGAGGCTGACGTGATCGTAATCGGATCCGGTGTCGCAGGTCTGTCTGCAGCAATTCATGCCCGTCGCACCGGTCGAAGCGTTGTAATCCTGACAAAAGCCCACATTGATGAAGGATCCACCCGCTGGGCACAAGGTGGAATCGCAGCGGCACTTGCAGAAGATGACTCACCTTCAGAGCACCGGGATGACACCATCACCGCAGGCGCTGGATTATGTAATCCGCAGGCAGTTGAAGTGCTGGTCACAGAAGGACCGCAGGCTGTTCGAGACTTGATCACACTGGGTGCCAATTTTGATCTTGATCCGAGCGGGGAAATTTCACTCACCAGAGAGGGCGGCCATCACCGAGATCGAATCGCTCACGCCGGAGGCGATGCAACCGGAGCTGAGATTTCTCGGGCTCTGGTCACTGCGGTACTGAATGATCCGGGTATTGAAATAGTTGAGAATGCTTTGGCATTGGACTTATTGACCGACGAAAATGGCGCCGCACAGGGTGTGACCCTGCACGTCATGGGATCCGGACAGCGTGACGGCATTGGTGCGGCACTAGCTCCAGCCGTGATTGTGACTACGGGTGGTTTTGGTCAAGTTTTTGGTCAAACTACTAATCCTTATGTTTCAACAGGCGATGGAATTGCCCTGGCACTGCGAGCAGGTGCGGGCATCGCGGACCTCGAATTTGTGCAGTTTCACCCAACTGTTCTGTGGCTGGGTCCACTCGCTCAGGGGCAACAGCCACTTGTCAGTGAAGCAGTGCGGGGCGAAGGTGCACGCCTGCTTGATCCGGACCTCCATCCATTCATGGACTCCATTCATGAACTTGGTGACTTAGCCCCCCGCGACGTAGTGGCAAAAGAAATAATGAAAGTAATGCGCGCAACAGGTTCAGCGCATGTGTGGCTTGATGGCCGTATGTTGGGAGCTGATACTTGGGTACGTCGATTCCCCACGATTCTCGCGAGTGCCAGGTCACGTGGAATTGACCCGGTGACCGACCTAATCCCGGTAGGTCCCGCCCAGCACTATGTCTCTGGTGGTGTTGTGACCGATCTGTTTGGTCGTACGAGTATCCCGGGACTTTATGCGGCGGGTGAAGTTGCTTGCACCGGTGTCCATGGAGCAAATCGTCTCGCCTCCAATTCGCTGCTAGAAGGCTTGGTGTATTCCCGTCGAATCATGAGCGCGATCGACTCTGATCAACTTGTGCGCAACAAGGTCGAAGCCGACACATCCCGGGATTCATTTTTAGTCCCGCACCGAGTTAGACGGGATTTGCAGAGTGTGATGGATCGAAATGCGGGTGTTCTACGCAGTGAGGCATCCCTGACCCACGCGCAAAATTGGCTGGCAAATATCGAACGAACGGGTGCTCGTGAATGCACCGAAGATTGGGAGAGTGCAAACTTGTTCATGGTGTCCCAAGTACTAATTGAACACGCCCTAGCTCGGAAAGAGACCCGTGGTTCACATTGGCGCGAGGATTACCCCGAGCCAAGCACCGATTTTGAGGTTCGGCTAGTTTCATATCGCTCACCGGCTGGTGAATTGATCACAACGACAACTGGAATAGGGACCTGATGCAGTCGCACAAAATCAAAAAGGAGCTGGCAGATCAATTAATCGCCGGCGGGCTGAATCCCCTTGACGTATCTGAGGTGGTTTTGCGCGCATTACACGAAGACTGCGACGACAACGGCGATGTGACCTCGCTCGCAACTATCCCCAGCGATCAAGTGTCCACTTTAGATTTAGTAGCTCGGCAAGCGGGCACGATTGCCGGGATCCCGATTGCTGCAGCCGTATTCGCAGTTCTGGGCGGTTCTTCAGTAATGATTGCGACTCCCGCTAGTGACGGCGACAGTGTGATCGCAGGTGAAGTTCTCGTTTCAATCACTGGGCCAACTCGAGTACTACTGCAGGGGGAGCGCCCTGCGCTGAATCTGTTGAGCCATCTCAGTGCCATTGCCACAGCTACACAGTCGTGGGCTACAGCGCTAGGGGATTCACACACCAAAGTGCGTGACACGCGAAAGACAACTCCCGGTTTACGAACACTGGAGAAATATGCGGTGAGATGTGGTGGAGGACTCAATCACCGCATGAACCTCTCAGACGCTGCCCTCATCAAGGACAATCACGTTGTTGCGGCTGGCGGGGTTGCTCAGGCCTATGAACTAATCAAGAAACGTTTCCCCGATCTTCCGGTTGAGGTTGAAGTTGATTCACTTGATCAACTCGAAGAAGTCCTAGAGGTCGGGGCAGACCTTGTTCTGCTTGATAATTTCTCAATTGATGAATTGAACAAAGCGGTGGAAGTTACTTCTGGTCGCGCAAAGTTGGAGGCTTCTGGCGGTTTCACAATTGAGCAGGCTTCGGAGGTAGCGAAGACTGGCGTAGATTTTGTGGCAGTTGGGGCGATTACTCACTCTGCTCCTGTTCTCGATATTGGTGCGGACCTTCGGATGGAGTTGACTTAATGCTGCTCGCGATTGATGTGGGAAACACGAATACCGTCATTGGCCTTTATGAGAGTCAAGTGCTTCACAGGTCGTGGAGGATTAACACAGATCCAGCGCAGACAGCCGACGAACTTGCACTCAAGTACCGCGGCCTATTGGAAAATGAACCGAGGGTTACTGGCGTTGCATTATGTAGCACGGTACCAGCAGTTTTGCATCAAATGCGACTTATGATTCAGCGTTACTACAACGATGTGCCAGCGGTTATTGTGGAACCCGGCATAAAAACTGGTGTCCCGATTCTCACCGACAACCCGAAAGAAGTAGGGGCAGACCGAATCGTAAATACGCTCGCGGCCCACAATCTTTTTGGTGGCCCTTGCATCGTCGTTGATTTTGGGACCTCAACCAATCTGGATGTGGTCTCGGACAAAGGAGAGTTCCTCGGTGGTGCATTAGCGCCCGGTATTGAGATTTCAATTGAAGCGCTGGCGGCACGCGCAGCACAATTGCGGCAGGTTGAACTGGTGGCGCCGCGTTCGGTGATTGGAAAAAACACGGTCGAGGCCCTTCAATCGGGTGCGGTCTATGGATTTGCTGGTCAAGTGGATGGTTTAGTGGGCAGGATCATTGAAGAAATTGGCGCGGTCACCGCGGTCGTTGCAACCGGTGGGTTGAGTCAGGTTGTGGTTTTGGAGTCGCGAAGTATTACCCACCATGAACCGGATCTGACCCTGTTGGGTTTGGCGTTACTTTTTGAAAAGAACCAGGCCTAACAGGGACTAAGAATCAAGTGCCTGGGAACCGGCGACTACGCCCAGTACTGTGGCAAGACCATGTATTGGTCCCGTCGTTCGAGGAAGAATAAGAGTTCTTATTCCAACGGCCCCAGCGCCACCGTCGTCGAGCGCATTGTCTCCAACCATGAGCAAATCTTCTGGACCAATTCCGATGGCGGCACTCACTGCAAGGAATATCTCAGGATTGGGTTTAACGTAACCCAACTCAGCCGAAGTGAATGCGTGATCAACGCAGTTTCCCAAACCCACTCGAACCAAAATTTCATTCAGGTCAAGCGCAATATTTGAAATGATCGCGGTCATTATTCCTTGATCGCGCAGGGCATTGAGGACAGGAAGCGTGTCTTCATAGGGAGACCAAGCCTGGGTGAGGCTTGAATACAGTGCCGACGTGAGCGGTTCCTCGGTGAAGTCGCCGAGTAGGCGAGTAAAGATCTCTTTACTTGCGGCCCTACTGAGGTCCCGCTTGTGATGTGGGTCCTCAATTCGAGCAAATTCAACAATTGAGTTCAACTTGGGCACAATGTCGATGTAATCGAGGGAGTCGAGTTTCGCACTTTCGCACGCATTTTCAAGCCACATTTCACTGCTGCCCTGGTCGACCAGCGTTGAGTGAAAGTCAAAAAGAACACCTTTGATCGAAGCAGGGCGAAATAGTGGATGCGAAAGGCTCATATTGGTGAGTCTAGGTCCAAGATTATGAGTGACGTGCCTCTAATAGCCTTAGCGATTGTGAGTGACGAGTTAGACGTACCCGAGCAGGTCCAGATCCGCCGACATAAGCGGCAGACATTGTTGGACCGAGGACTGCAGGCCTATCCCGTGTCCCTTCCCATCACGGTATCAATTGCTCAACTGCGGGAGCAGTACGGCCATTTGGAGGCGGAAGCGGAAACGGGAGTAACGGTAGGGATCGCCGGCCGGGTGATTTTTAGTCGAAATACCGGGAAATTGGCTTTTGCAACAATCTCGGCGGGCAGCGGTGAAACTATTCAGGCCATGGTTTCCCTCGGTCAGGTGGGTGAAGAAAGTCTGGCGGACTGGAAAGCACTCGTTGACCTTGGAGATCAAATTTTTGTTCAAGGTGAAGTTATTTCATCTAAGCGCGGTGAATTGTCAGTTTTTGTTGATTCGTGGAGCATGGCGGCAAAATCATTGCGCCCACTTCCCGTGGCCCATAAAGAAATGAATGAAGAATCACGCGTGCGCCAGCGCTATGTCGATTTGATTATGCGCCCGGAAGCCCAGGCCATGGCGCGGACAAGAGTCAAGGCAGTTTCGGCACTTCGCACGTCGCTTTCCAACCGTGATTACCTTGAAATTGAAACGCCGATGCTGCAAACCCAACCGGGGGGCGCCACAGCTCGACCGTTCATTACCCACTCGAATGCGTTTGGGATTGACCTCTATTTACGAATTGCTCCAGAACTTTTTTTGAAGCGAGCGGTGGTCGGTGGATTGGATCGGGTGTTTGAGATCAACCGAAATTTTCGTAATGAGGGCGCAGACTCAACCCACTCGCCGGAGTTTGCAATGCTCGAGTTTTATCAGGCATATGCCGATTACCAAGAGATGGCGACTATTACTCGGGAACTGATTCAAGAGGCTGCCCAAGCAGTTGCAGGATCCCTGACGCTGATTCACTTCGATGGAAGCGAGCATGATCTCTCGGGTGTTTGGCCTCAGATTGATCTTTATGGTTCGCTGTCACAAGCAATTGATCAGGATTTAACACCTGAAACACCTCGAGCCGTTCTTGAAAGTTTGTGCAAGGCGGTTGACATCAAATTTGCCCCCACTTGGGTGAATGGAAAACTCGTTGAGGAACTTTTTGAGCATTACGTCATTCCGACATTTACCGGCCCCACATTTGTCATGGACTTTCCCGTTGATACATCACCCCTAACGCGTGATCACCGATCTAAGTCCGGGGTGGTCGAAAAATGGGACCTTTACGTTAATGGCTTTGAGTTGGCAACCGGTTATTCAGAACTGGTTGATCCGGTGATTCAACGTGAGCGCCTGGTAGAACAGGCATCACTTGGTGAAAAGGGAGATAAGGAAGCTATGCCCCTTGACGAAGATTTCTTGAGGGCTCTTGAACATGGAATGCCACCCAGCGGTGGCGTGGGAATGGGAGTGGACCGACTCCTGATGGCCCTAACTGGCCAAGGGATTCGAGAAACGATTCTATTCCCGTTGGTGAAGCCGGAGCGGGACCAGTGATCACGATTAGGCCGGCTCGAACGACCGATGTTCGGGAGATTAGAAGCCTTATTGACTCCTATTCAACCGACGGAAGTTTGCTGTCAAAAGCGACCGTCACAATCTTTGAAGACATCCAGGAATTTTTAGTGGCAACCGACGGTGATCGAGTAATCGGATGCGGCGCACTGCATGTCATGTGGGAAGACTTAGCCGAAGTTCGCACCCTGGCTGTTGTACCAGATCGGGCACATGAAGGTATCGGGTCCCAGTTACTTGAACACCTGTTGGATCGAGCGCGGATTCTTGGAACCAAACGTGTTTTCTGTCTCACGTTTCGAAAAGATTTTTTTGGACATCATGGTTTCGTGGAAATAGATGATGCTCCCATTGGCCACGAAGTTTATGAACAGATGTTGCAGTCTTATGACGAAGGCGTTGCTGAGTTCCTAGGGCTTGAACGAGTAAAACCCAACACACTTGGCAATTTTCGCATGCTGCGCGAAACACTTTAGCCTCACAACCCGGTGTTGGAGGGCCGCTGAGACTCCCCGTTAACAGTATTCACGGAATTCACGGAATTCACGGAATTCACCTAGTCAAGTCAGGCCCGTATCCCAGGCCCATAAGCAATTCCTCCAAGGTCACGGGGGGTGAGATCGTCGAATCACCCGTCTGAGGC
>Ga0129324_10000590_pt1 | contig 25932 bp, 29 predicted proteins | sample CPBDNA_7_FD_96879 | JGI IMG/M metagenome (GOLD analysis project Ga0129324, IMG submission 96879) | Freshwater to marine salinity gradient microbial communities from Chesapeake Bay, USA - CPBay_Spr_15_0.2_DNA | ecosystem: Environmental > Aquatic > Marine > Coastal | place: USA: Chesapeake Bay...
AAGCCAAACAACAACAGGCAACACAGGACGTGGTATGAGTATTTCGTTATTGTATTGTTTAGATGGTGATACTACTAAGGTTAAAGTTAGAAATAAAAATACACTTGTTGAAGAAGAATTAACATTAGCAGAATTGTACAGTAAACTTACTGGTGCTGCTAAAATAATCGTGTGACAAGTTTGCATTTGTATAAATATTGTATGAACAAAAAAATAGAACAGTTTAAAAAACGCAATCAAAAACGTAACGCACATCTCTATCAAACAGATAAAATAGAGGGTTTTGACTATATAGTATGTCCCGTTTCGCAGGAGAGAGTTTCGATGGTTAAAACGTCGTATATTGAACGGGTATTAAGTATGACTGTAGACGAATATGACGCTTTGTATCCAGGTGTCAGAGGTGTTAGTGAAGCAAGAAAGCAGAATATTAAAAAAGGGTTGCATCAAGTAGATCCTATAACAGGAAAAACCAAGTACGAGTTAAGTCAAGAAAAGGCTAGAAAGGTATTATCAGAAGCTGACGAAAACGGCGTTTCTGGATATAAAAGAAAAGGCCAAACGACTCGCGAGACACATATGAAAAATATTGATGAGTTCGGCCGAAATGGTTATTCACAACTTGCCTCAAAAGCTATTATAAAAGGAAACGCAACAAAGGCAAAAAAGGGATTAATATTAGAGCCTAGTTTTCGTAACGAATATTACAGATACAAATCTGTGGTTTTATATGTTACAGAACAATTTAGAGCTGAAATAACAACAGGCTATAAAACTGGATTAGCTGGAACACCAGGTGCATATCATATTGATCATATGTTTTCGATAATGAACGGATACAAGAATCAAGTTAGTCCGATACTTATAGGAAGTAAATATAACTTAAAAATGATTCCTTGGAAGGATAATTTATCAAAACATAGCTGTAGTAGTATTTCTTTAAATAAGCTACTGACTATCTCAATATATACCGAGAAGCAATCTAGACAAGAATACTTTTATTTCTTAAATCTAATTGATCTAGATATAAAAAATAAAACATTTGTCTCCGGTGCCCATTTAATGGAAAGATTTTATGAATCAAAACTATATACCGAATGATGAATACGAAATACTAACACCCAACGGGTGGGAAGATTTTGAAGGAGTAATATTTAACGAAAATGCAAATAAGCATTCTCGCAAAATTTATTTTGACGATAACAGTTTTGTAACAGCAACCAACGATCATAGATTTTTTTCTAATAAAAAAGAAATAAAAGTAATTGACTTAAAGGTAGGAGATACATTAGATTCCCATAATACCGTTAAAAAAATAATCAAACTTGAAGATATAGTATTAGAGAATACATATGAAATTTTTAATGCCGAGAATCATGTAATAATAGCAAACGAAATTAATTCACATCAATGTGACGAATTTGCATTTGTGCCACCAAACATTGCAGAGGAGTTTTGGACTTCAATATCACCTACACTGGCAACAGGTGGACGTGCAATTATTACAAGCACGCCCAACAGTGATGAAGATACTTTTGCTTCTATTTGGAAAGATGCAGACAAGAAGTTTGATGATCATGGCAATGAGAGTGAACTGGGTGTAAATGGTTTTCATAACTTTACTGCACACTGGAGTGAACACCCTGATCGTGATGAAGAATGGAAATCTGTTGAAATTGGCAGAATTGGTGAAGAGAAATTCCGTCGTGAATATGGATGTGAATTCCTAGTATTCGATGAAACACTTATAAACAGCATCAAACTTGCTGAGATGGAAGGCAGTCTGCCATTGCTTAATATGGGCCAAACCAGGTGGTACAAGCAGCCTTCTCCAGAATATACATATGTTGTTGCACTTGATCCCAGCATGGGTACAGGAGGGGATTATTCAGCTATACAGGTTATAGAACTCCCTTCATATGAACAAGTTGCAGAGTGGCAACATAATACAACAGCAATTCCAGGACAGGTTCGAGTTCTTAGGGACATATGTTCTTATATTTCTGAAACCGTTGGTTCAGCAGCAAGCATATATTGGAGTGTGGAAAACAATGGAATCGGAGAAGCATGTTTGTTAGTTATTAACGATTTTGGAGAAGAAAACATTCCAGGATTGTTTATAAGTGAACCAATAAGAAAAGGTCATGTTAGGAAGTTTCGTAAAGGATTCAACACAACTCATGGCAGCAAAATTACAGCATGTAGTAGATTAAAAACAATGGTTGAAACTGGAAAATTAACAATTAAGTCAAGGCCATTGCTGTCAGAACTTAAAAATTTTGTTGCAACTGGTAGTAGTTTTCAAGCAAAATCAGGAACAACTGATGATTTGGTAAGTGCAATGCTGCTATCATTAAGAATGATGGCAATATTAAAAGATTGGGATCCTAGGATATACAATACATTTACTCAAGTAGAAGCTGATGTAGACTATGAACCACCCATGCCAATCTTTATTAGTAACAATTTTTAAATAAATAACAATATGAAAAACTTAAACAAAATAGGCGAAGAGCTGTTTAACAAAATAAGAGGTCGTTTTCCAGAAGTCACAATTGGTGATGAAGAAGGAAATGTAACCAATACTCCATCTGATGCACGATTTTTTGATTTTGATTATAATGAATCTGGACGTGATTTGGGAAAAGTAAGTGTGTCTATATCTGAAAAAGATGGACTTACTATAATATACTCAAAAGACTTTATACAAAACGAAGATGAAACCACACAATCTAATTGGTATAATTTTTTAAAAGAATTAAGAGTATTTTCAAAAAAACGCCTATTAAATTTTGATGTAAGAGATATAAACAAATCAAATCTCAACAAACGAGATTACAAATTTTTAGCTACCAATCTTGGAGACAATACGATGACAGAATCGAAACTTTATGGGACTTCACGAATAAGTTACCAAAACATTGATAACGCAAGACTGGTTATCAAACACACTGAAAGTGTAAATCAAGAGTTGGCAGGTGGCCGAACTCGTAGCATTGGTATCATATATGTTGAAAGTGCAGACGGTGAAAGATTTAAATATCCATATCGCCACCTAACAGGCGCTAGGGCAATGGCCAGACATGTTAGCGAAGGTGGCAAGCCATACGACGATTTCGGCGGTCATATTACTGGACTAAGTGAAGAAATGTCCAATCTTCGCAAGTTTAGAAACTACATGGGTCGCAGCAGTGTAATGGCTGAAAGTCTAAGTGAATACATGGATGTTGTAAGAGAAAGAATATCCACTGTAAAAAAGACCATTGAGAGTTTACAAAAGCCTAATTATTATGCTGAAGCCATCTCTAGTTTTGTAAAGCCAGTGTTTGAAGATGTTCCAGATGATGTAAAAGACAATTGGGTAGATCAGCTTACAATCCGCCAGTTTAATGAAGAACTTCAGGATGTGTTTCCATACATTTATCGACTGGTAAGTGAGCACAAAAAAGCCAAAACACTGGGTCCAGTAGACATTGTTGCTGAAGCCGACGATCCTTGTTGGAAAGATTACAAGCAAGTTGGTATGAAGGAAAAAAACGGCAAGCAAGTTCCCAATTGTGTGCCAGAAGAAGAACAATTGGAACAAGGCTTTGAAGAGATGATGGGCCAATTTGCAGAAGAAAAAGAGTGTAGTGATTGCGGTTCCATACCATGTGAATGCAGTACTAATGAAGCAGAGCCAAAATCTAAAACTAGTTATGGTAACTTGTATGTAAAATTTGCAGCAAAAACCACAGCTGGCACAAGCACTGGCGGCGCCAAGCCATACTTGGTGGCTTATGCTGGATTTGTTCAAGACCCCACTGACTTAAAGTTTGCAGATGCATTGCGTACATACACTGCACTAACATCCAAGGATATTATCGCAAAAACAATTAAAAAGTTAATGACAGAAAAAGTATTTGTTAATGCAGATAAAATCATTTTGTACAAAGAACCAGGAGTGGTTAACAAGTTCCCACAATTGTCTGAATTCTTTGATTGGATGAGTTCCTACAAGGGTAATAAACTTGGAATTGAAAATGCACCTGAAAGAGAGGTAGACCCAGACAGCAAAGGTTCTGGAAAGAAAAGACTTCCAAAAGGACATTTTGCAGCCAACCCCAAGGACTATGAAGTTCCTGAAAAGAAAATGACAAGATACTTTACCATTGATAATGCTAGGGTCATGCAATTTTTGAGACAGCAACAGCCAGATTTTATGCAACGATTCTTCCGTCCAGCGTTCAAAGGATTCTTGATGAAAGATAAAGATTTCCAACAATTTGCTAAATTCTTGAAATCAGAAAAAGTTGTAGACAACTATGGACCAACAAATATTAATATTGACCATGAAAAGAGTTTTAGTGAAGATGAGCAAACATCAACTAATAATACACCACTGAGTGAATTTATTTTAAGTTATTTCGACAGAGAAAATGGACAATTTCCCAAAGGTGAAACTGCAATACTCACTATGGTAGAAAAAGAATATGGTGATGAATATATTGATCCAGCAAAGCACTTCATCGAACGTGTAAATCAAACATTTGAACAACATCAAATGAATCAACAACCAATAGCAGATGAAACTGAATACCAAAGAATGCGTGAGCTTGCTGGACTGAGATAATACCAGCAAATCACATTTTTACAAAAAAACCATTGACAAGATAAATAATATTGTGTAGTATGTAATAGTGCTACACAATATTAAGGCACAAATTTTACAGCACATAGGCAATTTTATAGGAGGCATCAACTATGGCATCATTAGCAGAAATTAGAGCAAAACTCAAAGAACAAGAAACACGTTCTACAGGTGGCAACACCGGCGGCGGCGATAACGCAATTTACCCATTTTGGAATATACAAGAAGGACAGGTAGCAACTATCCGTTTCCTTCCTGATGGGAACACAGCAAACGACTTCTTCTGGGCAGAACGTTTGATGATCAAACTACCATTTGCAGGCATAAAAGGTGAAACTGATTCACGTCCTGTGCAAGTACAAGTTCCATGTATGGAAATGTACGGCGAGGCATGTCCAATTCTTGGAGAAGTACGTGCATGGTTCAAGGATCCAAGCCTTGAAGATATGGGCCGCAAGTATTGGAAAAAGCGTAGCTACATTATGCAAGGGTTTGTTACAGATAATCCTTTGAAAGAAGATTCTTCTCCAGAAAATCCAATTCGTAGATTCATTATTGGGCCACAGATTTTCCAAATCATTAAAGCAAGCTTGCTTGATCCTGACATGGATGATTTGCCTACTGATTACACAGCAGGTATTGACTTCCGTCTTAACAAAGGTTCAAAAGGTGGTTATGCTGATTATGGTACCAGCAACTGGGCACGTCGTGAACGCCCTCTTACTGATAGTGAAATGAGTGCAATTAATACACATGGACTATTCAACTTGGGTGACTTCCTTCCAAAGAAGCCTACTGAAGTTGAGGTACGGGTTCTCAAAGAGATGTTTGAGGCAAGTGTAGATGGTGAAGCATACGACGCAGATCGTTGGGGACAATACTTCCGTCCAGCTGGAATGGCTGCTCGCACTGGCGATCCCACTAAGGCATCTAGCCCAAATGCAACGGCAACCAGCCAAAGCGCTCCTGCTGATACACGTGAAACATCATCACCAGTGGTACAAGCGCCAGTGGTACAAGCACCAGTACAACAAGAAGCAGAAGCAGAAGCAGCACCTGCTACTACTTCAGGCGGAGCGCAAGACATTCTTGCAATGATCCGCGCACGTCAGAATACATAATGACTTAAATGTAGGGGTATAAGTGGTTTATACCCCTACAACTTTATTAAAATTTAATAGGAGAATTTGATGGCTAAGTCATTTGATGTTAGCAAGTTCCGCAAGGATCTGACTAAAAGTATCTCAGGAATGAGTGCTGGATTTAACGATCCAACTGACTGGGTCAGTACTGGCAGTTTTGCACTAAACTACTTAATTAGTGGAGATTTCCACAAAGGTGTTCCACTTGGAAAAGTTACAGTATTTGCAGGTGAATCAGGAGCAGGCAAATCATACTTCTGTTCTGGAAACATTGTAAAACACGCACAGGATCAAGGCATCTTTGTAGTATTAATTGACTCAGAGAACGCACTTGATGAAAGCTGGTTACATGCATTGGGTGTGGAAACTGGCGAGGACAAACTGCTTAAACTTAATATGTCAATGATTGATGATGTAGCAAAAACTATTTCAACATTTATTAACGATTACAAGGCAATGGATGCAGAAGATCGTCCCAAAGTATTATTCGTAATTGACAGCTTGGGCATGTTGCTTACACCAACTGATGTTGACCAGTTTAATAAAGGCGACATGAAGGGTGATATGGGTCGCAAACCCAAAGCATTAACTTCGCTTGTTCGCAACACGGTTAACATGATTGGATCGTTGAACGTTGGACTAATTTGTACCAACCACACATATGCTTCACAGGATATGTTTGACCCAGATGATAAAATTTCAGGTGGTTCAGGCTTCATATATGCTAGTTCAATTGTGGTTGCAATGAAGAAAATGAAGCTCAAAGAAGATGAAAACGGAAACAAAATATCAGACGTTATGGGCATCCGTGCTGGTTGTAAAGTAATGAAGACTCGCTATGCAAAACCATTTGAAGGCGTGCAAGTTAAAATTCCTTACGAAACTGGTATGAACCCATACAGTGGACTGGTTGAATTATTTGAAAAGAAAGGCTTGTTGGTCAAACAAGGAAATCGACTCAAGTATATCGATTTAGCAGGTACAGAACACCTGGACTATCGCAAGCAATGGGACGGTCCAAAACTTGATATAATTATGAATGAATTTGCAGAAAGAACAGCCAAAGTAGTAAATAACACAGATACTGCGGATGCTGATGTTGCAGATGTAGATGATTATACTGAGGAAACCTACACAGATGAATGAAGAAAATATTGTTGAAATTTGGACTCTTTTTAGGGAATATTTAGACAAGAAGCAAATTGAAGTTATTGCAGAAAAGTATGTAGACATACTAGCTGACTACGGAGTGTCAGACCAGGTATTCAAAGAATCACTGGGATCTGATGTTCAACTGGATAATGCAATTCAATATTATCTAGAACTTGATACTGACATAAACTATGATGACGAGGATTGGGACGATTAATGGGTTGGTATTCAGAAATATCACGTGATATATCACGTATACCTGATGCTATAACTTTTTTTGAACGAGAACTTATTGATGCTCGAACAGAAGTAAAACTCAAAGGAAATGTTGAACGTGCCGCAGCAGAAATGCCAGGGTTAGTTGAACATAGATTTAACCAACTTCAAGAAATTGAAGCAATACTTGAATACTTAAACATTGAACTGCGTAGGTTACGCAGTTCTTTTTTTAAAAAATATCTTGAAAATTATCAACGAGCTCTTAGCAGCAGAGATGTTGAAAAGTATGTTGATGGTGAAGCAGATGTCGTTGATTATGAAAAAGTAATCAACGAGTTTGCACTTATGAGAAACAAGTGGTTGGGAGTGTTAAAAGCATTAGACCAAAAGCAATGGCAGATTACAAATATTGTTAAACTTAGAGTTGCAGGTATGGAAGACGCAAGTCTTTAATATTTTTATAGACAAAATATAAAAAGTAAATTATAATAAAAACTATAGGAGAATCATATGGAAAATAAAATAGTATTAGTAACTGGTGGATTTGATCCTCTCCATAGTGGACATATTGCATACTTTAAAGAAGCAAAAAAACTAGGCAACAAGCTAGTAGTGGGTCTTAACAGTGATGAATGGTTAACTAGAAAAAAAGGCAAGCCATTCATGCCTTTTGTAGAAAGAGCATCAATTATTCAAGAACTTGCATGTGTTGATCAGGTAATTGGATTTAATGATGGTGACAATAGTGCATGCCAAGCAATTGGGGCTGTCCTTGCCACTAGCACTGGCACTGTGGTTTTTGCAAATGGTGGAGACAGAACCAATACAACAACTCCAGAACTCATTACATATGGCAAATCCACTGATGTAGAATTTGCCTGGGGGGTTGGTGGCGAGGACAAAAAGAATTCGAGTAGTTGGATTCTAGAAGAATGGAAGACTCAAAAAACAGTACGTCCTTGGGGCTGGTACAGAGTACTTGATAAAGGTGAAAATTGGGCAGTGAAAGAGCTCACTATTATGCCTGGTAAGTCTCTATCTGATCAACGCCACATGCACCGTTCAGAGCATTGGCATGTGGTATCTGGAGAAGTTACTTGTGATTTAGAAATGGATGGCTGGGCACCGCATACAAAAGTCGTTGGCCCTAAGCAAAGTATGGATATCGAAAAACTAATGTGGCACCGTCCATACAACGCTGGAACTGAACCTGCTAAAATTATTGAAACATGGTTTGGTGATATTTTGGCAGAAACAGATATTGAAAGACGAGAAGTATGAAAGTATTTGTAGGATGGGACAGCCGAGAAGATATAGCCTACCAAGTGTGTAAACACAGTATACTTACTAGAACTCCAGATGCAGAAGTAATTCCAATAAAACAGGATGAAATGAGAAAGCGTGGGTTATATACTCGTCCAGTGGACAAACTAGCATCAACTGAGTTTACGTTTACTAGATTTTTAATTCCTGAATTATGTAATTATACTGGATGGGCGTTGTTTATTGATTGTGATATAATACTAACAACGGATATTGCAGAATTATTTGCGCAGGCTGATGACAGGTATGCTGTGATGTGTGTCCATCATGATTATACTCCCAAAGAAGGAGTTAAGATGGACGGACAAAAACAGACAGTTTATCCCAGAAAAAACTGGAGCAGTGTGATGTTAATCAACTGTGGGCATCCTGATAACCAGGCACTTACAGCTGATGCAGTTAATAATCCAGAATTAACTGGAGCACACTTTCATAGATTTAGTTGGCTTGAAGACGACAAAATTGGAGGAATCAGTCATGAATGGAATTGGCTGGTTGGCGTTTATTCAGAACCTGAAGATGGGTCACCCAAGCTTATACACTATACTGAAGGCGGCCCTTGGTTTGAAAATTATGCCGACTGTGGATATGCTGATCTTTGGAATACTGAACACCAGCAAATGATAAATGATTTGTCTAAGTAAAAATTTAACCGACGAATATGTTAATATGTTTGCACAGGGAGCCAACCTTCCTGTGCAGGACTATAATACTGATTTTCGTGATAACCCAATTTTAATACGCAGTATGGGGAAAAGAAAACTCATACAGTGGTGTTGGGAAAACAGCCATGATTTTTACTACATGGACAGTGGCTATATAGGAAACTATAAAAGTAATATCAACCCAAACGGGTGGAAATCATTTCACAGAATAGTTAAAAACGATGTGCAACACAGTATTATTATTGAACGTCCTGACGACAGATGGAAACAATTAGAGTTTCCAATACAACCTCGCAAGACTGGATCACATATACTATTAGTAATACCATCAGAAAAGCCTTGCAAGTTTTATAACATTGAGTTAAATGCCTGGAAAACTGAAACTATAAATGTGATTAAACAATATACTGGCCGCCCAATTATTATAAGAGATAAGGCTGCTAGGCAAACTAGATTATCCAATACAATTTTTCATGATTTAAACAATGCCCATGCACTGGTTACATTTAATAGTATTGCAGCCGTTGAAAGTGTAGTATATGGTGTTCCAGCATTTACACTTGCACCCACGGCTGCAGATCCTGTGTGTGATAAAAATCTTAGTAATATAGAAAATCCAACTATATACGATATGGATTATTTAAATAGTTGGGCAAATCATATTGCTTATGGACAATTTCATATAGATGAATTCAAGGACGGATCAGCATGGAGAATATTAAATGAACGTTGTTAGTTACTTTAAGGCTGTTCCAAAAAATAATACAAAGAGTGAAAAAACAGATATGCTTCTGAATTTTATTCAAGGAGTTAATGCTGTTGGTGACAATGGTCGTGTTTATTATGGATCAGAAATTATTGACAATGATGTTGCAATCATTCAAGGCTGGCAACATGAATTTGGAAAAAGTAGCGAGCATCTATTATTAAGAAAAGCTATAATAGATTCTCAGTTAAAAAATAACAAATATGTGATAACTGCTGATAGCAATTTATTTTTATATGCATCACCAAAAAACACTCCACATCATTATTTGCGATATAGTATTAATGGTGTATTTCCAGATACTGGAAATTATTGTGATACAGAAGTAGACACCAGTCGCTGGCAACAAATCAGTAAAGATTTAAACATCAAGTTGGGTGCTACCAATTATACTGGAAAAAATATTGTATTGTGTTTGCAGAGAAATGGTGGATGGAGTATGGGAAAATACGATGTTCAAGATTGGATTATTAATACTGTGACTAAAATTAGAAAACACAGTGACAGGCCAATAATAATCAGAGCACACCCTGGAGACAAAAATGCATTGCAGTATTTAAATGAAAAGAATAATAGAATAAGTCACTTGCGCAATCTATACATATCGCCCTTTGGTAGAGCTTTAAATGAAGATCTAATGGATGCATGGGCAGTTGTCAATCATAACAGCAGTAGTATCGTTGGACCGCTGATACAAGGGTATCATGGATTTGTAACTGAACCATTAAAAAGCCAGTGCAGTGAAGTAACTCATACTAATTTTTGCGACATTGAAACTCCCAAAGAGTTTGATAGGCAATCATGGTTAGAACGAATAAGTATGTTCCATTGGAATTTTAAAGAATTAGAAAATGGAGATTGCTGGAAACACATGAGGAAATATATATGAAAGCATTTATAATCTGCTTGAGCAAAATAGAACCAAGTTATAAATCTGGAATAAGATTACAGAAAGAGTTAACCAGTTTTGGTATAAATGCACAACTGTTCGAAGGTTCATATGGAAACGTAATCAAAGACGTTTACATAAAAAATAAAAGAATGCATCATCCTTGGACATTCAAGGGTCCAGAAAAGCCAGTAAGTGAAGAATGGAAATTGGAACAAAGTACACCAGGTGTAATTGGATGTTTTGATAGCCATTATAGACTGTGGGAAAAGTGTGTGGAATTAGACGAGCCCATAATGATTTTTGAAGATGATGCACGGGTTATCAGAGAATATATGCCGGTTGAATTTGATGATGTTCTTTCTCTTGTTTTTAGCCATGAAAAGAAAATGCGTCAATATATACATTTGTTGGACAGCCCATCAGGTGTACCAGAAGCATTGCCATATAAGCCAGCAAGTATGCCAGGTGCTGCTGGATATATTATTAAACCCCATGCTGCAAAAATTATTGTTGATGAGTTCTATAATTCGTTCTTACCAGCAGATAATGCCATAAATCAACATTTAATTAAAATTCAAATACATAGTTATATGATGGGAAAAGCAATAGACCGTGATAAAACGGATAACAAGTCCTCTTTGATTAGAACACAATACTGGAACAAATTATGAAACATTTTTACGAAGAAATTGAAGGGTTTATGACCGAACGAAATTTAAATTTATTTAATATGGTTATTGACTCAGCTTATGAAAACTTTACCTGGGTAGAATTAGGATCATGGACTGGAAAAAGTGTTGCATATTGTGTCGTAGAATTACTCAATAAACCGTTGGAAAACTTTAAATTCTATTCAGTTGATACCTGGAAAGGTGCTGCTGAACATCAAGAATACGACATGGTAAAGCAGGACACACTATATGACGTTTTTTTAGAAAATACAAAACCTGTTAAACAATACATAACTCCGTTGAGAGAATTTTCCCATGAAGCTGCAAATAATTTTGACGATAACAGTGTTGATTTTTGTTATGTAGATGCGGATCACAGTTATGCGGGCGTAACCAAGGACTTGGAAGCCTGGTGGCCAAAAATTAAGCCAGGATGTTACTTTGGTGGAGATGATTACACAAAAGGCTGGCCCGGAGTGCAGCAGGCTGTGAATGATTTTTTTAGTAATAAAAAAATAAAAGTAAAACGGATTGGAAGATGTTGGCTGGTGATTAAAAATTAGTATTGTTCAAATTTTAAAATATTAAAATCATCAGCGTATCGTGCATGTATTATATCCTTTTGTTGATCAGTAAGCACAAGATTTTTCTTTTTACTTTTGTTTGCCGTTATAGTCTTTACCCCTAATTGACCAAAAAATAAATCAATATCAGACAAATTTAAGAGGTTATGTACCATAATGTTTTTATTCATATCGGAAATAAAATAAATTTGTTGCCTGGCATGGTAGTTACACGTATTATCGTCATTAAAATCTTTGCAAATAAACTCTAAAAAAGCGTCAATGCTAATACTATTGGATTTTACATTTAACTCAGGAAACGGTTCCAATAATCCAAAATGCTTGTATAAGCTTAAAAAACGTTCATACGGATGCCTAATACATGTAAAATTTTGATATCCATTTTGCAGTGCTGTATCAAATGATATTTCAGGATTATTCCATTCTTTGTGAACCCATTTTACTTGTTTGTAAGGATTGCTATTCTTTTTTCCAATTAATGACGCTTTGATTGTTGTGTTTGCACATTTGGGAATAGCCCAATAATTTAGCTTATAATTATTATATGACGTTATAATATGTCTTCTATCCATGACTCCAATAGCTTTCTGACCTATTCACTATTATGTCACTGGGGTTAGATTTTCCAGTGTTTTTCCTATCGCCCTTCATGTGGTCAATCCATTTGCCCAATACTCCGTTGATCAATGGATGCCCACCTCCACCAGATTTGGCTTCACGTAGATACATTTCAGCACTGTAATCCAGTACATTTGGTGCAGTTCTTTTCATGTTGTTTACTATGTGTCCAAATACATAACTATCATGCCATTCATCTAATAAAAATATTCCATTTTCGGCATCAGTGTACATGCGTTCAAACTCTTGCAAGAATTCCTGACAAACTATATTATTCAAATTTAATCCATAAAAGCCACACTCGGGCCAGGTCTGTGATCCTTTGCCGCGACCAACATACGTAATCCAACTAGTTTTTGGCAATAGGTCCAAGAACTCTTCATAACTCCATGCATTGTGTACATACGTGTCAGCATCCATCCAAACACACCAATCTTTGGATCTTTCACAAGCATCAAATACTGCATAAACTTTGTTGGCAAATCTAACAGCATCCCATTTAAAAGTCTTGTTGCTGTCTTTGCGCTTGCTCAACGCTGGATCTTTGCTGATGTCACCATTGGCCTTTGGTACATCTTTCCACTTATCCTTGAATTCATTTAATTTTGGCAACGCTGTTCTTGCATCTAAAATTTTAATACGACTGGGGTCAGGATTAGTTGGTTTACAATCTTCAGCATACACTATTAATTTAATACGTTTGTCTACTCGTCTAGCAAAGCTGTCTAAAAATCGTTGGCCATATAAAGTTAAACCACTTGGATGAAATGTTGTAACCACAGTTATTGCTGGCATAGTTTGTCCTTTGTAAATAGTAATTATAGAGGTATTTAACAGATGAAATTTAGTCTATGGACACAATATGGCGCAAACAATTCCAAATCAGTATTTGATGCATTTGCTGGTAGTTTGCGTGATGCTGGGCATGAAGTCAGTTTTAATGACATGGATTCAGACGTTGCAGTTATATGGAGTGTGTTATGGCATGGTAGAATGGCCGGTAATAAAAAAGTATGGGACCATTTTAGAAGTAAAAACAAACCAGTAATTGTTTTGGAAGTTGGTGGTATCAAGCGAGGAATTACTTGGAAGGTGGCTCTTAATGGCATAAATCGAGATGCATTTTTTACTGAACCCGGCAACACTTCTGACAGGGCAACAGCAATGGGTTTAAATCCGCTTCCATGGAAGTCGAATGGCGAATTTATTTTAATTTGTACACAGCACACCAAGAGTCTACAGTGGGCACGTCAACCAGATATTAATAAATGGTTGAATACCATTATTACTGACATAAGAAAATATTCAAAAAGACCTATCCTTGTGCGTCCTCATCCTAGGTGTCCAATAAAGGACATCAACGGAATGTACAAACATGTGTATCATCAAAATCCAGTTTTAATTAAAAATAGTTATGACGATTATGATATTAATTTTGATAATATACATGCTATAATAAATTGGAGCAGTAACCCAGGACCACAAGCAGTGATGGCAGGAGTGCCTGCATTTGTGAGCACTTCATCAATTGCATATGAAGTGGGAAATGACATTGATTTTGTGCATGATATTGACTCTCCATTACTGCCTGACAGGACGCAATGGATCAACGATTATGCATGGACTGAATACACTGTAGATGAAATATCCAATGGCCTACCACTGAATAACTTGACAACAAACTTATAGTTTGCTATAGTTGATCTATGAAACAGAATAGTCACACCTTGGAAGATATGTTGGAAGCTCTGACTGGAGTTTATTCCTCAACCGCAACCTTTAACTTGGACCCAGCTGATGCTATTGTATTAGTTAGTATGGCAAGGCAAACTGCCAGGAAAATTGCTCTGACAGACAGGCAACATGCTCTTGCAAAGCAAAAGTTATTGCCCTATCAGCAGCAGTTTGAAAAAAACAACTGGATAAATTTTTATGAGGCTTTGGACAATCTTCGGATGCCTTTACGCAGTATTGACCGTTCCAAAACAATCTCAATTAACACTGTGCCATTCGAAACAAAAACTGGTTTTAGGACTATTACAGTTGATACACCACACATTCAGATAAGGTTTCCGTTTAGCAAGAAAAATATCATTGCTATTGAATCAGTTGCAGCATTGCACAAGAAGAAATACTGGCATGAAAAGGGAACACCTGTTCATAGGTTTGAAATTAGTGAACAAATTGTATATGATTTGATCAGTGCATTCAAAGATAGAAACTTTAAAATTGATGACGATCTGATGGATGCTTACAAGCAAATTTTAGAAATAAAGTCTTCACCTGAAAAGTATATTCCTGGCATCTACAACGGTGAACTAAAGAATATCCATCCGTCTGCCAAACTTGATATGACTGAGGAGTTGGGCGAGTTAAACACCACCAACCTGCTAGCATACATTGACCGCAAACGTCGGTATGGAATTTCACATATTGATGTTGCAATCTCTCCAGTGTCGTTAACTGAAAAAATTGCAACCAGAGAAACTCCTGACATGCTTATTAAGCCAAGTGAGTACACTCTACAAACAATCTTTCACAGTTTGCATGAATTGGACAGATTTCCTTTGATTGTGTTATTGGATGAAACTCATGCTGAAAAGCAAATTTACGATGTTTACAATGAAGTTAGCAATTTTGTCAGTGCAAGTGAACAAAGTGTTCTGTTTAGATTGGACGGAGAAAATGAGTTCAATAATTTCGTTAAATTAAAATCCTTAAATAATTGGGTTGACGAAAATACTAAAATAGTGTATATTAATAGTACAAAGCTTCCTAAATTAGCAATTAGTGCTGATTGGAAGCCAATTGCAGCATTAGCATTTGGTAGCAAAGTAAACAAAGTTGTTGATACCTATGTGCAAAATTACTGCGACCTTATTATATACAATGATGAGGAATTAAGCCTATTTAGAAAGCACTCAAATTACTATGGGAACATGTAAATTAATTATTGAAGATGAAGTAAACATCAAGTTTGAAGGATTAGATGTAGATGTTCGCCGTAAGATATCAAATGCATTAAAATATGAAATACCTTATGCAAAACATATGCCACAGTACAAGCTTGGTAGATGGGATGGTAAAGTTGCATTTTTTGGTATTGGTGGCACTGGGTATATCAATCACTTGGATATTATAACAGATATATTGGACAAAAACAAAATCAATATATCAGAAATAGTGGACAGGAGAATTCCTGTCCAACTTAGCTTTGATCCTGTTACTGAAAATTATTGGGCTGATCAAGATGTTAGATGGCCCAAAGGTCATCCTGCAGAAGGTGAACTGATAATACTACGTGATTATCAGGTTACCGCTATCAACAACTTCTTGGCTAACCCCCAGAGCCTGCAACAAATTGCCACTGGTGCAGGTAAAACAATTACAACAGCAACATTGAGTAAATGCATCGAGCCCTACGGCAGGAGTATTGTGATTGTACCAAACAAGAGCTTGGTGGAACAAACTGAAGAAGATTACATCAACTGTGGACTTGATGTGGGGGTTTATTTTGGTGATAGGAAAATGCTGGGCAAAACTCACACCATTTGTACTTGGCAAAGTCTTAACATATTAGACAAAAAGCACAAAGATGGATCTGCTGTTTTGAGCCTTGCAGAATTTCTTGATGGGGTAAGTGCTGTAATTGTTGATGAAGTACATCAAGCCAAAGCGGAAGTTCTCAAAAATTTACTTACTAGAAATTTAAAAAACGCTCCGATTCGCTGGGGGTTAACTGGAACGGTTCCCAAAGAGAAATATGAATTTGAAAGTATTCATGCAAGTTTGGGCCCAGTGATTGGTCAGATAAGTGCAAAAGAATTACAAGACAAGGGAGTGTTGTCAAACTGTCATGTTAATATATGCCAGTTACTTGATACAGTTGCACATAGAAACTATCAAGAAGAACTAAAGTATTTGGTCACTAACAAAGACAGAATAATTTATATTGCAAAGATGATGAACAACATCAAGCAAACAGGAAACACTCTGATACTGGTTGACAGGATTAGTGCAGGCGAAGAATTACAAAAACTTATACCAGGCAGTACATTTGTCAATGGCGCAGTCAAAGTTAAAGACAGGAAAAAAACCTATGATACAATCCGTGAAGGGACGAATGAAGTCATTATTGCAACATACGGAGTTGCAGCGGTTGGCCTTAATATTCCTCGTATCTTTAATCTTGTTCTCCTTGAGCCTGGCAAGTCTTTCGTTCGTGTTATTCAAAGCATCGGCCGCGGTGTAAGAAAAGCAAAAGACAAAGACTTCGTACAAATATGGGACATCACTAGTAGCTGCAAGTATGCAAAGAGACACTTAACACAGCGTAAGAAGTTTTATGCAGAAGCACAATATCCCTTTACTATAGAAAAAATTGATTGGAATTAACAATGCGAATCTTGACATTAGAAAACAAATGTTTTGAATTAGACAATTTACCAGAACAAATAGACGATATTAGATTTAGTGTATTGGATAATTCCAATCCTGAAGAACCCGACTTCTTTTTTATACCACTGATATTTTTAGAAAGTTTTAATGCACCGGCAATGGTTATCGAAATTAACGGGCATCAAATAACAATGCCAGTTGATTGGAGTATAGCAGTTGGGTGCAGTGAAAGCGGTAATGATTTAGAAGTATTACCATTAACAAGTATTAATGATAGAGGATTTGAAGCATTTTTATTTAATCCCTTATCAAGTTTTAAAACAGAGTTTGGTATCATTAACATCGTAAACTTTTACACGGATGTAAAATGGTACTTTCCAAAAATGAAAAACGGTCAATTACTCAGTGTTCCATTGACTGATGGCGACGACCCCATGTGTGCTTTTTTTGTAAAAGACATTAGCAGACAATGTGAAGTTATTGAGTACAGCAAATTATTATAGGACAAAGGCAAAAATGATTAAGGCAGCAGAGTATACTAGAAGAGTAAATCACAATACACAAGTATTACAGGACGTAATTGATGATTCAGGTAATATCACTGATACATTATCAATGTTATATACATTTGATAATGAACCAGGTGATTTGCATTTCACATTATTATTTCCCAAATGGGCAGATATTATACCTGCAGCATTTATGGGACATCTAGCTATTAGTGGTGAGAATAACGGGGCAGATGGTTACCGTTTGTGTAGTAAAAATCAAAACTACATTGAAACAGAATATAAGATTGCAACTATTAGAAGTTCATTAATTGGTGTAGGCACCAAAGGTGGGCTAAGTATTTCATATCCTGGTCAAACAACGAAGGCTACAGGTATAACTAGTGCCGTCTCAGCGCCATACTCTATACATTCAGATAGTAATCTACAAACAAAAAATAGAGAAACTTATCTTTGTATATCAGATGTTGACGGTGATTGTTATGATTTTATAGACTTTTTCAAACTTTCTGGAGAAAAGGCATTAGCAGCACTAGCAGAATCAGACAAGAAAAAGCGTACAATATCACTAGCTAAGTTTTTAAGTGGCGGAGTGCCAGTGGAATCTATTGCCAGTAAACTTGGTTGGGAAATTTTTGTTTCGATGATTAAAAAAGATAAACACCCTGATCCATATCAGCGTTCCTATTTTAAAGAACAATATGTAAGATTAATCGAGGCAACATGTGATTATCCCGACGCTAAGTGGATTAACACGCTTGAATGACATGCCGGTGGACCCTGCAATGAGATTAAATACATACAAAAGATCTCATTGCATCATCTAATCCAGCATTGAAAAGACAGATCGACAAACTTGTTGATTTGTATTATATATTAAAGAGGAAAATAACAATGGCAAATAAAGAACTTGATCTTTTTAAAGTGTTAATTCCAGCAATTGACAATAACATAAAAGAATTGTATGATGCAGCTGGCGAAGATGGTAAAAAAGATATTTCCAATGATCTATGGAATTTAAACAGATACATCAGTAGTATCAAAAGTTCTAGAGAAAAACAAGAACTTGCAGTATTCAAAACAAATGAATACTACAATAAGAACTGGGCAGTATTGGGATCAAAGCATCCTAAACTACAATGGCAACTACTTTGTGTTTCTGGCAATACTGGTAAATCTGAGTTTCATCCCTGGATAGCGCTCAAGCAGAGGAAGTCGTCAAACAACAAAGTGATTAAATTTTTAGAATCTATTTACCCAGAAATGAAATATGATGAGTTGGAAGTCCTTGCAGCCATCAGTACAAAAAAGGAATTAAAGGAACTTGCTGAAGAAAATGGTATTGAAAACTTCAAACTCTGAAAAGCCTTATGTATGTGAATATTGTAAGACTGGGTATACTAAAGAAAAGACACTGATGGTTCACATGTGTGAACAAAAACGCAGACATTTACAAAAAGATGAAAAGCGTGTAAGGTATGGATTTTTGGCATTTAACCGTTTTTACAAACTAAGTGCAGGGTTACAACGAGACAAAACATATGATGAATTTTGTAAAAGTTCTTATTATAACGCATTTGTAAAATTTGGAAGTTTTGTGAGTAATGTTAAACCGTTATATCCTGAAAAATACATAGACCATGTTGTTACAAGTGGAGTAAAATTAGATCATTGGTGCAAGGATGAAATGTATGAAGCCTATGCTGTGGAATTAATATTGCGTGAAGATGTTACAACAGCATTAGAACGTAGTGTAACAACTATGATAGAATGGGCAGAAGAAAACAAAAGTGTATGGAACCATTACTTTAATTACGTGAGTACAAACAGAGCAGTTTGGCAAATTAAAGACGGTAAAATATCTCCTTGGTTGATACTGAATTGTAAGTCAGGAAAAGATATGCTAAGTAGGTTTAACGACGAACAATTGGGTATGATTTATCATATTGTGAACCCAGAACATTGGGCAAAAAGATTCAAGAGATCGGTTGCGGATCTTGAAATAGTAAAACAAGTAGTAAAAGAAAGTAAATTATGAAACTATTATTCCATCCAAATAAATTTTTAGATAATGAAGTTAAAGATGTTGATCTTGAAAATCCTGGTTTTGAACCAAAAGAATTAAAATCTGAAATGGTGGATTTTATGTTAAGTAATAACGGAATTGGGTTGGCAGCAAATCAAATTGAATTAGACGCCAAGCTCTTTGTTATGGGCGACAGCATCAAAAATTCAAATATATGCATTAATCCAACCGTATTACAATTCACAACGGCCTCTCAAACTGATGCTGAAGGGTGTTTGAGTTTTCCTGGTATGTTTTTAAAAATTAAACGTCCCAACGAAATATTGGTAAAATACTATGATGAAAACTTAGAAGAGCAAATAACAACAATTTCCGGTTACAGTGCAAAGTGTTATCTTCATGAACTTGATCACTTGCTGGGCATTACGATGAAAGACCGGGTATCAAAACTCAAATGGAATATGGCAAATAAGAAAGCATCCAAGTTAATTAAATGAAAACACGTATTCTAAAAGATGGAACCTCTGCAACAGAACTTTCCCATGCAATAACCATGGAAGTTTATACACGCTGCCCTGGTAAATACAAATTAGTAGATATGGAAACTGGTGAAGAATATATAGGAAATTGGACGGAGACTTCCAGCAAACACTGGAAAAAAATAAACAATGCCTGATATTGACATTGATTTTTCAGACAGAGACATTATACTGAGTAAAATTGTTCACAGATCAGCGAGCATAGATCCTGGTACAAAACATAAGACTGGGATTTATGTTACTGAAATTCCACACAATCCGGTGAATAATATTTCAACAATTAATTACAAAGATGCTGAACATCGTGGTTATTTTAAATTAGATTTTTTGAATGTTAGCATTTACAAAGACATACGTGATGAAGCCCACTTGACAGATTTAATCAACACTGAGCCAATGTGGGATCTATTGGAGTCTGATGACTTTGTAAACCAAATATTTCAAATAAACGGGCATGGGTACTTGTTGAGGAAATTAAAACCTAAAAATTTAGAACAACTTGCATCCTGTTTGGCGATTATTAGACCAGCTAAAAAGCACCTATCTGATTCTGATTGGAGCACCATTGAGAATGAAGTTTGGAAAAAACCAGATAATAACGAATATTACTTTAAAAAATCACATGCCTTTTCATATGCAATGGCAGTGATTGTGCATATGAATTTAACTGTAGAAAAGTTGATGCAAGAATCTAATCTTTGATACGCCGTACCAATTGAACATTCCGTCTCTTAACACGTTTTGCTGATAGATTGTTCAAATTTACAGTTGGCCCAATTGCAACCGTGACATCTTTGGAATTCATGGTTATGATACTATATTTGAAAGGCACCATTTCTTTTTTTAAGAATATATTAATGGGTAACAATCTATTAGATTCCCACCACCATATTTCTCCAAGATTTAAAAAGTCTTTCTTTTCTTCTTCAGATTTAATAGATGTATACACATACATGGATGTAACCCATTGGTCCTGATTACTGATAATCCCAATGAATTCGTTTCCACCGTATTGAACCACGCTTAAAAACGGAAAATTATTTTGTATTTCTTTTGTTAACATTATTTTTATAAATACTCTACTATGCAATTATTACCAAGATATTTAGTTAATAACCGAGTCAATATTGTGGCCAATCTGGCCGGTTTCGTTACGGAGTATAAACCAGTGTATCAACGACAAATTCAAATCTACAAAGGCATCGATAATATATTGGAATTTAGACTTCTAAACGCCGATCAAAAACCAATTAACACACAGTTATATATCCCAAAGTTTGTGGCCTTTGACGAAAATAATATTATGATATTACAATACGACGGAAATATATTGGACGACGGTAGCACAGCAACCAGAGGGCTGTTTACGATAACAATTCTAGAAAACGATTTATTGAATATAAAGCAACAATACATCAAATATAATATATCATTAGTTGATGTAGATCAAAATAGAATAATTACATATACTGATACTCATTTTGGTATTAATGGAATTATGAGAGTCAGTGCAGAAGCATTTCCCGGAGCCAAAGCATCAATTGTGATTACAAACTTTTTGGAAACCAGTGTTGGATCAGATGAATATATCAGTGATGCGATTGATGCAGAAAACGGAATCAACAATAACGAAGGTTTACACACTGCTGCAATATATACTCAAGGATATACTGGAGATGTAGTGGTACAGGCTACGCTGGACAATCAAGTAACTGAGAGTACCAATTGGTCAGATGTTATAACTGTAACACTTGATGGATCTGAAACTGACCCAACACCAGTTAACTTCAATGGTATGTTCACTTATATTCGATTCAAGACCAACACAAATCCAGCAACACTAACAAAGATCCTAGTTAGAAATTAATTGACTTTCGATTAACAAAATGCTAATATAGTATATGAGCATTGTTAGTGACGTATTATTATCATACCTTTCTGGAAAACAAAAGCAAACTCCAAGCGGGTGGCTTGCAGTCAATGCACCATGTTGTATTCACAATGGTGAGTCTGCTGACACAAGAAATCGTGGAGGCATAATCCAAGAAGGTGATGTTATAAGCTATCACTGCTTTAATTGTGGATACAAAGCAAGCTGGCAACCTGGAAGACACATCAGCTACAACTTACGCAAGCTCTTTGAATGGTTTAATGTTCCTGACGATGTTATCAATAAAGTTGCACTGGAAGTATTAAAAATAAATGAAGGTATTGAAGTTACTGAACGTATTCTAAATATACCTGAATTCTCTTCAGTCCAACTACCAGAAAATTCTATAGAAATTTTAGACGACCCGTGTGACACTGATCAACACTCACTTGCTGTAAAGGATTATATGGCTGGTAGGAAATTGTGGTTAAACGACGGATACAAATATTTTTGGAGTCCCAAGTTTGGGTACAGGGACAGACTTATTATACCATTTTATTATCAAAAAAGAATAGTAGGATGGACTGCTAGGACCATAGCCAAGGATAAAAATCCCAAGTATCTAACTGAATCACAACCAGGGTTTGTGTATGGCCTGGATGAACAAGGACATAATAAAGTTTTTGCAATCGTTGTCGAAGGACCCATTGATGCAATTCATATTGACGGTTGTGCATTACTACGAAGTGAGATAAATGATCAGCAAGCATACCTTTTAAACAAATTAAATAGAGATATCATTGTATTGCCAGATAGAGATCGTGCTGGAAGCAAATTGGTCGAACAAGCTATTGACAGAGGATGGCACGTTAGTATGCCTGAATGGGAACCTGGTATCAAAGACGTTAATGATTGTGTTAACAAACACGGAAAACTATATACATTGCATAGTGTGGTGAGTGCGGCTGAAAGCAGTCCACTTAAAATCAGACTAAGAGCAAAAAAATGGTTTGGTTAAAGTATAATTACAAAGTAGTCAGCAATTCTTGATTGCTGATAAAAACTATTGAAAGTGTTAAATTAATTTATGAGTACAAGACAAAATACAGATTATGGTATTGATATACAAAGGGTATATCTTGAAATGATGCTAACTGACGCTGAGACATTTGTTAGATGTCAGAGCGTTTTTGAACCTGAATCGTTTGATCGCAGACTGCAACCAGCGGCAAAGTTTATTAACGACTATGTTGCTGATCACAATGCCATGCCATTGTTTGAAATGGTAAACGCTGCAACCCATTGCGATTTAAAAGATCCGGGTTCGTTGCAAGAGCAGCATTATGACTGGTTGTTGGCTGAGTTTGAAACCTTTGCCAGACACAAAGCACTTGAAGCTGCTATTTTGAAAAGTGCAGACTTTCTTGAAAAGGGTGAATATGGTCCTGTTGAAGACCTGATCAAGAAGGCAGTACAGATTGGGTTGCAAAAAGATCTGGGAACAGATTACTTTAAGAACCCCAGAGAACGCCTGGATGCAATCAAAAGTACAAACGGTCAGGTCAGCACTGGTTGGGCCAGCCTTGATAAAAAACTGTTTGGTGGATTCAACCGTGGCGAGCTTAACATCTTTGCTGGTGGTTCAGGTGCTGGTAAAAGTTTGTTCTTGGCAAATCTGGGTGTAAACTGGGCACTAATGGGCATGAATGTTTTATACTTAACATTCGAACTTAGTGAAAACCTGGTGAGTATGCGTATTGACAGCATGGTTACTGGAATTGGCACCAGGGATGTTTTCAAGAACATTGATGATGTTGAAATGAAAGTGAAAATGATTGGCAAGAAAAGCGGTGCTTTCCAGGTCAAATACATGCCCAGTGGTAAAACTGCAAATGACCTGCGCAGTTACATCAAAGAATATGAAATTAAAAGTGGCAAGAAGTTGGACGTTATCCTGGTGGATTACCTGGATTTGATGATGCCCATGGCTGTAAAAGTTAGTGCAGAGAATTTGTTTGTTAAAGACAAATATGTAAGTGAAGAACTACGCAACCTATCAATGGAATTGAATACGGTGTTTGTCACAGCCAGCCAGCTCAACCGTGGTGCTGTTGAAGAAATTGAATACGACCACAGTCACATCAGTGGTGGTATCTCAAAGATCAACACTGCTGATAACTTGTTTGGTATCTTTACAAGCAGAGCAATGAGAGAGCGTGGGCGCTATCAGATACAGTTGATGAAGACCAGAAACAGTAGTGGTATCAACAGTAAAATTGATCTAGAGTTTGACATTGATACACTGCGCATCAGTGATTGTGAACAAGAAGATGACGAGGCACCAACAGCCAGCAGCAACGGTAGCAGCATTGTTAATGCCCTCAAGCGTAACACTGGGGTAAACACAACACAGCAGACACCTGACGCTGGCAGTGCAGCACCAAAGATTCGTGCAGAAACTGAATCAACAAAGCTGAGACAGTTCCTGAATAACTTGGGTGGTGACAGTTAAAAGTCTGGTTTGTCGTAAAGCTGGCTTTGTTTTTTCTTTATGACTTCTGGCTCTTCAACTTTAACACCTGCATTGGCCAAGTATTTTCCAGCAACCCAGAATGGGAAGTTAATAGCCTTGGCCAATATACCAAAGCTCTTGGAACTGATATAATTATCAGCAAATGCCTTGTTTAATAATGGCTCTACAACGGCATCATTTGTGCTCTTGATCATTATCTGTTCCCAGGCATTTTTCTCTTTTGGTGTTAGTACTTGCTGGCCTTTGTAAGGCTTGAAGTCTGGACTAGGCGTTGACACGGATCCCTGTTGCTGAGTTGGAGTATCATATTCATCAGCACCTTCAATACTGATGCCCAAATCTTCAAGCATACCAGTTATGTCAGCAATTGTTTGATCGCTGGTCACATCAGGTGGCATAAGTGCATCCATTTGTGCTTGCGTAACGGTGCCAGTTGCTTTTGCTGCCTTAAGGAATTTATTAACCTTGCTTGCACTTGGAGTATATGTCTTCTCAGGTTTCTTAGCTGGAGTAGCAACGTCGTCTGGTTTCCAATCATCAAGATCTTCAAAGTCAGCGTCTATAATATCATCATCAACATGTACAAAGGGTGCTTCTTCATCAGCATCCTCAGCTTTTTCAACTACACTAACACCCAGCTCGGATAGCATTTCAATAAAGTCTTCAATATATTCTGCTTCAGTGCCTGGCGGAAATACTTCGTTAAGATCAGCGTAGGTTACAAACCCTTGCTTTTTACCAAGAGCTGTTAGTTCTTTGACTTTGATAGCATCCAGTTTTTTATTACCATTATCAGCATTCTTTGTAACATTGTTCAGTAATGTCAGATTAGATTTTTTAAAGTCAAAACCACCCAGGTTTGGAAGTCCGACATCAACAGTTTTGGAACTGCTCCAGACGTAATCCACAACTCCCACCATTCCCATAAATGGCGAACTGGCATCCAATATAGCAACTTTATCACCTTTGGCAAGATCTGTGGTTTCAGCAGTGGGCAACTCAATCTTTTTAACTTGATCTATTGATACGTCACTCAGTGTATCAACATTTGTTTCATCTATAATTTTTACAGTTATTGTTTCTGTCCCACCTTCAGAAACCACTCCTATTTTTCCAACGTTGTCACCATCAATAAATTCAACGCCCTGTCCAGCTCTGAACTTATTTTTATTTTTCTCTTTGGTTTCATCGCTTTCTTCATAATGCCCATTCAGAAATGCACGAACTTCTGATTCATACTTGGCATTGATTGCATAATAATCACCTCTGATTACAACTTCATGTTTGATTTCAATTGCTTTTTCAATATCATTCCAGAAGAATCCCAGATTTTTTACAACATTTTCTGGAGTCATAAGATTGTTGATGTCTGTAAAAATATCGTATTTCTTATCT
>Ga0129324_10000593_pt1 | contig 25843 bp, 16 predicted proteins | sample CPBDNA_7_FD_96879 | JGI IMG/M metagenome (GOLD analysis project Ga0129324, IMG submission 96879) | Freshwater to marine salinity gradient microbial communities from Chesapeake Bay, USA - CPBay_Spr_15_0.2_DNA | ecosystem: Environmental > Aquatic > Marine > Coastal | place: USA: Chesapeake Bay...
GAGCAGGCGGATGATATGCAAGCTTTTCGTGCAGATGCCAATATGACGCGTTTGGGTTTTATTCCGACGGGCAAGAGTGCTAATAATCCAGACGGTTTGCCTATTGGTTTAGGCCGCCATGATGGTTATCTTGCGCCAACCTGCGCTGCTTGTCACACGCAACAGTTGCGCTATCAAGGTGAAACGATTGTGATTGATGGTGGGCAGGGTTTGATTAATTTGAATCAGTTTTTGCATGATTTAACTGCATCGTTAAAGGCAACACTAGATGACCCAGAAAAGTTTGGCCGTTTTCAGGAAAATGTTTTGGGTTCGAAGGCAACAGAAGCGCAAAAGGCCAGACTTAAAAAAGACTTACAAGCAGTCTATGAAAAGCGTTCAGCTTATCAGGTGCAGCAACATACAGACCTTGCAGCGGGTTATGCTAGGTTAGATGCTTTTGGCGCTATTCTTAATCAAGCTTTATTGGCTACTGGCGTTGAAGGAAATCGGGTTACACCGAACGCACCAACAAGTATTCCGTTTATTTGGGATACGCCACAACATGATTATGTTGAGTGGAATGGCTCACAAACCAATACGGGTGTTGGCGCTTTGGCGCGTAATATCGGCGAGGTGATTGGGGTGTTTGGTGATGTTGATATCGAAGCTAAGAAATGGTTAGGTTGGGTGGATGGGGGGTATGCTTCTTCGATTCAAACGCGCGAGTTACGTAGGCTTGAGCGCACGGTTAGCAAGTTACATTCTCCGTTGTGGCCGAAGCGCTTTCCTAAGATTAACCAAGTATTAGCCAAGCAAGGTAGGGGCTTATATGAGCAATATTGTATCGCGTGTCATCAAGATATTGATCGCACAGACCCTAAGCGCTTGATTCAAGTGCGCATGAGCACGATTGATGCGATTAAAACCGATCCTTTGATGGCCAAAAATGCGATTGGTTTGCGCGGTCAATCAGGCCGGTTTGAAGGTCGGCCGCGTTATTATTTTGTTGGTGATGCATTGCCAGCAGAAGGACCTGCGATTCATATTGCGAATCATTTGATGGTAGGCATAGTGAAAAATCATCCTTTACAGGCGTTTTTGGCTAAAAAAGATGCGCGCGCATTAGGACATCCTGATGTGAATCGCCCGCCCAAATTTGTGGATGGTGTTTTGATTGAAGAAGGGCAGGAGGTGTCTGACCGTGCTTTGCTGGCTTATAAAGCTAGGCCGCTGAATGGTATTTGGACTAGCGCGCCTTTTTTACATAATGGTTCGGTGGCTAATTTGTATGAGTTGCTCTTGCCAGCCAGGGCGCGCAGGCAGCAGTTTCGCTTAGGTACTCGCGCGTTTGATCCGCAATATGTAGGCTATGTGTTGGATGCGGATGATAGTGATTTTGTGGTGGATACCACGCTGGCTGGTAATCGTCATGTTGGGCATGAATATGGTACCGGTGTGGATGGCAAACCAGCGCTAACAGAGCAGGAGCGCTGGGCATTGCTGGAGTATCTGAAAACCTTATAGAGGGACGCATATGAAACGGTTCAAGTTTTTCTTGTTTGCTTTGCTGGCTTTGCTCGCATTGCTTGCCGTGTTGCTCGTTGCCCATTTGCAAACCCATGTGGTGGTGACAACAGAAGAGGTGATTCCTGCGCGCGAGCCAGCTGATATCCAAAAAGCGGCGGATTTATCGGTCAATATTGTGGCCGCTTTAAAAACGACTTATGCGGCACGGGGCGTACATGCCAAAGGCCATGCCTGTGTTAAGGCTTATGTGGATGTGAATCAGACGATTCCTGCGCAATTGCGATATGGTGTTTTTGCGCAAACGGGGAAACGATACAAAGCATGGGTTCGGTTTTCTAATAGTAGTTCTAATATGGCAAAGCCTGATGATAACGCGAACGATGCGCGCGGTATGGCGTTGAAGTTGTTAAATGTGGGTAAGAATCTCAACGGCGGTACGACGCAAGAATTTATTGCTCATAATAGCCCTGCTTTTTTTGTGAATAGTGTGCAAGATTATAATGCTTTTGTGCAAGCAAAAGGTAATCTACGCTATTTTATTCAGGGCTATAACCCGTTTCAGTGGCGCCTGCGGGAGCTATGGCAACTCATCAGCGCTTATGCACCACCACCGCCTAGTCCCTTATGGACAAGTTATTTTAGTAATACCGCTTATAAGCTTGGACCGCATAATGTGAAGTTTAAGATGCAGTCTTGTCAGCCATTGACCAATATGCCCATGCATGAAACCGATGACCCAGATTTTTTGAAACATACCTTGGCCAAAGAGTTGGCACAAGGTGGCGCTTGTATGCAGTTATCGATTCAATTGCAGCAGCCTAATAAGCAAATGCCGATAGAGGATGCAAGCGTGCTTTGGAAAGAGCGCGATTCGCCTTTTATTCCTGTGGCAAGCATCCATATTTTGCAACAAACTTTTGATCGCTCTGTACAGCAACAGTTTTGTGAGGATATGGCATTTTCGCCTTGGAATGCGCTGGAGGCGCACCGTCCAATCGGTGCTTTAAATCGTACTCGGAGGGTGGTGTATGCGGCTAGCAGCCGCTATCGTCACCGACTGAACGGGACACAACCACCGCAGTCGCTTGATTGGTGATGTTTTGCTATGATTGAGCCAGCCTATCGAGGCGGCAGCACTGGGATTGAAGATTGCGTGAGGGTTGACTGTACGCGCTCATCCAGTGGCGGTAGTTAAATGGCTACTTTTTTAGTTTTGCTGGTATTGTTCCTTAATGAAGCTGATGGGAAGAAAGTCGATGATATTTGATATGCGAGAGTGGTTGATTTTTTTTGGGCTGATGTTTGTGATGAGTTTGCCTTTGGCGTGGGCAGAGGATGCGCAAACGTGGCGGGAAGACGGTAGAGCGGCGCTGGCAACGGCCAAAAAGTTGCAACCGAATAATGCCAAAGCGAAAAACGTAATTTTGTTCGTTGGTGATGGTATGGGTATTTCTACCATTACAGGCGGGCGTATCTTTGAAGGGCAGCAGCGCGGCGTGGATGGTGAACGTAATCAGCTTGCATTCGAACAGTTGCCTTATGTTGCTCTGTCTAAAACCTATTCTGCTAATCAACAAACCCCTGATTCAGCGCCCACTATGACGGCGATTGTGACGGGTGTGAAAACCAATGATGGCATGCTTGGCGTGGATCAGAAGGTCAAGCGTGGTGAGACGGATTATGCGATGGTTCAAGCGCATCAAATAGAAACTATTTTAGAAAAAGCCGAGGCGCATGGTTTAGCCACTGGTATTGTTTCCACTGCACGTATTACCCATGCAACACCAGCGGCGACTTACGCGCATATTTCTAACCGTGATTGGGAAAGCAATGTTGATTTACCAGAACAAGCGCGGGCCACGGGAATGAAAGATATTGCTGTTCAGTTGATTGAACATGTTGTTAATAGCAAAAGTTTGCGCGTGATTTTGGGTGGTGGAAGAGCTTATTTTATGCCGAATACCCAGCAAGATCCTGAACATCGGAAGAAGTCTGGTAAACGTACTGATCATCGCGATTTAATCGCTGAGTATTTGGCTGCAACCAAGGGTGAATATATTTGGAATAAGCAACAGTTTGATGCCATTGATAGCAAGAAGACCAAGTACTTGTTGGGTTTGTTTCAGCCTTCTCATATGCATTATGAATATGACCGTTTACAAGATCGGGCTGGTGAGCCCTCTTTAGCCGAAATGACAGCAAAAGCGATTGATATATTAAATCAGGACAATAAAGGTTATTTTTTAATGGTAGAAGCGGCGCGTATAGACCATGCATCACATGCGGGAAATGCTTATCGCACTTTTTCAGAAACAGCGGCGCTAGCTGATGCGGTGAAAGCGGCCATGGCTAAAGTAGATATGCGCGACACTTTGATTATTGTGACGGCTGATCATAGCCACGCTTTGACGATTACTGGATATCCAAAACGCGGTAATCCCATTTTGGGGAAAGTGATTGCGCCTGATGAAACAATGCCGACATTAGCGCAAGATGGCAAACCTTATACAACTGTGGCTTTTGCGAATGGCTTAGGATTTCATGAGCATGGCGCGGTGGCCGCTGAGGTGCAAACTGGTCGAATAAAAGATATGTCAGATGTTGATACGACTGATCCTGATTTTCATCAAGAGGCATTAGTACCACTTAAGGATGAGACCCATGCTGGAGAAGATGTGGCGATCTTTGCTGGCGGGCCTAATGCTCATTTGTTTCATGGTGTGCATGAGCAAAGTTATCTTTATTATGTGATGGAAGATGCGTTCGGCTTTTAAATCGGGCTCATGCAAAGTGGTTGTAGAGTCTTTTTTGTTTTTGCATTAAACGGATCGTGCTGGCTCAGCTTTATCGTGAAGATATTGGTGTGCACGATGGTCAGTTTTTGCGGTCAGCAGATCATCACCTCAGGTAAGCCAAGATTTGCGCGCTTCTTACGCATTAGTACACCATGATGCTTTTGCTTTGCATTGGCATCCGCGTGTTAAAATCACGCACCTATGAATACACCGCTAGCACAAATATCCTATTTGCAAAATGCCTTATCCCATTGTATGGTGGCCGATCAATTTCGTTTGCGTCGCCGTTTACAGCAAGCGAAAGCGCAATTAGCGCAAAATAAACCAAATGAAAAAACATTAGTTGATCTTGCCCATCAAGTGCAAATCTCGTCACAAAAGCGAGCACTACGCTTGGCGCATCTACCCAAACCAAACTATCCATTAGCGTTACCTGTTTCATCACGACGGGATGAAATTGCCAAAGCGATTTCTGAAAATCAAGTGGTGATTGTTTGCGGAGAAACAGGTTCTGGCAAAACCACTCAGTTACCGAAGATTTGTTTATCGCTTGGACGCGGTGTTTCAGGTTTAATTGGGCACACCCAGCCACGCCGTATTGCCGCGCGTACTGTCGCAAGCCGTATCGCGCAGGAGCTGGATTCATCACTGGGTGAAATTGTCGGCTATAAAGTCCGTTTTAACGAGAAATCATCTGCAGAGAGTTATATTAAGCTGATGACGGATGGTATTTTGTTGGCTGAGACGCAGGGTGACAGGTTTTTGAATGCTTACGACACCATTATTATTGATGAGGCGCATGAGCGTAGTTTAAATATTGACTTTCTGCTTGGTTTTCTTAAACAATTATTGCCCAAACGTCCCGATTTAAAAGTGATTGTCACTTCAGCGACGATTGATGCTGAACGGTTTGGTATGCATTTCGCCAGTGTCGATGCCAAAGGGGAGCTGGTGAGTGCGCCGATTATTGAAGTCAGCGGCAGAACCTACCCAGTTGAAGTGCGTTATCGTCCTTTGGGTAAGGCAGGATTTATTTCGCATGAGCAAGGTGTTGAGGACGAGGATTTTGACGACGACGTAGCGAGTGCCACCGTGCACGGCATTCAGCGTCAAGGAAAAGTCGAGGCGCGTTGGCTGACGGAGGATGAGGAAGAGGAGGCGATTGAAGAGGCGATTTTAGATGCCGCAGATGATCTATTGCGGCAAAGCGATGGTGATATTTTGGTTTTTTTACCTGGTGAGCGTGAAATACGGGATACCGCTGAACATTTGCGCAAATATCAAGGCCGTTCTCCCAAACTGAAGCAGGTTGAAGTTTTACCCTTATTCGCGCGATTGAGTATTGCCGACCAGCAAAAAATCTTCAAACCAAATGGCCAGCGGCGGATTATATTAGCGACCAATGTCGCTGAAACGTCGCTGACAGTGCCAGGCATAAAATATGTGATTGATACTGGGTTGGCGCGGATTAATCGTTACAGCGCACGCGCCAAAGTTGAACAATTGCAAATCGAAAAGATCTCACAAGCCGCAGCAAAACAAAGGGCAGGGCGTTGTGGTCGGGTTTCTAACGGTATTTGTGTACGCTTGTATGCAGAGGATGACTTTAATCAACGACCTGCATTTACTGACCCAGAAATTATTCGTAGCTCACTTGCTAGCGTGATTTTACGGATGGCGGCTTTGCGCTTGGGTGATGTGGAACAGTTTCCGTTTCTAGAGGCGCCCAGCGCGCGATTAATCTCTGATGGTTATATGCAATTACAAGAATTGGGTGCTGTTGATGCGAATCGTCAGATTACAGATATTGGTATCCAGTTAGCTAGATTGCCATTGGATCCGCGTGTGGCACGCATGATATTGGCAGCTAAAAAAGAAGACTGTTTACAGGAAGTGCTGATTATTGCAAGTGTGATTAGTATGCAAGATCCGCGGGAACGCCCGATGGACAAGCGTGAAGCTGCTGTCAATGCGCATGCTAAGTTTGCTGGTGAAGGTTCCGATTTTATAGGCTTCCTTAAAATTTGGGACTGGTATGAACAAGCTGTTAAAAATAAACAATCGAATAAAGATTTATTGAATCAATGTCATGCGCACTTTCTCTCTTTTTTGCGGCTAAAAGAATGGCGAGAGCTGTATTTGCAGTTAAAAGAAATTGCAGAAGAGATGGATTTTAAGCTCAATAGCAAAGCGGCCAATGACGAACAAATTCATCGCGCCTTATTGGCGGGTTTGCTGGGTAATATTGGCTTTAAAGACGGGGAGCATGAGGCGTACGCGGGTGCACGTAGCATTCGCTTTTTTATAGCGCCTGGCTCTTGCTTAAAGAAAACACGGCCAAAATGGGTGATGGCGGCAGAATTGGTGGATACTTCAAAACTCTATGCGCGCTGCGTTGCTAAAATAGAGCCTGATTGGATAGAGCCGCTGGCGCGTCATTTAACCACGAGCCAGTATAGCGATCCGCGTTGGGATCGAAAATTGGCGCAAGTGAGCGCATGGGAAAAAGTGAGCTTATATGGATTAACCGTCGTGCCCAAACGGCGGGTGCATTATGGGCCGATTAATGTTGAAGTCGCGCATGAGATTTTTATTCGCGAAGCATTGGCTAATATGGAGTTGGATACAAATGCACCATTTTTAGCTGCTAACAAGCGTATTATTGCTGAAATTGAGGAATTAGAGCATAAGGCGAGAAGGCAAGACGTGCTGGTGGATGAATATGCTTTATCCGCCTTTTACGACAAGATTGTTCCTAAAGACATCGTTAATGGCATCGGCTTTGAGGCCTGGCGGAAGAATGCGGAAAAATCCAATCCTAAGTTACTGTTTTTAACTAAAGATGATTTAATGCGTCACGAAGCGGAAAGCGTGACTGAAACGCAATTTCCTGAGACCATCACTATGGATGGTGTGAGTATCCAACTTAAATATCGCTTTGAACCTGGCCATATTTTGGATGGTGTGACGGCAACGATTCCATTGGCTTTATTGAATCAAATGGATGCGACCCGTGCGGAATGGTTGGTGCCAGGTATGTTGCGCGAGAAAGTCACCGCCTTGATTAAAATTCTGCCTAAAACTTTCCGACGGGTGTGTGTGCCTGTGCCAGACTTTGTGACGGGGTTTTTAGAGCATGCCAAGGTCGGTGTAGAACCCATCTTGGTGGCGTTGGTCGCTTATATTCGGCACCAAACTCAGCTAAAGCTGACTAGTGATGACTTTATGCTGGATAAGTTGCCAGAACATTTCTTTATGAATTTTAGTGTGATTGACGAAAAACAGCGTGAGCTTGGCATGGGGCGTAATTGGCATATGTTAAAAGCACAGCTTGGCAATGCTGCGCAGCTGACTTTTAGAAAAGGCACCAGTAATGCGATTGAAAAAACAGGGCTCAAGCAGTGGGATTTTGGTGATTTGCCAGCGACATTGACCTTTACTAAAGAAGGTCATCAATTGACTGGTTATCCTGCTCTAGTGGATGAGCTAGACAGTGTGTCGATTAAATTATTTGATACTGAGCAAGCAGCTGATGTATCGCATCGCGCTGGTGTGTGCCGCTTAATGCGCTTTGAGCTCAAGGAACAAATGAAGCAATTGCAAAAAGCGTTACCTCAATTTAATCAATACGCATTGCAGTTGCGCAATGTGATTTCACCAGACGATTTAAAAGAAGACTTAATTAGCGCACTTGCCGACCGCGCATTTGTGGGTGAGGATGCGTTGCCACGTAGTAATGCGGCGTTTATGGCGCTGAAGCAACGCGCAAGAACGCGTTTGCCAGCAGTGAAAGATGCCTTATTTCGAACGGTTGCTGTGATTGGAACGGAATATTTTGCATTGGCTGAACGACAAGCTAAGATGCCAGTGAAAGCCAATAGGCTGAGTAAAGATGTTGAAACCCAAATTCAAGATTTGCTCTATAAAGGTTGTTTCAGCCAAACACCGTGGGATCAATTGCAACATCTAGCCCGTTATTTGAAAGCGCTGAGTTTAAGAATCGACAAACAGCCGAGCAACCCTGATCGAGATGGCAAACATGCGGCGAGCGTGGCTTTGTTATGGCAAAAGTGGCAGGCTGAAATGGATCAACAAGCTAAGATTGGTGATATCCCGCCAGCATTGCAAAATTTCCGTTGGTTAATCGAGGAGTTGCGTGTTTCCTTGTTTGCGCAAGAGTTAAAAACACCATTTCCAGTATCGATTAAACGCTTAGATAAAATATGGTCTGATCTTGTTTAGGTGGTCATGGTGACGCATTAGCTGGCCTTCATCCGCCGACAGGAGGAGGCTTGTGATTTAGATTTGCGTGAGCAGCTTTCTAATGGCGGCCTCATCCAAACCTTTACCAATACAAACGACACGGCTCAAAGGCGGATTTTCTTTCCAATCTACCAATAAGGTTGCTGGGTAAGGGGTAAAATGCACAGCGTGGATGGCTAAAGGATGCGGTTGGTCATCGGCGTGCAGGATTCCCTTTAAGCGTAATAAATGCTCACCATGGGTTTGGCATAGCTTCAATAACACTGGTTTAACGCTTTGCCATGAAAGTCCTGTTGGTAGGGTCACGGTAAAGCTGCTTATTTCATCTTGATGCGATCGTGCTAACTTGCCAGCTAAGTGATTGGCTGGCGTTGACGGCATGCGTAACCATCGTTCAGGTTTTGGGCGTTTGCCGCTTGGGTCAAATAAACCGACGTCAATAATAAAATCAGCCTCAACCTCGCCATGTAATACCTGGTGCTGGGTTGCGCCTGGATTCAGGTGTAGGAGTCGCGCTGCTAGTTCGCTGATTTGCTCAGGCGTGGCAATATCAGTTTTGGTTAATAACAATACATCGGCTACAGCTGCTTGTTTACGGGCTTCATGATGTGCTAATAATTGGGTCAAGCCATACATGGCATCGATGGTGACAATCACCGCATCCAAACGGAAAACTGACTCAATCACAGGCTCATTCATCAAGTTTGCCATAATCGGCCCAGGGTCGGCCATCCCTGTTGTTTCTATCACTAGACGGTTAAACTGTGGAATCACCTCCAGCGAGCGCTTAAAATACAAATCGCGCATGGTATCCGCCAGCTCATTACTTAAGGTGCAACATAAGCAACCATTTTGCAACAAGACGGCATTATCCGCCACATAACTGCTGTCCACATTCTGCGCCAAAATATGGTCCAAACCTGCTTCGCCCAGTTCATTAATGATTACGGCTGTCTCTTTCATGCTAGGGTGAGCAAGTAGTTTGTTGAGTAAAGTAGTTTTGCCTGAGCCTAAAAAGCCAGTTAGCAGGGTGACGGGTATGCGATGTTCCATGTCGGTATTTTACAGCTAATTTGCCCAAAATAAGCAGGATGGTGGATGATCCGTTTGTCGGGTTTGTATTGCAACCGAGAAGATGGGTGTATAAGATGCCTTGAAACTGATGATTTGACTAAAGGTTGTTACTGGGATATTTGTTGGTGAGTCGGTACGACATAAAGCAGACTCGTATATAATGCTGGCAAAACCCACATAGGAGTATTTGCAATGAGTAAAAACCGTTCACCAAGATTAACCAAAAAATTAAAATTAGGCGAGTTCCAAGAGTTTGGCTTTGCTTTTTCAGCGGAATTGACTGAAAAAATGGAGATGGAAGCGCAAGAGCAATTGATTATTGGTTTATTAGAAGCTGTGATTGAGAAACGTAAGCTGGCGTTAAGTGGTTGGATTGATGGCGGCTTTGTGACTAAATTGAAAAGTGGCTCGACGACAGAAGAAGATAAAAAAGCAGTTGAAGATTGGTTGAAGTCAAACAAAGCCTTGAAAGCGGTTGAAGTGGGGCCGATGGTTGACGCTTGGTATGAGTAACCTGTGATAGGGGTTGATGACGCGGTTAAACGGGATTGACTAGACCGCATCAAGCAAACAGCACACGCAGTGCTGAGTTTTTCTAGGCTACTTTAGCGCACGCTTGCTTGTGGGCTGATGGCTTATGAGCTACAAGAGAGCATTGAGCAGCCAGCTTTTTGTCTTGCCCAGTCTGGACGCTTTTGTTCAAACTGTTCCATGCCTGGTTGTTGGGTGTATGGGTTTTTGAGTAACGCTAGCAAGCTTAGCAGGCGTTTGTTGTCACCATCATTGATGAGACAATCAATCGCTTCTTGCGCCATGTAGTTGCGCAGCACATAACGTGGATTGTACGCTTGCATTTTCTCTATCCGTTGTTTTGGTGATTGTTTATTCTGTTGTATTCTTTTGGCGTAAGTATTGAGCCATTGCTGAATGTCGTTGCCAAACTGTTTCAAACCAGACTCTGTGTAAAAAGCTGGGCTGATGGTGTTGATACTGGGTTGAGCTAAGTCTAGTTCTGCTAACTTGGAAAAAAATAAAGTCATATCGATTTCAGCGCGCGTCATCAACTCAAAGATGCGGTTAACCAGATCACCATCACTATCTTGCCATGGACCTAGGCCAAACTTGCCTGCTAGCGACTGGGTTAAGTGTTTAATATAGGTATGATCATAGTGGCTAATGGCGTCTGCAAGTCCTTCGGTGTCGGGTAATAAGGTTGCCAGTGCATCTGCTAATCGCTCCATATTCCAGCGAGCAACATCAGGTTGGCGACCAAAGCAATAGCGCTTACCTTGAGCATCAGTCGTGTTGGGCGTCCATTCAGGATCGAAGTGATCAATCCAGCCATATGGGCCGTAGTCAATGGTCAGTCCGATAATGGAAAGGTTATCGGTGTTCATGACACCATGGACAAAGCCGACGCGCATCCAATGGGCCATCAGAATAGCGGTGCGTTCGCAGATTTCTTCAAACCATGCTTCAATCAATTCAGGTGAGGGATTGTGTTGGTCTAACGGCAAGCCTGTTGCTGCTAGCCATTGGCTAAAGTCTCGATCAATCGTGAAGCCAATAAAACGTTTGAGTAAGTGGTGTTCACCCTTGTTCGCCATCAGTTCAAAATGACCAGGACGCGTGAAACTTGGCGCCACACGGCAAACAATGGCGCCAGGTTCCATTTCAGGGTTGCCGTTGTAAAACATGTCGCGTCGTACTAAATCCCCAGTGCTGACTAGGCTCAATGCGCGTGTGGTGGGTATACCAAGGTGATGCATGGCTTCTGAACATAAAAATTCACGTAAGCTAGAGCGCAATACCGCACGGCCGTCTGCGCTGCGCGAATAGGGTGTTTCACCCGCACCTTTAAGTTGCAGCTCGAAGCGCTTGCCTGCATGTATGAGCTCACCTAAGTAGATGGCGCGACCATCGCCAAGCTGTCCTGCCCAATGTCCGAACTGGTGACCACCATAGCGCGTCGCGTATGTCATCATGCCAGCCAGTGCGCCATTGCCCCCCAGCGTTTGTATTAATTCAGAGTCTTGCATATCTGCTGGTGTTAAGCCCAGTAGATTCGCCACGTCTGGACTATAGGCCAGTAACTGTGGATTTTTTACTGGTGTTGGTTGCGCCATTGACCATAGCGCATTGGCTACTTGGCGTTGATAAACTGGCTTGATGGGGTCTTGAGGTAGTTCGCGCGTCAAGCGATTGTCAAAGGTTAAGGTTCGCATATGGGTTATTGTAGACGGATTCTTTGTGATGCGTGGCAGTTTCTGTGGATGAATCTGCACTGGTATAAGGCATTTGGGGTGCCAGTCATGTATCATTGCGACTATTCCAGTCTCAGAACAAGAATGAACGAGAAGTATGAACGTATTTTATGAAGAAAGCGGTAGTTTTAAGGTCGCTACGATTAAGGCAGAAAACCCTGGTAGTTTGCAGGTAGAAGCCGCCTCTGGTAAACGCACTAAAATCAAAACAGCCAATGTGTTACTTAATTTTGAACAATCAGTTGAAGACTTTATGGCCTTGGCACAGGCAGAAGCCGACACGCTAGCAATTGATTTTTTATGGGAATGCAGTGATGCGCAAGAGTTTGGTTTTGAAGATTTAGCCAAAGCGTATTATGGCGACCAGCCGAATACCATTCAGTTGGCCGCCATTGCGATAAAAGTACATGCGGCACCCATTTATTTTTATCGTAAAGGCAAAGGCCGTTATAAAGCAGCGCCAGAAGACACATTAAAGCTAGCGATAGCCGCAGTAGAGAAAAAGCGATTGCAAGCGGAGCAAATGGCTGTGTGGGTAGCGCAGTTAAATGATCAACAATTACCTGAGGGGTTTGCCGAGAAGGCAGATCATTTAATTTATCATCCTGATAAAAATAGTTTGGAGTGGAAAGCCATAGAACAAGCGGCGGCTAGTTCTGGCCGTTTAGCGTTAACGGTGATGGCGGATGCAGGTTTAATTAGCAGTGCGCACGATTATCACTTGGGTGCTTTTTTACGGGAGATGTTTGCCAACGGTACTGCCTTTCCTGCACATGAGGAAATGACAGCGCTGGATCAATTACTGGCTGATTTGCCAATCAGTGATGTGGGCGCCTTTAGTATTGACGATGCGACCACTAATGAAATTGATGATGCCTTTAGTGTGGTCGATTTGCCAAACGGTCATAAGCGTGTTGGCATCCATATTGCCGCGCCTTCATTAGCGATTGCGCAGGGTGGTGCCTTAGACGCCATTGTTTTAGATCGGCTTTCTACGGTTTATATGCCTGGGCACAAAATCACCATGTTGCCTGAGACTGTGGTGCGGCCGTTTAGTTTAGACGCGGGTCAGACTAAACCAGCACTGAGTTTATATTGTGAGGTGGCTGTTGATTTTACCGTGATTAGCCACGAGACAAAAATTGAGCAGATTAGCGTTAATGAAAATTTACGGCATGATCGTTTAGAACCCTTTTTTAATACAGAGACCTTGGCCGCCAATTGCAGCCCGCATCCCTTATGGGAGTCGTTGAAATTTTTACATGGTTTTGCAGAAGCGTTAGAAAAAGCACGTGGCAAATATGAGCCTGATCGGGCGCCGCAGATTGATTATAATTTTTATGTGAGCGCAGGGGTTGTCAGCATCGTGGCGCGTGAGCGTGGTTCGCCGATGGATAAGCTGGTTGCTGAATTGATGATTTTTGCCAATAGCACTTGGGGTGGTTTGCTTAAGGATGGCGCGCGCGCGGGTATTTACCGTGCGCAAACAGGCGGTAAGGTGTTTATGACTACGGAAGCCTTGCCACATCAAGGGATGGGAGTAGCGCAATATGCGTGGTGTACATCGCCCTTGCGTCGTGCTGTAGATTTAGTTAATCAGCGGCAATTGATTGCTTTATTAAAGCAGCAGCCCGCGCCTTATCCCAACGATGATGATGTGTTGAAAGTGATTATTCGTGACTTTGACCAGACTTATCAAGCGTATAACGACTTTCAAACGCGGATGGAGCGCTATTGGTGTTTACAATATTTGATTCAGGAGCAATTAACGGAAGTTACTGCTAGCGTGTGGCGTGAAAATTTGGTGCGCCTCGACGGCATGTTTTTTATTACCAAAGTGCCTAGCCTGCCAACATTAAAAGTAGGGACAAAAGTCAGCTTGACCATCAAACACATTGATACGTTGCTGATGGAACTCAACTGTCAATTTAAGCAAGTGATTGAACAGGCGTCTGATGCGATGATTGCGGAAAATGAAGGAAGTGATGTAGTGGTGGGAGATCAGTAAATGGGATTTTTTAGACGTAGAATTCATAAATCCGTGTTGGATGAAAGCATTGTTGAAGTCACTGAGGTGGATGGGATTAGACAATTGCATCTAGGTTCAAAAACGGTGCAAAGTGGTATGTTGGTCTCTTCGCCGCTAGCATTGGTGTTCAACTATTCACGCGCTATTATGTATTTTTTATTATTTTCAGAACAGATTAAAAGTGTGTTGACCGTTGGCTTGGGCGGCGGCTCGGTAACTAAATATATCCATGCGTATTGCCCTGATCTTCAACAAGTGGTTGTTGAAATCAATCCACAGGTGATTCAAGTGGCACGCAGTCATTTCTTTTTGGATGAAAATGATGAACGGCTGAACGTGATCGAAGCTGATGGGATTGTGTATATGGCCGAGCATCCGCTCAGTCATGATTGTCTAATCATTGACGGGTTTACCAGCAATGGCATTCCTGAAAACTTTTGTACGCCCGACTTTTTTGATCAGTGCTTTAATGTCTTAAAAGATAATGGTATTTTTGTGATTAATCTTTGGGGTTCAGATCAGAACTTTGATATTTACTTGCAGCGGATTGAGCAAACCTTTATGCAGCGTGTGTTGGTATTGCCGACAGGTAAGTCAGGCAATATTATTGTATTTGGTTTTAAAGATCCAATGAAATTGACGGAGAAAAAAGTAAGAGAACGTGCGCTTAAATTGAAACAAGACCATATCATCGACTTTAACGAGTTTTTGGACAAATTGCATGAGCAAAATGGATATCAGAAGCTTTATCAACGATTGGAAACACCATGAATCAAACTTTTTTTGCTACTTGCCCACGCGGCTTAGAAGCTTTACTCGTCGCCGAGCTAAAAACCAGCGGTGCAAAAAGCATCCAGCAAACCGATGGGGGGGTGACTTTTCTTGGGGATGTGCGTGTTTGTTACCAAATTAATCTGCATTCACGAATTGCCACACGTGTTTTATGGCAAGTGACCAAAGGCAAGTATAGCAGTGAGGAAGATTTATTTGATGCCGCTTACCAAGTGAACTGGCCTAATTGGTTTGATGTTAAGGATGATTTTATGGTGAAAGTGACTGGGGTTAAATGTCCGCTTAAAAGTTTGGCGTTAGGAACGCTGAAGATTAAAGATGCGATCTGCGATAAATTCAGACTGGCGGTTGGTTCGCGGCCGTATATCGATACTAAAACACCCGCTGTCCGCATTCATGCCTATTTAACCGAGGAAGATTTTATTTACTACATTGATACTTCTGGTGATGCGCTTTATCAACGTGGTAATCGTAAGGCGAGTATAGAAGCTCCACTTAGAGAGAATTTAGCCGCAGGGGTGTTGCAGTTATCAGGCTGGCAACCAGGACAAGCTTTGCTTGACCCGATGTGTGGTAGCGGCACCTTTTTGCTAGAAGCGGTGATGATGGCGCTGAATATCGCGCCTGGACTAAATAGAAGTTTTGGTTTTGAACGCTTAAAAAATTATGAATCAGACACGTGGAAAAGCGTCAGAAACGCGGCATTAAAAAATATGAAGCCAATCACTTTTCAGAAGATTTACGGTAGTGATATTGATTTGCGCGCGGTCAGAATTGCCAAGCGCAATTTAGAAGAGGCTGGCTTTCTAGCGGCAGTACAGTTGTCACAATTTGATATTACTGAAGTGCCGCCTGCGGCAGAAAGCGGTGTCTTGGTTGCCAATCCACCGTATGGGGTGCGCATTGGGGATGAAGTGGATTTGAGTGATTTATACCCTAAACTAGGAGAAGCATTAAAACGTAAATTTGCTGGTTGGAATACCTATTTCTTGACCAATGATTTGCGCATGCCCAAACTAATGCGCTTGTCGCCTAGCAAAAAAACACCATTGTTTAATGGTCCATTAGAGTGTCGTTTATTTGAAATAAAAATGGTGGCAGGGAGTAATCGTAAAGAAAAAAATATGATTCAAGCGCCTGTTAATCAAGCCAAAGACAAGCCAGTCGGATTACATTCAAAAGTAAGCTATAAAGATGTGAAGCCATTATGAAATCAGACTCTATAGCGCAGTTAAAAGCGCGTGTGAATCAGTTTGTCGCGGAGCGCGATTGGGCACAGTTTCATTCGCCTAAGAATTTGGCCATGGCAATGATTGTGGAAGCGGGTGAAGTCGTAGAGCATTTTCAATGGATGAGCGAAGAAGAAAGTCGTCATTTGGATGCAGAAAAAAAAGAGCAAGTGGGGCAGGAGTTGTCCGATACACTGATTTATTTATTGAGAATCGCTGAAGTGTGCGGTATTGATTTAATTGACGCTGCGCATAAAAAAATCGATTTAAATGCAAAAAAATATCCTGTAGATAAAGCCAAGGGAAGTTATGCAAAATACACCCAATATGAATAGTGGTCATTCTAACTGACTGAGGCATGGGAGTCCCCATGGCATCCTCGGTAGTGATTGACATTGCATTAAGTGAAGACGAGAAGCCAATTCGCTAGTAAGCGGCGCTGTTAAGTGCGAAGCTTAAATGCAATGGCAGACGTGCGTTGCGAGGTGGTTCAGTCCTATCTATTGGCGGTGACTAGCAACGGGCGGGCTGATTGTGGCTGTTGTTGAGCAAGCTCGTTTTGTTAAAGCGCATGCATCAGTTTGATTGGTTGTTTTAACGATGGTTTGTAATCGGATGGTTGGTAATCAAAGGATGACGCATTAAGCATCAAACTGATTTGACGTTAAGCATAAATTAATAAAAAGCCCAGCAACACTGGGCTTTTTGATGATGAGGAAGCTTAACTTAATGCCGCTACAGCAGCATCATAGTTGGGTTCTTGGGTAATTTCTGCCACTAGTTCCACGTACTTGACTATGTTATTTTCATCTAAGACGATGACGGCGCGCGCGGCTAACCCAGCAAGTTTGCTGCTAAAAATCAAAGCACCATAGTTCATTAAGAAGTCACGTCCGCGCATGGTTGATAAGTTAACCACATTTTCAATGCCTTCTGCAGCGCAGAAACGTTTTTGCGCAAAAGGTAAGTCTGCTGAAACATTGATGACGACTGTATTATCTAAACTGCTGGCACGTTGGTTGAACTCACGAACTGAGCTGGCGCATGTCGGGGTATCGACGCTAGGGAACAAGTTAAGCACTTTTCGCTTTCCTGCATAGGTATCCAAAGTGACGTCTTGAAGTGCAGCGTCAACCAATGTAAAACTGGGTGCAGTGCTACCGATGGCTGGTAAGTTGCCAGCAATATCGACTGATGTTCCTTTTAAAGTGACGGTGTTGGACATATTGACTCCTAATAAATAAATGAGATTTAAAATTGATACACAATCATAAATCAAAAAACATCCAAAAAGTGTCGGTGATGTTAAAAAAGATGGCGTACAGGCGGTTCTAACACTGCTTTTGCCTGTAGTTAAGCTATGCCATTGTTTGGTTGGGAAGCGCGTGATCACTTGTTTGACATCGCTTTGGTGAGGCTAGGTGCAACTTGTGTTGACTCTTTGGGCATCGTTTTTTTTTGCTCGGTTTTTTATTTTTAACATCATTTTTTTGACAGCAAGGGTAAAATGAACACATGCAAGATTTAAGTCAATACCCTACATTTGTCCACCTACGTTGCCATAGTGAGTATTCTATTGTCGATGGAATAGTCAGAATTAACGACTATGTGAATGCCGCCAAAAACGATGCCATGCCCGCTTTGGCATTAACCGATTTAAGCAATCTATTTGGGGCGATTAAGTTTTATAAAGCGGCCAGAAAAAACGGTATTAAAGCGGTGGTCGGTGCGGATGTATGGCTAGAAAATGCAAAAAAACCACAACAGCCAACGCGAGCGCTGCTGTTGGTGACGAATTTAGCAGGCTATACTTTATTATGTGAACTGCTTAGCAAAGCCTATTTAGAAAATCAAACCAGAGGACGTCCAGAACTGAAGCCTGAGTGGTTTCAAGCCAGTACAGAGGGCTTGATTTTACTATCAGGCATACACGATAGCGATATTGGTCTAGCCTTAACTCAAAATAATCTTGCCTTTGCTACTAAGCTGGCAAAGCGCTGGGCTGAATTATTCCCTAACCGCTTTTATTTGGAATTACAGCGTGTTGCAGATGTGTCGCAAGTGGCGCGACAAGAGCAATTGATTAAGCAAATATTGGCCATTGCCACTGCCTTAGATTTACCTGTGGTTGCTACGCAGCCGATCCAATTTATCGAGCAAGCAGATTTTAATGCGCATGAGGCGCGAACCTGTATTGCTGAAGGTTATATGTTGGCTGATCGCCGGCGACCGAAAAAATTTAGCAATGAACAATACTTTAAAACCCAAGCGCAAATGTGTGCTTTGTTTGCGGATATCCCAGAAGCTTTAGCAAACAGTGTGCAGATTGCTAAACGTTGTAATTTAACGCTCACGTTGGGAGAGAATTATCTGCCAGATTTTCCAACACCTAACCAACAAGATTTACCAGGCTACTTGGCAGAAGCGTCTTTAAAAGGATTGCATCTTCGATTGGCGCAGTTGTATCCTGATGAGGTTCTGCGAGCAGAAAAATTTGATGCTTATAAAAGCCGCTTAGATTTTGAGTGCAATATCATTAATCAAATGGGCTTCCCTGGTTATTTCTTAATCGTGGCGGATTTTATTAATTGGGCTAAAAATAATGGTGTACCTGTTGGGCCTGGTCGTGGATCAGGTGCTGGTTCATTGGTGGCTTATAGTTTAGGCATTACTGATTTAGACCCCTTAGCTTATAACTTACTTTTCGAGCGTTTCCTAAATCCAGAGCGGGTTTCAATGCCTGACTTTGATATTGATTTTTGCCAAGATGGCCGTGATCGTGTCATTGATTACGTTAAGCAAAAATACGGCTTGGACTCAGTGTCACAAATTGCAACTTTTGGTACGATGGCGGCAAAGGCGGTCATCCGTGATGTTGGCCGTGTCTTAGATTTGCCTTTTAATTTTGTGGATGGTGTAGCAAAACTGATTCCATTAGAGTTAGGGATTACCTTACAAAGCGCGCTGGAAAAGGAGCCGCAATTGCAAGAGCGGCGCGAGAATGAAGAAGAAGTTGCACAGTTATTAGCGTTAGCACTACGCCTAGAAGGTTTGGTTAGAAACGTGGGTATGCATGCGGGTGGTGTCTTGATCGCACCTGGTAAAATTTCTGATTATTCACCTGTTTATTGTCAAGCCAATGGTGATAGCTTGGTCAGCCAGTATGATAAAGATGATGTAGAAGCGGTCGGCTTGGTTAAATTTGACTTTTTGGGTTTGCGAACATTAACCATTCTTGAAATGGCCATTGATAATGCCAATGCTCAACGAACGTTAGTTGGCGAGCAGCCCTTGGTGCTAGAAAAGTTACCGCTGGATGATCCGCCAACGTTTAACTTATTAAAGCGGGCGAATACAACCGCTGTGTTCCAGTTAGAGTCTAGTGGTATGAAGGATATGCTTAAACAAGCAAAACCAGATTGCTTTGAAGATATTATTGCTTTAGTTGCTTTGTATCGCCCAGGACCAATGGATTTGATTCCAGATTATTGTCGTCGTAAACATGGTTTACAGCGAGTGGAGTATCCACATCAGTCTACAGAGGTTATCCTAAAAGAAACTTATGGTATTGCGGTTTACCAAGAGCAGGTGATGCAAATTGCGCAAGTGGTCGCTGGGTATAGTCTTGGTGCAGCCGATTTGCTACGTCGTGCCATGGGTAAGAAAAAACCTGAAGAAATGGTTAAGCAGCGTGAAATCTTTAACGAAGGTGCGCAGAAAAATGGCTTAAGCTTACAACAATCTAACGACTTATTTGATTTGCTTGAGAAATTTGCTGGCTATGGATTTAATAAATCACATGCAGCAGCCTATGCGTTAGTTTCATATCAAACTGCTTACTTAAAAACCCATTATCCAGCCGCTTTTGCTGCCGCCACCATGTCGGCGGATATGAATAATACTGATAATGTACGTATCTTATTTGATGATTGTGCGTCTAATGAAATTGAGGTGCTGCCGCCTGATGTTAACCGTAGTTACTATCGCTTTCAAGCACTCAATAATAAGCAAGTATTATACGGTTTAGGTGCGATTAAAGGCACTGGTGCAGCGGCGATTGAGTTGATTGTGGCCGCGCGTGAAGCTGGCGGACCTTTTACCGATTTGTTTGATTTCTGTCGTCGTTTAGATTTACGTAAGATTAACCGTCGGGTGATTGAATCTTTGATTAGAGCGGGCGCTTTTGATCAGCTTGATGCTAATCGTGCAGCCTTGTTGGCTGGGGTCAGCATGGCCATAGGCGCAGCTGAGCATGCCAATCATCATGCTGGACAAGATAATTTATTTGGTGAGGAAATGAGTATTCAGCATCAATTGCCAGATGTGGCTGCATGGCGCCCGCCGCAGCAGTTGCAAGAAGAAAAAGCCGCCTTAGGTTTTTATTTAAGTGGTCATCCTTATGTTGAAAATAAAGCTGAAATTGCCCAATTTGTCCATGGCAGCTTAGCTGATATTAGCCCACAAAAAACACCTAAATTAATCGCTGGAGTAGTCATGGGTGTGCGGATTAGAATGACACAGCGCGGTAAAATGGCGATTGTAACCCTAGACGATGCTGTTGCACGGGTGGATGTTGTTGTTGGCGGCGATTTGCTCAATACCGCCACGCATTTAATCAAAGAAGACCAGGTCTTGGTAATCGAGGGGCGTATTAGTCATGATGACTTTTCTGGCGGCAACCGCGTCAATGCAAACAAAATTTTCGACTTACCAATGGCAAGAAGTCATTTCGCCAGCATGCTTAAAATCGCTTGTAATGGACAGTCGGACGCTGCAAAATTAAGTGCCATTTTACGTCCTTACTGCAGTGCGGATACGAGTGACCAAAAATTATGCCCAATCAAAATTGAATATCACAATACTACCAGTGAGGTGGGTTTGATGTTAGGACAAGAGTGGCGTGTTGAGTTGCAGGATGATTTGATTCATCATTTAGAGACATGGTTATCAAAAGATAATGTCAAAATACTTTATAATTAGTACGTATTGAAATGATTGTTTGCTGATAACGAATATGAATGAAAAAAGTGAGTGAGATGAAATTAACCTATTTAGAATTTGAACAGCCAATTGCTGAATTAGAAAAACGGATTGAATCTTTACAGGCAGCGCATGATGAGCATGATGATTTAGACGTGGCTAAAGAGGTGGCACAGTTACAACAAAAAAATGCGAAACTATTAGCGGATACCTACAAAAACTTAGACGCTTGGCAGGTATCACAAGTGGCGCGTCATCCTCAACGGCCTTATACCTTCGATTACATCAACCATATATTCACAGACTTCGAAGAGCTACATGGTGATCGCGCTTATGCAGATGATCCTGCGATTGTTGGTGGTTTAGCCCGTTTAGATGATCTGCCTGTGATGGTGATTGGTCAGCAAAAAGGCCGTGACGTCAAAGAACGTCAATATCGTAACTTTGGCATGCCGCGCCCAGAAGGTTATCGCAAAGCATTGCGTTTATTTAGACTGGCAGAGAAGTTTCAGTTGCCAATTGTGACTTTAATTGACACGCCAGGCGCATATCCTGGTATTGGTGCAGAAGAACGCGGTCAGTCCGAGGCGATTGCAAAAAATCTGTACGTAATGACTGAGCTAAAAACACCGATTGTGGGCGTTGTGATTGGTGAAGGTGGTTCTGGCGGGGCTTTAGCTTTGGGTGTGGTGGACCAGTTATTAATGTTGCAACATGCTACTTATTCAGTGATCTCACCTGAAGGTTGTGCCTCTATTTTATGGAAAAGCGCCAGTAAAGCACCACAAGCGGCAGAAACTTTAGGGATTACTGCCGAACGCTTAAAAGCACTGGGCTTGGTTGATCAAATTATTCCAGAGCCGATGGGCGGGGCACATCGTGATCATGAAGCGATGATGACAACACTTAAAAACGTATTGAAAACGCAAATAGCCGCTTTGCAGAAGAAAACCACAGAAGCGCTCTTGGAAACAAGATACGAGCGTTTGATGAGTTATGGTAAGTTTAAAGAAACTGTCAAAAAGTAAGTTGAAGACTAGTGAACCAGATTGTTTTTTAAATCAGATTAGGCTTGCCCTAGCGCCATTACTTAATCAAGATCATCCTACCCGTCCGACATTGTTGGTGGCCTATAGTGGCGGGTTGGATTCAACAGTGTTGTTACATGCCTTGTATCAGTTGCAATCAGCAATCGATGACATTGCTCATACTGAGTTTAAATTCAATTTAAAAGCCATGCATGTGCATCATGGTTTAAGCCCTAATGCGGATGATTGGGCAGACTATTGTGAACAGTTTTGCATTAAGCGTGCGATTCCTTTTGAAAAAAAGCAAGTCAACATCCAACAAGATAGTGGATTGGGGATTGAAGCAACGGCAAGAGAGGCGCGATATCAAGCGCTTAACGCGGCGAAAGCCGACTTTATCTGTCTGGCGCATCATCAAGATGACCAAGCAGAAACTCTGCTATTGCAGTTGGCAAGAGGTGCCGGGGTCAAAGGTTTGGCGAGTATGGCCACGATTGATTTGAAACGCCGATTGCTAAGGCCTTTATTAGGCATGCCAAAATCCGCGTTAATGCAATATGCGCAAGCACATCAATTGCAGTGGATAGAGGATGAAAGTAATGCGGATACCCGCTATGACCGTAATTTTATCCGACATACTTTGTTGCCAACTTTCGACCAGCGCTACGCAAGTATTCGTAAAACATTAGCCCGTTCAGCAACGCACATAGCAGAAGCTAACACCTTGCTAGATGAGCTTGCGGTCATCGATGCAACAAGCACACTCAATCAGCAGCATCAAACAGTCAATATCGAACAACTCAAAAGACTGAGTTTAGCAAGGCAGCGTAATTTGATCCGGTTTTGGTTAACCAGCAATGGTTTGAGCCTGCCTAATACGGCCTTGTTGCATCAGATATTACAGCAGCTTACGACTGCAAAATTAGATGCCTTAGTCAAAATAAAAGTGACTGAAGAATTATATGTGATGCGTTATCAGGGTTTGGCCTACTTAGTGCCTGCGCCTAAACGCCTGGCCTCAATCAATTTGCTGTGGCAGGGTGAAGAATCCGTTTTACTACCTAACTTGACTCGCCTAATCTTTACCAAAGCAATGGGAAAAGGGTTTGCTTATCAGCGGGGCGGCAGTGATATCAAACTGCGAATTAAAAATAGAGAAGGTGGCGAATACTTTAAACCGACTTTAGGTCGTCCAAAGCGTGCCTTAAAAACCATGATGCAATCCAGTCAAATTCCACCTTGGCAGCGCTCGCAATTGCCGTTGATTTTTATGGATGAAACGTTGGTGATTATTCCTAATATTGGTGTCTATGCAGACATGCAGGCAGCGAGTCATGAGCTGGGTCTAAGCGTGACTTGGGAGCCCAATGTCTAGGCACATTAATGGTTTTTGAGTAACGGTTTTAGCTTAGGCCAAACATGGTCCAATATCATGGCTTGCGCCTTAGCATTGGCATGAATGCCGTCGGCTTGCATTAACAAAGGGTTGCCACCTATGCCTGCAAGTAAGAATGGCACATAGGCGGTTTGATATTGTGTGGCCAAGTCTTGATACAAATGGCTAAATTGTTGGGTATATTGAAGACCATAATTAGGTGGTATTTTCATTCCAATTAACACGATTTTGCTTTTGTGTTGGCGGGCTGCTTCAATAATAGAGGCTAAGTTTTTCTGCATCGACTGAATGCTAAGCCCTTGTAAGCCGTCATTACCGCCCAGTTCTATAATGACGATATCTGGTTGGTGTGTGTTGAGGTTAAGACGGATTTTATTGGCACCACCTGATGTGGTTTCGCCGCTAATGCTAGCGTTGATGACCACCGCAGAATAGTTCTCTTGTTTAAGTTTTTGTTGGAGTAAATTGACCCAAGCTGTTCCAATATCGAGTCCGTAGCCAGCAGAAAGACTGTCGCCTACAACTAATATTTTTTGTTGTGCATAGCTGGTCGAGGCAACTAAAGTCGCCACAATCAGACTAATATGGATAATCGTTTTAATCAGTTTAGCGTACAAACCTTATTACCTTTAATCCTTTCATTTATGTTTTTACTTAGGTTCAACCAATGATGACCCAAGAAGCAACCAATTCGATGACTGTACCTGCATTAGCCGCCCATCATATCAGCAAAAGTTTCGGTGAAGGTGAACAAGCCATTCACATATTGCAAGATTTGGATTTAATCGTTCAGTCAGGTGAAAGCGTCGCCATCATTGGCAGTTCAGGTAGCGGAAAGTCAACCTTACTTGGTATTTTAGCAGGGCTTGATTTACCTAGTCGCGGTTCCGTTACGATTGAAGGGCAAACTTTTAGTGGGCTCGATGAGGATGCACGAGCGGCCATGCGCGGCAGGCGCATGGGTTTTATTTTTCAGTCTTTTCAATTGCTGCCTAATTTAACTGCTTTAGAAAATGTCATGATTCCATTACAGCTAGCCAATCGTGCGGATGCCAAAAGCGTTGCATTGACCGCGCTAGATAAAGTTGGCTTAAGCGCAAGGGTCAAGCATTATCCAAAACAGCTTTCTGGTGGCGAGCAACAACGCGTCGCCATTGCTCGTGCTTTTGCGCTGGAACCCGCCATATTATTTGCAGATGAACCAACTGGAAATTTAGACCAAGCAACAGGCAGGCAGATTGTCGATTTGTTATTTAAATTCAATGCACAGTCATCAACAACACTGATTTTGGTCACCCATGACCATCAATTGGCGCAACAATGCGCTAAAACCTATCAATTGCAACAAGGGGTGCTGACATCACCAGATTTCGCATGATGACGCTGGGCTTGGCTTGGCAGCAGTTTTGTGCACAATGGCGCGCAGGTGACGTGCGCGTTTTATTGCTAGCTTTGATTGTGGCCGTGACCGCGATTACGGGTGTGACTTTTTTTATCGATCGAATCGCATCGCATCTGAATAACGAAGGTGGCTTGGTGTTAGGTGGCGATATGGTGATGATTGCCGACCATCCTATTTCTGCAGAAGCAATCAATCGGGCAGCATCCCATCAATTGCAATACACAACAACCGTTGAATTTCCTAGCATGGTGATTGTTGGGGATAAAAACCAATTAGCTGAAGTAAAAGCCTTAAACCGTGGTTTCCCGCTACGAGGTAATTTAACCGTCCAATTTAAGCAAAATGAAAAGCCAATCACCGTCCAAAGTATCCCAAAACCAGGCGAAGTCTGGATAGCGCCGCGCTTATCCAACCTGCTGTCTGTAGGAATCGGAGATTGGGTTGAGTTGGGTGCTGTACAGTTAAGGGTTGCTGGCATACTGGTTAGAGAGCCTTCTCGTGGTGGGGATATGTTCAGTTTTGCGCCTAGAATAATGATCAACGGTGCTGATTTGAAAAAAACACAATTAATTCAATATGGTAGTCGTGTTAAATATCAATTGCTGGTTGCAGGCCAGGCAAAAGAGGTCAGTGCGTTTGGCGCTGAAATCACTCAAAAGCTAGCACGTGGGGAGCGCATACAAGATTTAACTTCAGCGCGACCAGAAATTAAAAGTGCACTGGAAAAAGCAGAAACCTTTTTAGGGTTAGCGGCAATGGTCAGTATTTTGCTCTCAATTGCGGCGATGTTGTTAGCCAGTCGACCATACATTTTGCGGAATGTCGAAACGGCTGGATTGCTTCGTTGTTTTGGCGCAAGCAGAACTCAAATTAAACAAATCTTATTATGGCAAAGCCTCTTGATTGCTTTTATTGGCGCGAGCATCGGTTGTTTATTCGGTTATTTACTGCAAAGCCTTTTGGCTAACGTGGCAGGCACCTTGTTTCTTGAAACGCTACCAGCGCCAAGCTTTAAGCCAGTTTTGATCGGCTACGCCATTAGTTTTACCATCCTATTGGCCTTGATGCTGCCTAATATTCAA
>Ga0129324_10000594_pt1 | contig 25796 bp, 21 predicted proteins | sample CPBDNA_7_FD_96879 | JGI IMG/M metagenome (GOLD analysis project Ga0129324, IMG submission 96879) | Freshwater to marine salinity gradient microbial communities from Chesapeake Bay, USA - CPBay_Spr_15_0.2_DNA | ecosystem: Environmental > Aquatic > Marine > Coastal | place: USA: Chesapeake Bay...
CGATAACCCGGCGCGCATTCGCGATCTTATCCCGCACGGCGCCTTCGCCGAAATCGGCAGCGTCATGAAGATCGTTGAGTTTTATTGCGATCCCGAGAACGACGACGTTGGGGGGCAAAGCATCTTCCTGGGTGGCGTGTAATGCTGGAACTGAAATCGCCCGATTTGACCGTGCATCGCCTCGTGCTCGGTCCGCTGAAGACCAACTGCTATATCGTCGACACGCCGCAGGGTGGGATCATCATCGATCCCGTCGCCGACGCTGACTATATCACCGGTTACTGCGCGGGCGTCGGCGTGACACCGAAATTTGCGATGTTGACGCATGCACACTTTGATCACATCGGTGCCGCAGCTGATCTCATCTACAGCGGTTTTATCGATGTGCTTTGGCATCATGAAGGCGACGAGATCGAGTTTAAGCGTGCGAAAACTTATGCGATGCTGATTGCAAAGCGCGCCCTGGACGTGCCGGTGGCGTCGGTTCGAAAACCGTATGATGCTGAATTTATCGAAATGCTCAGCGGTTTTGGGCTGGCGATCCATCATTTGCCCGGGCATACGCCGGGGTGTTGTATTATTTACGATTTGAACCGCAAATACCTGTTTACCGGCGATATCATCTTGAACAATCGGGTGCCAGGCGTGCGCACGGCTGTGGGGGAGGACCGAGCCCTTATGCGGGCGGCGATGCGCTTTATTCAGAAAGAATTTACGCCGCGTACGCTAATCTTTCCGGGGCACGGCAACATCACGCTGTCGGAGACGGAATTTGCTTATAATAAAGTGATCCGTGATTTATTGGATGAGGCTGTTTAATCGTGGCGATTGATTTCATCGGGTGCGGAAAATACGTCGCAAAGACGCTTGAGACCAACGCCGAAGTGGCGGCGCGCCTGGGCATCGACGCGGCTGAAATTGTCGCCAAAAGCGGTGTCGAGCAACGCTTCATTGCGCGCGACGAAAGTGCGTCCGAGATGGCTGAAAACGCGCTTCGTCAAGCGATTGAAAGTGCCGGGATTGAGCCAGTCGATCTGCAGGCAGTGATCGTTGCAACATTCAGCGGCGACTACGTCTACCCTAACACGGCGTCTGGTCTCTGTCGGGCGTTGGGCATTCAAGATATTGCAGCGTTCGATGTGCAGGCGAATTGCGCAGGCTTTCAAATGGCTGTTGAAACCGCACGCGCGATGTTGCTTAGCGATCCGGATATGCAATACATCGCTGTCGTCGGCCTTGCCAAGCAGTCGCCGTTTTTGGACGCAAACGATGTAAATACAGCGTATTTCTTTTCGGACGGCGCGTCGGCTGTGATTTTGGGCAAGGTTGAAGGTGAGGGCGGTATCCTCAAAACCTCTCATCGCACCAATGGTAAAAACTATGAGGTTGTCCGGTTGCGCGCTGGCGGTTCGTCATACCCGATGACCCAGGACTTGTTGGACAAACAACCCAATACCCGGTTTTACGAGCACGCAGGGCTAGCGGTTTGGAAAGAGGTCATGTTGGAAATGCCGCGACTGATCAAGAAATCGCTGGCCGATGTCGGGTGGGCTGCTGAGGACGTGGACCTCGTGCTCATGCACCAGGCGAACTTGCGTCTGATCGAATATATTTTAAGCCGGATCGGCAAAACCTTGGATGACACCGTCGTGAATATCGCCGACATCGGAAACACCGCTGACGCCTCGCTTGGGATGGTGATCAGCGATGCGATGAAGCAAAATCGCTTAAAGCCGGGCATGCGGGTGGTGCTGGCGTCGGTCGGCGCCGGCTTCGTTTATGCCGTGACACCTTACTTGGTGCCGGGAGGGGAAAAGTCGTGAAGAAGATCACCGATTTCAAAGCGGGTGAAACCGCCCGGCTGCACCACAAGATTACGCCCGCAGACATTCAATCTTTTGTCGACCTTACGGGCGATGATAACCCGTTGCACACGGATGCGGCTTGGGCAGAAAGCTCGTCTATGCGCGGCATTGTGTCGCACGGCATGCTGTCGGCGTCGTTTATCTCGACCATCATCGGCAAAAAATTGCCGGGGCCGGGGGCGTTGTGGTTGTCGCAGTCTATTGATTTTTTATTGCCGGTGCGCGTCAACGACACCCTGACGGTCGAAGCAACCGTGGTTGAAGTGCACACCCGTCAGCGCTCGCTCGATCTCGCCTGCAGTATCACCAATCAAGACGGCAAAGAAGTCTTGCGCGGCACCTGTGCTGTGAAGCTTTTAGACGAACCCGAAGCGGAAAAAACATCACCCCGCACGGCATCGCGGGGGATCATCGTGACCGGGGCGTCGCGCGGGATCGGGGCGGCGATCGCCAAAGCATTGGGGGCTGCCGGCTTTGTTGTAATCGTGAATTATCGATCCAGCGAGGATGCTGCGAAACAAGTCTGCGCCGTCATCATTGAGGCTGGGGGCAAAGCTTGGCCGGTTCATGCTGATATCACCAAGCCGAAACAAGTCGCCGCTATGGTCGAACAAGCCGCACTCCACTGCGACGAAATATATGGTCTCGTCAACAATGCGGCTGGGAAGGTGATTGAGCATGCCTTCAAAGACCTAGCTTGGGCGGACATCGTTGAAGAATATACGGCGCAGGTCGGCAGCGCTTATGAGTGCATCAAGCATGTGGTACCGCATATGCAGGCGCACGGTGGCGTGATCGTCAATATTGGCTCCATCGTCGCCGACCAATCACCGCCGCCGGCGTGGCTGCCGTATAACCTTGCCAAAGCCGGGCTGCATGCGTTGACCCGCAATCTTGCTGAGGTCTTGGGGGGCAGCGGTATTCGCGTAAATACTGTGGCACCCGGCTTGACCGATTCCGGTATGGCGCTCGATTTCCCTGAGCGCGCGCGTCTGATGACAAAAATGCAAACACCCTTGCGTCGCCTTGCCGATCCCGATGACATTGCCGGTGCCGTCGCGTATCTGATGAGTGATGCGGCGCACTGCGTGAGCGGCGAGACGATCCGCGTCAACGGCGGTAAAACGACATTATGAGTGGGCGCGTTGGTCTCGAAGAGTGTGACGCCACGAAACTTGTCGACGTTTTAAGCGCGCTCGAGACCACCCGTGCCGAGGGCGTCAATGTGCGCGCCGAGTGCGCGATTTACGTGCTGACCAATATCACCGTCAACGGCCTTGAGACTTTCATTGACTTTCACGCGCTGCGCGATGGGGTCGATGTGTCGGTGCAGATCGCGCCATTCAATGTCTTGCATCAAGAACTCGTCAGCGAAACCTCGCAACTGCATGCGACGAAGCCGAACCTTTTGGTGTTGGCGCTCGGCTGGGAAGGCTTTGCCGGTCGCTTCGATATCGTGCCCGATGACGTTGTATCGCGGCTTGAAGGTTTGTTTGATCTCGCCGCCAGCAAAAGCGCTGCGACGATTGCCGTGAATACCTTCGTGTTGCCGAGTGCGCCGACGGAACGTGCGCCGGCGGCCGGTTCGGTCAGTGGAACAATTCAGGCTGTGAACGATTGGATACGTGACTATGTGCGCGCCCATCGGGACCGTTTTTTTCTGTGCGACTGGGGTGGGTATGTTCAGGACATCGGCCGTGCGCAGGCGTTGGATTCGCGTTACGCACTGATGGCAAAGGCTCCGTTTCGCCCTGCGTTTCTGACCCGTTATGCCGCGGATTTGGCGCGTATATCGTGCGCATTGCTGGGGCTGAACAAAAAAGTCCTGGTTCTGGATTGCGATAACACCCTGTGGGGGGGCGTGTTGGGCGAAGATGGGCCCGACGGGATCAAACTGGACCCCGACGATTACCCCGGCAACGCCTTCTTTGCGGCGCAGAACGTGTTTTTGGATATCGCACGGCGTGGCGTTGTCCTGGCGATTTGCTCGAAAAACAACGAAGCCGATGTGCTCGATCTGATGCATACACATCCGCATTGTCTGATGCAGCCAAGCGACTTTGCAACAATGCGGATCAATTGGGAAAACAAAGCCGAAAACATTCAAGCGCTGGCCGGCGAGCTAAACTTGGGGCTCGACAGTTTTGTCTTTGTCGATGACAGCGCGTTCGAGATCGACATGGTTTCCAATCAGCTGCCCGACGTCTTTTGCGCCCAGGTCCCCGAGAAAATATTTGAATATCCGGATGCGATGATCGCGCTGGGTGAGCGCTTTTTCTTTGCTGGTGCGCAAACGGCAGAAGACGGCAACCGGTCAAATCTGTACGCGGCCCGCAAAAAAGCGGAAACCGCCAAGGCCGCCTTCAGCGATACCGAATCCTATTTGCGTTCTTTGGATATCACCTTGGACATGCACCAGGCGGAAGCGCCGGAATTCGCCCGAGTTGCCCAGTTGAGCGGGAAAACCAATCAGTTCAACGTCGATAAAAAAGTTTACAGCGAAGCCGACATCCGTGCGATGGCAGACAGCGATGATCATGCTATTTTTGTCGGCGTCAGCGCCGATAAATTCGGCGAGCAGGGATTGACGATTGTTGCAATCGTCGAAAAAGCTGCACCAACACAGGCGCATATCGATAGTATGTTGATGAGCTGTCGCGTTTTTGAGCGAAATCTGGAGTACATGTTTCTAGATACGCTGCTATCGGACGTGCAGCAAAAATGGGGTACGAAGACGGTGACGGCGCGGCATGTGGCATCGGCGAAAAATCAGGTGTGTCGTGATTTCTTTGCAGACGCCGGGTTTCGTAAAGTTAGCGCCGCAGACGCTGTACAAGAATTTGAATTGGACCTGGGCGCCCGTGCGTCCATCGCGCCGGATTACATCCGCTTATTGCAATCGTGAGGCAGCATATGACTGATGAAGCGTTATTTGAAAAAGTTGCTCGGACAATGGCCGTGGTGATCGGTATCGATCAAAGTGAGATCAAACCGGACTCCAGTATGGACAGCATCGACAAGTGGGACTCGCTTAAGCACATGAAAATGATCATGGCGCTCGAGCAAGAGTTCGATGTGATGTTTGACGATGAAGACGTGGTCGAGATGCTGAGCGTCCCGTTGATCCTCATTGCTATCAAAGAAAAAGTTGCGTAATGGCCGACGCTCATGCCGTCCAGATCGCTCAGGTTAAAGAAGCGTTCGCCCTAAAAGCGCGGCTGTTTCAAGGTGCCGTTGATGATCAACTCGCCACCTTTGGTGACGCATGGGTGACGGCCCTCGGCGAGGAAGTTTCGGTCTACTTTAATAACGATAATGTGCTGCTTGAAAATGCCGTCGAAGGCTATGGCCGCTTTTGTATTGAGGCGATGCGCCTGCAACGACGCTTCGATAAGACGCTCCGTTATGACGCCATTTCCTATGCCGAGGCGTTGGAAACGGTTTATCAGAACGACGCATACATGCGCACCGTCTATTTACCGGCGTTGCTGTTGTCACATTACATGTGGCCACATCATTTTCGCCAATTGCAATGGGTGCGGGAAAACTTTTTCTCGCGCCTTTCGGGTAATGGATTTAGAACGTTTTGCGACGTTGGCATCGGCACCGGATTTTATTCAAAAGAGCTATTACGGGCCTTGCCGGATATGCGGGGGTGGGGGTTCGATATCAGTGATAGTTCCATCGACCATACAGGTCTGATGCTGCAGCGCTGGAGCCTTTCGGATCGTTACACGTTGCGAAAGCAAGAAGTCAGTGCCGAGGTTGAGGGCGGTTTTGATTGTTGCGTGTCGGTAGAGCTTTTGGAGCACCTTGAAGACCCGACCGTGCTGCTGCGGTCGATCCGACGGGCCATGCGTGACGGTGCGCTCGGTTTGCTGACCGCAGCCCTGGATGCGCCGAACCGCGATCATATTTACCTGTACCGCAAAAACGATACGGTGCGCCACCAAATCGAGGCCAGCGGGTTCGAGGTGCTGCAAGAAGCGAATTTTGCCGCTTATGAGGTTGGCGAAGGTGAAACTGTGCCGCAGGCCGCGTGTTTCATTGTGCGCACGTGCTGATCAACGGGTTAGGTCTTCGGCATCATCCCGAGTTCGTGTAACGACGCCCGGATCTCGTCCGCATCCATCCAGTCTTCGTTGTCGTTGCTGGTGTATGCGAAATCGTTTTTCAGTTCTTTTACCTGATCACCGAAGCGCTCTTTGACGCTTAAGATCGAGAGATCGAGCGAGGATTCGATGATATAGCGATCACGAAGTTCCGACGTGGTGCGATTATCTTCAATCGTGATCATCGTTTCATCAAGTTTCTCGCCTGGGCGGATGCCGATCAGATTGATCGGGACCGACGGCGCCATGGCTTCGGCCAATTCGGTTACTTTAATGCTCGGAATTTTTGGGACGAAAATCTCGCCACCGGCCATCATATCAAAAGACGACAAAACGAACTGAGTGGCTTGCGACAGAGTAATCCAGAACCGTGTCATCATCGGATCGGTGATCGGAATCCTGGTGCAGCCGTCTTGGATCATGCGTCGAAACACCTCAACCACGCTGCCGCGCGAGCCAACCACGTTGCCGTAGCGCACGATCGAGAAGCGCGTGCCGCTGGCACCGCTCAGGTAATTGCCGGCAATGAGAATCTTATCGGAGGCGAGCTTGCTGGCACCGTACAGGTTGACCGGGTTCGCGGCTTTATCCGTTGAAAGCGCGATCACCTTTTCAACTTTGTTTGCTATCGCCGCACGGATCACGTTTTCCGCACCAAATACGTTCGTGCGAATACATTCAAACGGGTTGTATTCAGCGGCTTCGACCTGCTTCAAAGCGGCTGCGTGAACGACGTAATCGACGCCACGCATGGCCATTTTTAGGCGTTCTGCATCGCGCACATCGCCGATGAAATACCGCACGTTGGGGTATTCGCTTCTCGGGAAGCTCAGCGACATTTCGTGCTGCTTGAATTCGTCGCGCGAGAAAATGATGACCTTTTTCGGTTTCGAGGTCGTCAAGATCTGTTTGAAAAAAGCGCGCCCAAATGATCCAGTGCCGCCGGTGATGAGGATCGTCTTGCCGTTTAAATCAAAACTTGGCTCTTTAAAGGCGTGGATTGTTGCTTTGTTCAAAATCGTTTACTCCGAATTCGGCGCGCAGGTGCCGAAACTTTATTTGCTAAAAAGTCGGTGCGAAGGATCACGTTTAGACTTTGATGCCATCGCCAAGCCCCTTTACGGGCGCTTCTTCTTGTATGTTTTTGTCTTCTGCCGGTGCAGGGATATCCGAATCATCCGACACACTGCCCATCAATCCTGCGGCAATGTTCCGGTTGATGTTGATCAAGGCGACCGCTTTTTCGGCCGTCGGGTTGATCATGCAATCGACCGTTTGATTGTCGATGAATTTGCAAAGCGTTAACACGTTCACCCTGATTTCTTCGGGGAGCAGCGATTCACCGGCGGTTTGTTCGGCTTGAATGATGGTCCACACACGAAGGTTCAAGCGCAACGCAGCACGGAGCCGCTTTTTGTCGTTCGGCGTCGTTAGGTCGCCAAATCGGATGATTGCTGCGATTTGACGCGCAGCCTCAATCAACGCCCAGGCTTCGTTGTGGCTCGCGTTCCCTGTGCTTGGGACGTTCGAGCGCTGGTATTCTTTTAACGTCGCATTCTCAGCCATTGATATCTCCTGATTACCGCCAGCACGTTATCGCAAAAACAAGAAATAAGGTAAATTATTTAAAAAAAATTGGGATTAGCGTTGAACGATTGCGCTTAATCTGGACCTTAGTGTTTGGTAATTTTTCCGGGTATTTTACTTATTGTGGACATAAAAGCCGACAAATAAAAGTTCAAAAAACGTCTTTTGATTCATTTATTTTGAAATAAATTAATTATATATTTACCAATGAATTCTCTTTAATTTCTCCTGTGATCGTATTTATTCAAATTCAGCATATTTGTATTATGGCGATGCTGTTTAAGCTCGCGTCAACAATTTGTGTTCGTACATGGTGGCGGCGATTTTGTTGACGGCCAGCGCATCTATCCCGATGGTCTCAGCAATATCTATCAGGTCCAGCGAGCCGTCGGCGTAGGCGAGGACGTTCATGGTATTGCGGATTTGATCGGCCGAGCCGGTGCGGCTCAACGTCGGGTACAGGCCGCGTTTGCCGAGCTGCGGCTCGCACGGCACCGTTGCTTTGTAAGTGTAATTTATTTCAAGGGTTTGCAGGCAGCGCTTGATGATATCAAAGCCCCCTTGCAGGCCTTTCTGCGTGACCAGGTTCAAATCGTCGAGCGACGTATGATACTCAGGATACTCTGCGTATTTCGAGCGCATGATAGAGACCACGGGTAGGTCGACCAGTGGGCTGCAGTACTGCCGCTCGTCGCTGCCGCGCTGCAAAAACGAATAATGATCGAAGCCGCCTTTAAGCTGCTTGAGCGAATGCAGCGCGACTTTGTCGGCCAAGGTTTTGCCAGTGCGTGACGGCATCAGAGAATAGGTCCGCTCGTCGCCCATACACGTCAGCACAAAGCCGCTGATCAGGTGCGCTTTCAAGTGTGCCAAATGCTGCGACAAATAGAAGATCGAGCCGATGGTTTCAGGGACGAAAATGATCCGATACGTATGCCGCCGGTGGGCGGACTGCAGCCACCTTGCAAGCGCCGTCGCGACAACGACGCCCGACATTTCGTTGTTGCCCATAGATGGATGGCAAATATAGGTCGACAACATCACCTCGGTTTTTTCCTGACCCGGGATGATGATTTCGCCATATTTCAGATGCCCCGGTTTTAAATCGGCATCGACGACCGCATGATATTTTCCGGGCTTGAGTATTTTGCGTTGATTTTCGGTCAGACAAAAACCCCAGCGGCGCTTGTAGTACGACGTGACATAGGGGATCGCGTCGGGCTGATCGGGTAGGGAGTACAGCCGTTCCTGTAGGGCGTCCAATTCGAGCCATTCGTCGACCGGCTCTGAATAGCCGACCAGATGTAGGTTGTTGTCTGAAAAGCTGATGATCCGCTCGCCGGCCTCGTTTTCGATATAGGCATCGCGGATCGTCCATTCGTCGGGCACGGTCCAATCGAACGCCTGTGAGCCGCTGCTGACTTGGTGCACCTTCAAGCCTGGGATCAGGTTGCTCAGATACGCCAACGTCTGTTCGACCCCTGGGCCGCTCAGGCTGCGGGGATACGGGAACATGTCTTGCGCCCAGCCATGCATGACGGCGCCGGTATCTTCGGTGCTCATGTTTTTAACCCTTGCAGTGCACGGAACATAAGTTCGGCGAAAACCCAATCATCGGGGGTGTCGATATCTTGGACGTGGTGCGGCGGCATAATGTACATGACCGGCTTGTTCAGAAAAATTTCTGCGTTGGAAAGCCATGCATCTGCCGAGCCCCAATAAAACTGGCCGGCGTCATGATACGCGGGCTCCAGGTCTTGCGATCTGACGGCATAGTTATCGGGATTGAACATTTCGGCCCGGCCATCGGCATTTTGCCGAAGCGCGCGCTGGATCGGGGCTGAAAATGCGGTCGCGGAAAAACAAAACGCGGCTTTCGGGGTGTCGACCAGTTGCTGATACGCCTCGGATATAAACCGGGGCTCTAGAAGTGGTGCCGTTGCATAGATGCAGCACGCGTGATCGACGTCCAACCCGTTGTCGCGGGCCCATGATACGGCATGTACGATCACATCGCCCGTGCCGACAAAATCGCCGGACAGGCTTTCCGGGCGGACGAACGGAGTTTCGGCACCGTACTGGTTCGCAACGGCGCTGATCTCGGGGTCGTTAGTGGACACGATGATCTTGTCGAAACACCCGCTGGCTATTGCCGTTTTGATGGAATAGGCGATAATCGGTATACCACAAAACGAGAGAATATTTTTTCGAGGAATTCGTTTGCTGCCCCCACGCGCAGGGATGACACAGAGGTTCATGAGACTGACACCTACCCAACGACAGATGCAAGATGGCGACCCATGCGTATGCGTGGAGATCGCTCTTGAGCATCGCTATGACTTTTCTAGCCGTAAATTCTTGAAAAAGAATGAACTGTGCAGGGTGCGGGCGGTATCCACCCGATGATCCCATACGGACGGCAAAACATCGAAGACGACGATATCGAGGCTGTTGTTGAGGTTTTGCGTGGTGATTTCATCACGCAAGGCCCAACGGTGGAACGCTTTGAAGCGGCACTTGGCGACGCCTGCGGTGCGCATGCGGTGATTGTCGGCAATAGCGCCACGTCCATGCTGCATGCAGCGTATCTGGCGCTGGATATCGGTCCCGGCGATCTGGTCTGGACCACGCCGATCACCTTCGTTGCGACGGCGAATGCGGCGATTATGTGCGGTGCGGAGGTTGGATTCGTCGATGTTGAGCCCGACACCGGCTGCATGAGCGTCGACGACTTAACCGAGCGCTTGGCGGCGGCAGACGCAGTCGGCCGGTTGCCGAAGCTCGTTGTGCCGGTGCATTTCGCAGGCCGCGTCTGTGATATGGCGGCGATCGGTGCTTTGGCGCAAAAATACGGGTTTCATGTGGTCGAAGATGCCGCCCACGCGATCGGTGCCGACGATGACGTGGGCCCGGTCGGTGCATGCCGGCATAGCGATATCAGTGTGTTCAGTTTCCATCCGGTGAAAATCATTACGACCGGGGAGGGCGGGGCGGCGAGCACGCAAGACCCGAAACTGGCGGCGCGGCTGAAACGTTTGGTGAGCCACGGGGTCACCCGCGATGCGGCGTTGATGCAGGGCGAAAGCGAAGGGCCTTGGTACTATCAGCAGATTGAGCTTGGCTTTAATTACCGGATGACGGATATCCAAGCGGCACTTGGTCTTGCGCAGTTAAAGCGGATGCCCGCATTCATCAAGCGCCGGCGTGCGCTTGCAGTCCGCTACCAGACGCTGCTTGGCGATTTGTCTTTGCAGTGCCCGGTGATATCTGATCCGGATCGCTCGGCGTGGCATTTATATGTCATTCGCCTCAGCAACGACGCCCCCCCCAGACGACAGGTGTTCGAAGCCCTGCGTGCGCGGGGGATCGGCGTTCAAGTGCACTATATTCCCGTGCACCAGCAGCCGTTTTATCAAAACCTTGGGTTTAAAATCGGTGATTATCCGAACGCCGAATCGTTCTACGCAGCCGCGATCAGCCTACCGATGTTTCCGACCCTCAGCGACGATGACCAAATGCAGGTTGTCGACATCGTGCGCGATATTTTGACCGCAGGTTAAGCACCTTTATCCGCGGCAAGCGTGCTGAGTTCATCGGCAACTTTATCAATCACCGTCGACCAACCGTTAAGGGTATCTTGGCGGAACAACGTCAGGTTGTTGTACCAGCTTGTCTGCGACCCCTGCAGGCCCCAGCGCCAATCCGGCACGAACGACAGCAGACCCCAGCACTTGGCGCCGATGGAACCGGCAAGATGCAGGGTTGCGGTGTCCACGGTGATGACCAGATCTAAGGCGCTGATCAGCGCGGCGCTGTCGGCGAAGTCATCGATCAGATCAGCGACATTCGTGAACTGATCCGGGGTGTCGGCCGCGTCCGAGAAATTCAGATTGACCCAGCTGACACCGGATATGGATGTAAGCGCGCCCAAGGCGTCCATGGGTATCGATCTTTTGCGGTCTTCTTTGTGGGCTGCGTTGCCTTGCCAGTTGATGCCGACCTTCAGGCCCTGCAACGATTCTAGACGCTGCGTGACGGCGTCCGGCACGGGCTTCGGCTTCAAATAGGGTGTGCCGTCGACTTGCGACGGATCGTTTATCTTGAGGACGCCCGGTAAGTTCATGAGCAGGGCGCAACAATCGAATTTTTCTTGCTTTGGATTGGCAACGTCCAGCACCGTCGCGCCGTCAATTTGACCGTCGAACAGGCGGGTCAGTTCAGGCTGCGCAGCAAACGCAACATCGGCACCGCGTTTATGCAGTTCGGGGATGAAGCGCGCAAACTGAATGCTGTCACCGTATCCCTGCTCGGACAAAATCAGGATACGTTTGCCGTTGAGGTCTTCGCCGCGCCACAACGGTAAATTGAAGCCGCCCCAGGGATTTTTGAAATCTTGTACCTGCACGCGGGCCTCATACAGCGGCCACGCATCGGCCCAGTCGCCTTGCAGCAATTTCAGCATGCCCAGGTTGGCGCGTGCGGCCGGGTCATCGGCTTTGATCGCTAATGCAGCGGAATATTGCTCAGTCGCGCTATCATAATCGCCAAGTTCGCGATTGATCGCGCCGGCAAGATTGAGTGCGGCGACGTTGTCGGGTTCCAAGCTCAGCGCACGCTCTATACTCAAGAGCGCAGCTTCCAGATTGTTCAGGCGCCGGTTGGCCGAGGCATGACCGATCAGAGCCTCTATGTTCTTTTGGTCTTGTTGAAGCAGCTTTGAGAATATGGCCTCTGCATTGGCAACGTCGCCTTTCGTTAAAAGTACGTTTGCCAAATTTCTCGGTGCAGAAGAACCCGGTGAATTGGCCTCAACGGCAATGCGCAGCAGCTTTTCCGCTTCGGCAACGTTGCCGCGCATAATTTCGATGCAGCCGAGATCATTGTTGGCGTTACCATGCTTGGGGTCTAGGCGCAGGACCTCACGCAGGTGTTTTTCTTGTTCCTGCCGCATGCTCGTTTGCTGGTTCGCAATCGCCAACAGGTTATGGATGTTGATGTCGTCCGGTGCCGTCCTGAGCGCCTTGTTGAGTTCGCGAATGGCGCGCCGATGCCGGCCTTGGTCCATATATATGGCGCCTAAGTGGCTGTGCGGTATGGCCCAGTCCGGCGCACTTTTGATGGCATCGCGAAAAAACAGCTCCGCGCTCGTTATTTCGTTGCGCGCGATCGCGATCAAGCCAAAGCCGTTCAAGGCAATGGCATTGGTTCTGTCGATGCTCAGCAGTTCTTTGAAAACAGTCTCCGCTTGGTCGACATTGCCGTCAACAAGCGCCTGCGTGCCCATTTGTTCTGCTTTTTCGGTAAGCGTCTTGATGGCATCTGCGATGGATGAGCTGCTGTCGCCCGTGCTGCCCCCCGTGCTTTCATTGTGGCCAGGTGCGTCGCCGTTACGTGTCATTGAGTAACTCTTTTTCATCCTGTATCGACGATATTTGGTCATCTTCATCGTCGTCACCAGCGCCAGCTGCAATCTCCGACAGTTTGGTCATGTCCGAGTTGAAGGCATCCAGGGTCCTGACTTCGTGGGCTATTAGTTTGCGCGACGCCCGCAGCGCTTTGTAATAGTCGCTGGCATCGACGAACGTCGTGATCTCCTCGCCAACATCATTGGCACTGCAGCAGGCGGCCAAATAATCGGCCAACAGGGATCGGAAAGTACGCAGATGATCTTCACGGCTTTGCGGAAACATGTAGGCGCATTGAAGGGCAAAATAGACGCGCGATGCGGGCGTGCGTGCTTCTTCTTGAGACAGGATTTCTTTCTCCCGCAGGATGGAAGCCATATTGTGCACCAATATTTTTGCGCTCTGGCCGACGTTCTCGAGAACCGAGCCATTGACGACCATTTTTTCGCCGGTCTTTAGGTCTAGTTTTAAAGGCATTTCGGCGCTCCATCTCTGAGATCATGTCCGGGGCAAAGCGAATAAGGACGATCCATCCGAGATTATATCATTAAGGTAGCGTGGTTAATAAAGTATCACATGTGCCAATAATATGTCTGCCGAACCGTAGGCAAAAGGACACACTCGCTGGCTTACGCCTGCGAGCGTTAAAATCTAAATCGACACATCCTCGTCAACGAAAAATCAGACTTTAATGTCCAATTTGCCGTTGCTTCCCTGCGTTTCGGTTCCCGCAGCTTGATTGTCATTGATTTTGCTAAGGACAGGACTTTCTAAAGCACTTTTTGCGCTTTCGGCTTCGGCACGGATCGGCGCGCTTTCGGATACTTGCTCAATACGTGCACGAAGCTGCGCATCGGACGCCACGCGTGTTAACGCTTGGGCCGCGTTCGGAAACGGTGGTGGAAGCTTGCTCATATCGATGCTCATCATCTTTCTCCATTCAGAGCAATGAGAAAAACTGGCTAGCAAAACCCTGTTTTATCTCGTGGTGTCACATAGACACATGGCCGACATTTTGTCGTCCATTTTGGTAAGTTGAGAACGATCATACACCCTCAACTGTTAGACCTTACTTGATTGAACCAATTATGTCAATAATGGTTCAAAGTTCAATCTATAGAAAATTTGTTAAGCTAAGTTGGCGAATCCGCGCGAACGTTTGGTATGACGCGTTCAATATCCGTTCATCGTCTAACAACCGCGTGATGGTCTCAAGGGGGTCGGCATTTTCAGCTTTTGCAATTGATTGATCGAGAAATCCGATAAACGATGTTTGTGTCTTGTTGATGGTTTCGATCAAGAAGTTGCTGAAGCCAATGTCCTGGGCGACCTGTTCGATGCTGCCATCCAGTTCCGTACCAAATGGCGGTGTGCCGCTGACGGTATTTTCAAGCGCAGAATTAAGCAGGTATTTTGCGTCGTTAAAACGATCAAGGTTCTGATCCAGGCCACCTTCGGTGCCGTACTCACCCTGCAAAATCAACTTCATGGCGCGGACTGCTTTTTCGAATGCAGGATCATTGGCCTGGATGTCGAACTCAAAACTGCGGTTGTCGTCTACACGGTGTGTTGAGCCATTATCGTCGCCTGCATAATACGACGTTGAAGAAATGCTGCCGCTGGCGCCGAAAACCTGAAAGCGTACCTCGGCCGCGTCGGTGCCGTCGCCGACCCCGCTCAACGTGCCATTTGCATCGGAAACTTCGATATACGAGCCGTCCGTCGCCACCGCGGTAATCGTATAGGTATCATCATACCCGCCTGCAGAGCCGGAAAGCGCAATGCTGTCGCCGATCGAAAGCGACGAGAACACGCCGGTAATGTCCGCAGTGTCGCCAGCATTTCGGACGGTAATTCGGTTGGTCGCGTCGGTGTAGGTGATCAGGGAACTGCTTTCGTAGGCAAATCCATTCCCACTGCCGGTAAACGTGACCCCATCGGCATCGACCTCGGTGGTGTTGATGGTTTCTTCGACGGTGACGGATGATCCATCTGATGCGATGGACGCGATGGTATAGGTTGCATCGTTTGCAGCCGTGGTTGCACCTGCGACGGTAAACTGATCGCCGACCGAAAGGCCATTAAATACCCCAGGTACAGCGATGCCGGCACCATCGCGTTGAATTTCAATCGTCGATGTTGCAGCGTTGAAACTGACATCGGTGTTGGTGAAGAGATCGAAGAATGTATTGCCGGAAAGGCCTTCGTCGGTCAGCTTGAGCGCATTAATTGTGACCGTCTTACCGTCAGCCGAAACGCTAGAAACGGTATATGTCCCATCGTTTTCATCCGTGCCCGCGACGGTGATGACTTCGCCGGCGGTGACGCTGCTGAACGCGTTAGCGGTTGTGGCCGTGATGGTGTCTCCGCTACGACTGAACGCTAAAGTCCCGGTATCGCCATTGTTAATTGTGCTGTCGTCGGCCAACGTGATGACGGTCGGCGATGTTTCGAGGGTAATCACCGAGTTGGTCGCGTCAATTGAGGCCACCTTGTACGTGGCGTTGTTCGAGGTTGTGCCCGAAACGGTGATGAAACTGCCTGCGGTCACGCCTGCAAACTGACCGCCGGCCGTGGTGTCGGTGATGGTGCCGGCGGCGGCATCAAAGGTGGTGTCGGCACCCGCTGTAACCACCGAGGCTGTGCCACTCGTGTCCGACTCCAACAGGATTGAGACAGGCCCGACCAGCGCCTCGTTCGTCAATGCGACTGAGAGCGTCTCATCGGTCAGCATCTTAGTACGCACCGTCGCCGTTTTGCCATCGCTCGACACACTTTCGACGGTATAGGTGCCATTGTTTGATGTGGTGTCGGCGACGGTGATGGTGGCACCGGCGGTTAAATTCGCAAACACGGCAGATGTTGCCTCGATGGTGCTGGACCCTGTGGTCGCTGAGACGCTGTCGCTGTCACGCCGAAAGCGGAGGAAATTGCTGCTGTTGATGAAAAGCGAATTGTCATTGCTGTCGTCGTTGGAAACCGAGAGCTTTTGCAGATGCGCATCACGGGTTTCTGGGACCTTCACGATGGCCCCGTCATAGGTCGCCTGAAAACTGCTGACTGAGTTGACGCCAAGATCAACCGGTGCCGTCGTCGCGCGCCCACCTGAAAATAAATATCTGCCGTCAACTTCAGTATTCAGTAAATCTTCGAAATCCCGCAATGCCCGAAAAGCAGCGGTTTGAACGCTTTCGATATTCTCGCGCGTCGTCGGCGTTGCCGCAGTGTATGCGCCCAGTTCTTTTTTAAAGTTGTTGATCGATACTCGGAATGCTTCGATTGATGTATCGGCGATGTTGAGCCGCGTTTGTTCGCGCTCATTGTTGGAAATGTAATTCTGTAGACGATCGCGTGAGTTCTCGATGTTGATCAAACGCTGCGAGTCGCGCGCGATTCCTGAATACGTCGGCGATTTCTTTTCCGAGTTGACCTGATATTGCAGGTCGAGAAGCCGCTCTTGCGTGAGCAGCAGACGCCCGACCAACTGCTGGTTCGACGCATAAGATGAAATACGAGACATTGGTTTATTGCCTCCCGTTAAATGATGCGCTCAAGCGCATCGAACATTTCGTTGATTGTTGTAATCACTCGGGCTGCGGCGGAAAAAGCTTGTTCGAAGATAATCAGATTCGCCATTTCCTCGTCGAGGTTGACGCCGGATTCGGATTGTTGCTTGAAGACCAGCGAGTCCGTCAGTGATTTTTGTGAACTCAGTCGACTTTCATTGGTCGACGCGAGGCTGGCGTTGGTGGACACAATCGCGGCTGCACGCTGGGAAAACGTATTATCAACGATCGACAAACCGCCTGCCGCTTTGAAGTTGGTGTTTTGCGTCATCGCGTTTGCCATCGCGCTGGCAATCGTCTCGTCGCCGACACTCATAAAGTATTGACCACTGCCGCCGAGTTCGCTGTCCCACTGCGGCAGGCCGGTGGCAAGCAGGCCGGGGGCCGTTTTGATGTCTTCGCGGACTTGTAGCGTGCTGCCGACGCGGACGTTGGCGACACCAAAATTGATGCCTGAAAGGATGGTCTCGGCATTGCCGTCGGTAATCTGCAGGCTCGAGCCTTCGTTGTGCGAAATGCGCAGACGCTGGCCATTGCCGTCGGGAACCAGTGCTGCCGTCAACTTTACGCTGAGCGTGGTGTCGATATTGATGGCATCGACAATGTCTTGAAGCGAGCTGTTGCCGGTGACGGTCAGCGTGCCGATCGCACCGTTGATGTCACGAAACGTCATGGTGCCAGCGGTTGAGGTATAGGAGGCCGCCTGCACGTCCGACTCCCAGACGTTGTCGCCTAGGTTGTCGACATACAGATCGTTAAGGCCGAAGAAATTCGAAAACCCGCTGACCACCTGATCGTTCGAGCCGTCGGCATCGGAATCGTAACCGATTTCAACGTCGGCGCTGGTTGAACCGGCGGCGGTCGCGGTTTCGTCACGGAACGCCAAGCCGAGGCTTGTATTGTTTAGCGCGATATCAAACTTACCGGCTGTATTGATGCTCGCTGTCGCCGTCGTAGCGCCATTGCTTCTGAGCCAGCTTTGGATGGTCGCGGCAACGTCGCTGATTTGCCATGCGCCGTGGGACGTGTAACCCGCATCAGTCATAATGGTGTTGAGGGTTGTCTTTGCGCTTTCGTCGCCGGACGTGTCGAACAGAATGATTGCCACATCGTCGGCACTGTTCGTCGGGTCGAGCTGCATGGTTTGCGTTGCCGACTCGGTAAAGATACGGGTGCCGTTGTATTCTTGCGCACCCGGGAAGGCGATGCCGCGGTTGTGCACTTGGTTTAAGGTGTCGCGCAGCGTGGCGCCGAGTTGGTCGAGCTGACTTTGCAGGTCAGGCAGGACGGAATCCCGCATATCGATCAGACCTTTGACCCGGCCGTCTCGGAATGACGTGGTTTGATCGTTCGCCGGCACCGAGCTGTTGCCGATGAAAAAGCCGGAGAAATCGCCTTCGGCATGGGTGCTTGTCGGCGTGACCGCGGAGGCGGCAGTGTGCGTGATCTCGGGCGGCACGGTATCGACAAGGGTCGAGCCGTTCGACGTAAACACCACGACGTCACCGTCTGAACGATAGAAATATCGAATGTCGACCAATTCCGACAATTGCGTCAGCTTTTGATCACGTTGATCGCGCAGGTCTGATGTGTCGCGGCTGACCGAACTGTTTGCGATAATGTCGTCATTGAGCTGATCGATATCGCTGACGATTGTATTCATTTCGCTGGCGACCGTGCTGAGCTCTTGGTCTGCCTGGCGCCGTAATTCCTGGATAGAGTTCGAAAGATCTTGCAGCGTCAATGCCACGTTTTCGGCTTGGCGAATCAATTCAGTCTTTTCGAGCGATCGTTCAGGCGTTTGCACCAGCGTTTCAACGGCGCGCGTCAAATCGTCCAAAACGTGCGAGATGGAGGTGTTGTCGCCTGGGGCGCCAAACAGATCCTGCAAGCGCGAGAAATAATCCTCTTGAACGGCAAACGTATTGAGCTCGGCGGTTTCAAGGCGGACGCTTTTCAGCAGCCCTTCATCAACGCGCCGAATGATGTCCGAGATTTTGACCCCAGCGCCTGTCCCGTTAAGCGCTTGATTTTCGAGCGTCACGATCTTGCGTGAATACCCTTCAGTATTCACATTGGTCACGTTCTGCGCAATCGTGTCCATGACACGCTGGTTTACCAGCAAGCCACTTTGTGCGGTTCGAAGTGCCTGTGTGATCGTACCCATAAGGTCCCTCTTATCTCTGTGCCGGTGTTCTTCCGGACGTTACGTCAAAGCGTTTGATCAAGCGAAATTGCGTTGCTGCGCGTGTTTTGTTTGTTTTGCGGTAACTCTGTCGAGCCGCCCTTGGAATAGGTGCCGGCGGCATTGGCAGTGTCCCGCAATGCTTCGGCAACGAGATCGACAATGCGCTTCGAGGCAAACATCGCCGCTTCTAACATGCGTGCATTTCTGCGGATTAAGTCATCGACCTTGACGGCCAATTCCTTAAGTTCTGCGCGTGCGTCCTCGTTGACCCCTTCAAGCTGCTCGGGGTTTTCCTGCAAACCCATGACCCGAGCTTGATAGACCCGACCGATGGTTTCTTTCTCATCCAGCAATACGCTCAGCTCGCTGTGGCGGCGGTCGCTCAGCAATTCGTGCTCGCGCTCCAACACATCGATCAGACGCTTGGTGACGTTGATCAGGTCGGCCATTCTTTTGTCGGCGTCCATTAGTTGTTCTCCTGCATCTTGATCATTTCGCGCATAATGGAGTCGGCGAGGCCGATTCCGCCGGCTTTGGAAATCGCTTTGCCGTATTCGTCGACCTGCATATCGCGGTAGACTTTTTCGCTGTTGCCGCCACCGAACATTTCCGAGGTTTCGATGCCGTCGAACATCGGGCGCAGCATTTCCGCGATGAAGACGGACTCGAATTCCTGTGCCGTCTCTTTGATCTTTTTAGGGTCCAGCCCGTGCGTGTTGGGCAGGGCGCCGTTGACGTTCAGGCGGGCCGTGCTCAGTTGTCCGGCCATGGCATTGTCGATGCTGCTCATCACATCACCTCAATTTCAGCTTGCAGCGCACCCGCGGTCTTGATCGCTTGTAAAATCGTGATCATGTCGCGAGGCCCGATGCCGAGTGAGTTCAGACCGTTCACCAGTTCTTGCAAGGTGACGCCCGATTGCAGTACCGACAGACGTTTGTCTTCGCCTTGGTCAACTTCGATGTTGGTGCGGTCAACGGTGGTGGTGGTGCCGACCTCGGCGAACGGGCCGGGCTGCGACACTTGCGGAGTTTCGGTGATACGGATCGTTAAAGATCCTTGCGCGATGGCGACCGTCGAGATGCGTACGTTTTCACCCATCACAATGGTGCCGGTCTGTTCGTCGATAACGACGCGCGCCAATTGGTCGGGTTCGATACGTAGCTGCTCGATATCGGTCAGCAAGTTAACGACGTTGTTGGTATAGCTGGTTGGCACCGTGACTCGGACCGTGGTTGGGTCGCTCGGCGCAGCAGCCTGGGTGCCGAGGAATGCGTTCACGGCCTGCGCGATGCGGCGTGCGGTGGTGAAGTCTGGATTGCGGAGCGTGAGTTTGACGCTCGTCATATTACCCATGTCGAAGGCGACTTCGCGTTCAACAATCGCTCCGCTGGCGATGCGGCCGGATGTCGGAACGCCTTTGGTGACGGTTTCGGCATCGCCTTGGGTCTGAAACCCACCGACTGCGAGGTTACCTTGAGCGACGGCGTATACTTCACCGTCCGCACCCAAAAGCGGTGTCACCAAAAGTGTACCGCCCAAAAGGCTATCAGAGTCGCCCATCGAGCTGACCGTGACATCTACCCGTGAACCTTGGCGCGCAAACGGCGGCAGGCTGGCAGTGACCATCACGGCGGCAACGTTGTCGGAGTCGAGGCCAGCGTCCGTCGGGCGAACGCCCAAACGGTTCAGCATCGCCTGCAGGCTTTGTTTGGTGAAGTGGCCGTCTTCAAGGCTGTCACCGGTACCGTTGAGGCCGACGACCAGGCCGTAACCGACGAGTAAGTTGTCGCGTACGCCTTCAAAATCGACGATGTCCTTGATCCGGGACGCGGCAAACGCCGGCGTCGGGGCCGCAATCAGGAGCGCCAGGGTCAACACCAATCCTTTTGCGGCGAAGGTCTTGAGGGCGCGGAGCTTTTTTTGCGTCGTCTTCATCGTGCTTTTCCCGTTTTCAATGTCGCGCCGGATCGAATAAATGGCACAACGTTGTCTGTTGCAGGACCTGTTGCGAATAGCGTGCCAGATTCGTATTTGTATAAATTTATATGAATCAATGACTTATGGGGCCATTCATTGTCGCGTCTCGGCGGTTTCTGCCTTGCACAGGGGGCACTGGGTAAGATTTGCCGGGAACGCGTTCGGGGCTGGAAATCGGCTAAAAACGTCCCGAAAAGCAATGTCAGAGCGGGCTGTGCGCCGGCTCGGACATCATGCAATCGGATGTCATAGGTTAATGGCGCCGCGCCTTAAGCCTTCAGGTCGCGGGCCACCGTGGTCATTTCGTCGATGGTCTTAAATGTGGTCGCGCTCATATTGTAGGCGTTCTGTGCTTGAATCATCTGAGAGAATTCTTGCGCGATATCGACGTTGGAAGTTTCCACGGCCCCGGCGTTAAAGCCGCCTTTTGACGATTCGTCAGCAAAGAAGGTGCTTGCACTGCCGGATCCCTCGGTTTCCGTAAACAGCATGCCATTCTGGCTGTCCAAGGCATTGGGATTGGTGAAATCATAAAGGGGAATTTTATAGAGCGAGCGTGTTGTGCCGTCGGCAAAGGTTCCGATGACTTGCCCAATACCGTCAAAACTTACGTTGGTAATGTCGGATAGCCCAAGGCCGTCTTGTTCTTTACGGTACACCGTAAAATCGCCGTTGTATTGGGTCATGCCCGAAAAATCGATGGTGAACGACGATGTCGCGCCGTCATCCCAGGTTGCCGTGTAGGTCACCTCGGTCGGTGATTGCAGCGTGCCGGTTGCCGAGAATATGAGCGGATCGGTGAGGGCGCTGTCGGAAGTTAAGGTGCTGGCGGTGGCGGAGCTATATGCGGTTGCGCCGTTGCTCAAGGTTAGCGTCGAGCCATCTGCGGATACACTGGAGACAACGTAGGTCGCATTATTGTTGTCGGTGCCAGCAAATTGGATGGTCTCGCCGGCAGTCACGCCGCTGAACGCGCCGGCCGTTGCCGCCGTAACGGTCTCGCCGGCATTGCTGAAGGTCAGTCGCCCGGTCGCGGCGTTGGTCAGCGTGGTGCCCGCGGCCAGCGTGACCGTGGTTGGTGCTGTGGCCAGTGTGATGATCGAGTTGGTGGCATCAAGCGCGCCAACCTGGAAGGTTACATTGTTGGCACCGGAGCCCGAAACCGTAAAGAAATCACCGGCGTTTAGGGTCGCAAACAAACCCACCGTGGTGCTGGTAATGGTGCCGGTGGCGTTATCGAAAGTGACGTCACCGCCTGCGGAGTTGATCGACGGCACACCCACAGGGTCGGCAGGTATTTGAAAGCCGACCGAGCCTGCAGGCGTTTCCGTGGTCGCGCTGACGGCAAGGGTTTCGTTGGTCAATGCGCCATTGGTAACGGTCGTTGCGCCGGTCTCGTCGGTAAGGGCTTGGCTTACCTTCAGTAAGCTGCCGTTCTCGGTGACGGAAGTAACGGTATACGTGCCGTCGTTGCTGCCTGAGCCGGATATCGTAAAGGTGTCGCCTTCGGTTAAATCGTTGAACGTGTTGGCGACCGAGTTACCGGTTGCCAAGTCGCGCACGCGTATTGATTTATCTGCACTGCTAAACGTCATGAACGTATTGGCGGTGCCGCCAGCGCTGACGGTAAGCACCGAGCTTGGGGTCAGCGATACAGATGTTAAATTGTCGGCGCGTGTATCAAGTCTCCATTGGTTATTCTCTAAACGTCGTTCAAAGTCGAAGGAGATGTTTCGCTCCGTTGCGTTGCTGTCATAAGTACGCAGCGCATAGGTGAACGCATCACCCCCGAATTCATGGTTGGACGGCAAGTTGAATTCAAGCTCAGCTGCGGTCGTTGGCTGACCTTGGTCGGTGAACGCGTACTGATCGACGCGCATCGGTGCTGCAGTACCTGAGGACGAGAATGTGCCGTCACTGTTTGCCGGAATACCCCGCAGAAAAAAGCCGTTTTTATCGACCAAATACCCGTTGGAAACGGTGATTGTCGAGCCGTCGTCGGCGGTGACGGAACTCGTCTGGCCATTGACCGTGTTGATCTGGAAAGAGCCGTCACGGGTGTAAAACAGTGTGTCCGAAGATGTCAGGTCGGCCTGCAGGCCAAAAAACCCGCTGCCGGATATGGCCAGATCGAGATCGCGACCGGTGCTCTGAACCAAGCCCTGAATGTCGTTCGTGGCCCGCGAAAACGGTTTCACGCCGCCATAATCGCTTTGCGTGTCGATGGTGTCGCTGAGCACGGTTTGGAACATCGTATCCGTGCGCTTGAACCCGCCGGTGTTCACGTTGGCGATGTTATAGCCGATGGTGTTCAGCTTGTGCGACTGGGATTGCATACCCAGCGTCGACGGTTGGAAAAGGCCGTATCCACTCATGGACCCGTACTCTCTCTCTGTTGGTGCCGGTGCGCTCACGATGAACGCACGTCTGGTGTTGCCAAGTCTTATGCAACGCCGATGCCAACTCAGGTATCGTAAAAGGTTATTATATTTCAGTAAGTTATTTTATGCGTAACGGGTGCGAAGAGGTTTTTGTCACAGCCATGACAAAGCTGACCCGGCAATCTTTACCGCATGCGGGCGTCAGGGCGTGGCGGCGAAGACGTGGGCTTGGTTGGCATTCACAGCGACGCTGACAGCATCGCCGGCGTCGGGCAAGAACACCCCGGGGACGCGCGCTTCCAGGGTTGCGCCGTCGTCCAAGCGCAGCATCACGAAAGTCGAGCGACCCAACGGACGCGCGGTGATCACCTCAAGTCGCACCGCCGCCTGTGCTTTTTCGCCAGGCGGTAGCGGTTTGGCGGGTGCACATGGGGCGTCGCCGGGCATTGCATGCGGATCGGTATTCGCGGCCCCCAACCGGATCGCTTCGGGGCGGATCAACACCATGGCCTCGGCGCCGTCGTCCAAATGCGCGGCATCGAAGCGACCGAGCGGCGTTTCCGCCATGCCGTTCTGTACTTTGGCTTGAAACCGGTTCACAGGCCCGAAAAGTTCGGCGACAAAGGCGTCGGCGGGGCTGAAATACAGATCGGTCGGGCGACCGTCTTGGATGACGCGGCCCTCGTTCATCACCAAGATACGGTCGGCCATGAACATCGCTTCTTCGGGATCGTGGGTGACCATCAAGGTGGCGACGCCTGTCTGTTTGATCACTTGTAAGGTGTCGGCCCGGATCTGTGCACGCCGTGTAACATCAAGACCCGAAAACGGTTCGTCCAACAAAAGTACGCGGGGCTGCGGCGCCAATGCGCGCAATAGGGCGACGCGCTGCTGCTGGCCGCCGGACAAGGTGTGCGGATACGCGTTCGCATAATTTTCAACACCCATCGACGTCAGCGCGTCGTCCAGCCAGGCGCTGCGCGATCCGCTGGCCTTGCCCAGTCCGAACGTGACGTTGTCACGGACATTCAAGTGCGGGAATAGGGCATAGTCTTGGAACATTAGACCGACGCCCCGTTGCTCGGGCGGCAGAGAGCGTTTCTGCGCGCCATCGGCAACCACGCTACCGTCGATTTCGACGACACCGGTCTGTAGGTCTTCGAGCCCAGCTGCAATCCGCAGCAACGTTGTTTTCCCGCAGCCGCTTGGCCCCAACAGGCACACCAGCTCACCCGGTGCTACGAACACCGATACACCGCTCAGGACGCGGTTGCGTCCGTAGGCATGCGAGATCGCTCTCAGGTGCAGGCCGCTCATGGTGTCTCCCAGGACTAACAGGGTTCGGTCGGCAGCAACCGCTCAGCGGACGCCCGGCCTGGACCGTGCGATGGTGACGCTCAGCAGAATGACGGGAATAATACCCGCACCGACAATGGTCAACGCACCAAGTGCAGACTCTTCAAGCAATTCGTCGGATGCATACTGATAAACGAACGTCGCCAGGGTGTCGAAGTTGAACGGGCGCAGGATGATCGTCAGCGGCAGTTCCTTCATGCAATCGACAAACACCAGGATGCCGGCCGTGACCAGGCTCCCCCGCATCATCGGAAAGTGAACGCGTGATAGTGCCGACATCGGATTGGCACCAAGCGTACGGGCGGCGCCGTCCATGCTCGGTGTGATGCGGCCCAAGCTCGCTTCGGCGGTACCGTACGATAGCGCCAAAAAGCGCACCAAATAGCCGTAAACCACCGGCGCGATGGTGCCGATGAAGACAGCCCCCAATGTGATTCCAAAGTGCCCGCCGAGCCAGCTGAGCGCCTGATCCACGGCGCCCGTCGGCCAGAGCACACCGACCGCCAAGATCGCGCCCGGAACCGCATAGCCGACGCTGGCGGTACGTGCCGCAATCTTTACCCAGGGGCCGCGCGACAGCCGGACGGCGTAGGCTAAAAACAGGCCGATGATGACGGCAAGCACGGCCGCCGATGCCGACAGCGTCAGGCTGTTGGCAACGTATGTCAGATAGTCGGCCGACAATGTTTCTTCATAAAATTTCAATGCATAGCTGGCCAACACCGACGACGGCAGCACAAAGCCCAACAATACCGGCATCGCGCAGGCGATAAACGCCAACACCGCGTTAAAGCCACGTAGACGATAGCTCGGCAGCTCGGAATACTTGGTCGATGTGTGATGGAAACGGCGTCCGCGTCGGGCGGCGCGCTCGGTGACGATCAGGACCAACACCACCAGCAGCAGGACCGATGACAATTGCGCGGCGCCCTGGATCGAGTTCATGTTCAGCCATACATCGAAGATGCCGGCGGTAAACGTGCGCACCGCGAAATAGTCGACGGTACCGAAATCGTTGATCACTTCCATCAGTACCAACGTCACGCCGACGACGATAGATGGGCGTGCCAAGGGCAGGGCGACCCTTAGAAAACTCGACCACGCGGTTTTACCGAGTGTGCGTGACACTTCGAGCACGCAGACGGATTGTTCCAGAAAAGCCGCGCGGGCCAGCAGATAGACATAGGGATACAGCACCAATGTCATTACTACGACGGCGCCGATCATCGAGCGGATTTCGGGGAACCAATAATCCTGCGGGCGGGTCCAGCCGAACATGTCGCGTAGGGCCGACTGCACGGTGCCGGCATATTCCAACTGATCGGTGACAACAAACGCCAGCACATAGCTGGGTAC
>Ga0129324_10000595_pt1 | contig 25781 bp, 23 predicted proteins | sample CPBDNA_7_FD_96879 | JGI IMG/M metagenome (GOLD analysis project Ga0129324, IMG submission 96879) | Freshwater to marine salinity gradient microbial communities from Chesapeake Bay, USA - CPBay_Spr_15_0.2_DNA | ecosystem: Environmental > Aquatic > Marine > Coastal | place: USA: Chesapeake Bay...
TATTGGTGTTACTGTAATCTCAAGCGGTTCGGCCATGGCCGATATCGGCATGAGAAATGCGGCGATCAGTATTTTGATGAGCATGTTCATACGTCAATGTACGCATATTTTTTGAAATATTCATCCACTCTGTCATAGGAATTTATTATTCGTGCGGTCCGCGCTGCGCTAAGATTACGGCATGAAATTTATTCACCTTACCGATCCGCATTTGACGGCGTCCGGCAGCTTGTTCGAGATCGATATCGACGCCCGGCTGCAGGCTGCGGTGGCGTCTATTAATGCACATCACGGCGATGCCGAGCTTGCGGTGATTACCGGTGACATCGCCCATTGGGGCGAGCCCGGCGCCTATCAGCGGGCTGCGACAGCGCTCGCCGAACTTACAATGCCTTGGTATCCGCTGATGGGTAATCACGATGTTTTGGGCGCGTTTTACGATGGCTTTTCCGCGACGCCGCAGGCGCCGGATGGACGTGCATATTACAAGGTCGATACGTCGGCGGGCATGTTCTTGATGCTCGACACCACGAGCGAAGGTACCCACGGTGGTTTGCTTGATGACGCGCAACAGGCATGGCTTGAAGATGCATTGGTGGCCGCTACGGGGGATGCGTTCATATTTATGCACCACCCGCCGTTGGATTGTGGGCTCGAAGGGCTGGATAACATTCGGTTGATGAATGCAGACGTGCTCGCCGATGTTTTCGCGCGCAATCCGGGCAAGGTCAGGCACATGTTTTTTGGTCACATGCATCGGCCGTTCCATGGCGCTTGGCGGGGCGTGCCGTTCTCCAGCGTTAAATCGACAGCGCATCAGACCGCACCCATTTTTGGCGCCGGCGTCAAACTGCGGTCGTCCAGCGAGATGCCGGGCTATGCGGTGGCAATGATCACGGCGGAGTCAGTGGCTATTCACGACATCAGTTTCCTCGAAGAGCACACCACCTTTGAAAACGCCCGCGAATTTGGCGGGCGTGATAAACCAAGCGTGTGAGGTGCCCATGGGCTGGCTGTTGACCGCCGTTTTATCTTTGCCGCTGACGGGCAGCGACATCGAAGTGCGGATGTGGTTCTCGAAAGAATCCTACTGCACGTTCGCAATTGAGAAATTCACCGAAAAGCCGTTCCGTGAACGGCGTGCCGACGGCACGGTGCGTGAAGGCGAAATCACCAGTGCGACCTGCCGCGAACTTGGACCGGATGAACAGGCGTTGGTGCCCGAGCATCTGCGCTGGAAAACCAAATCTCTTTTTGGACGCTAGAGGGCTCGTTCAGCCCATCATCCGTTTGCCGACCTTGCGCAGCTGGCGACCTGTTTGTTCGTCGAAAAGTTCAGCGAGGCGGGTCATCATCGTGCCGCCCAATTCTTCGGCGTCGACGATGGTGACGGCTTTGCGATAGTAGCGGGTCACGTCGTGGCCGATGCCGATGGCGGTCAACTCAACGCCGGATTTGTTTTCGATGTAGTTGATGACGTCGCGCAAATGACGTTCCAAATAATTGCCGGGGTTGGCCGATAGGGTCGCATCATCGACCGGCGCACCGTCGGAAATCACCATCATGATACGGCGCTGCTCGGGACGGCCCAGCAAGCGGTTGTGCGCCCACATCAAGGCCTCGCCGTCGATGTTTTCTTTGAGCAAACCTTCGCGCAACATCAGGCCCAGGTTTTTACGCGCCCGACGCCAGGGCATGTCGGCGTCTTTGTAGACAATATGGCGCAGATCGTTGAGGCGCCCCGGTGATTTCGGCTTGCCGGCCCCGACCCATTGTTCGCGCGCGGACCCGCCCTTCCATGAGCGTGTTGTGAAACCCAGTATCTCCACCTTCACGCCACAGCGCTCAAGGGTGCGGGCCAAGATGTCGGCGCTCATGGCAGCGACCGTGATCGGGCGACCGCGCATTGAACCGGAATTGTCGATCAGCAGGCTGACCACGGTATCGCGGAAATCGGTATCGGTTTCATACTTGAAAGACAGCGGTGCGACCGGGTCAATGACGACGCGCGATAAACGGCCAGCGTCCAGCATGCCTTCTTCGAGGTCGAACTCCCAAGACCGGGTTTGCTGCGCCATCAAGCGGCGCTGTAAGCGGTTGGCGAGCTTGGCGACGACGCCTTGCAGGTGCGACAACTGCTGGTCCAACTGGTGGCGTAAACGGTTAAGTTCCTCGGCATCGCACAGATCGTCGGCGTTGACGACTTCGTCAAATTCTGTCGTGTAAGCGCGGTATGGACGGTTTTCGCTGGTGTCGTTGCGGCGCCAATCGGGATCGTAATCGCTGGGCCCGGCGGGGTCTTCTTCACCCTCGCCCGGGTTCATGTCTTCGTCGGAGAATTCCTGATCGAAGTCCATGCCTTCGGTGCTGTCGGCGTCTTCGCTTTCACCCGCCATAGAGCCATCTTGCTCAAGCTCAGACTCCGACGAATCTGCATCTTGGCTGCCGTCTTCTCCGTCTTCGCTTTCGCTCTCGTCGTCTTCTTCGTTGGTGTCGTCGGCGGGATCGTCTTGCAGCAGATCAAGCGTGCGCAGCATCTCGTTGATGGCTTGGCAGAACGACTGCTGATCAGGCGCGCTTTCCATCAGGGCGTCGAGTTCGGTACCGATTTTGGCTTCGATGTCTTTGCGGTACAAATCGACGAACGCGCGCGCTGACGACGGCACCGCCTCACCGGTCATGTGTTCGCGCACCAAAAGCCCCAGGGCTTCCGGCAGCATTGCGTCTTCGGCTTCTTTGACCGCGTTCAGACCCTTGGCGCGGCAGCGTTCTTCAAGCAGCGCATTGAGGTTTTGCGACGCCCCAGAGAGCCGCCGTGCGCCCAGCACTTCGCAGCGCACCTGTTCGACCGCATCATAGATACGGCGGGCATCGTTGCCGGCGGGCATGTTGGCGCGGTGGGTGTCGGCGTCGTGGTGGCGGAGCCGCAATGCCAGCGCATCGCTCATACCGCGATACTGCGCCATGGCGTCTTCGCTCATGTTCGCCTGAGGGGCCGGCATATGTGCGGCTTCGGCGGTCAGGCCAGGTGCATTTTGTCCAAAATTGACCTCAAGATCACGGGCATGGCCCATGGCGCGGAGCGTCGACGACGTTACGCGCTTCCAGATTTCGGTCGGATGTTCTTTGGACAAGCGCCCAGGCCTACTGCAGAACGGCGTTGGCCGCCGAATCCGGCAGTTCTTCGCCCATCGCGCGTTGATAGTACTCGGCCACCACCGGACGTTCCAACTCGTCACATTTATTAAGGAACGTGACGCGGAACGCATAGCCGAAGTCTTTAAAGATTTCCGCGTTTTGTGCCCAGGTGATCACGGTTCTGGGTGACATCACCGTCGAAATATCCCCGTTCATAAACCCGGCTCGGGTCATGTCGGCCAACTCGACCATCGCGTTCAGGCGGGATGTGCCTTCGGCATCGGCATAGTCAGGGCACTTGGCGAGGGCGATTTCGACTTCGGCGTCGTGCGGCAGATAGTTCAACGTGGCGACGATGTTCCAACGGTCCATCTGGCCCTGGTTGATCTGCTGTGTGCCGTGATACAGGCCCGTGGTGTCGCCCAAGCCGATGGTGTTGGTGGTCGCGAACAGGCGGAAATACTTGTGCGGGCGCATGACGCGGTTTTGGTCAAGCAACGTAAGCTTACCTTCAAGCTCAAGTACGCGCTGGATCACGAACATGACGTCCGGGCGACCTGCATCGTATTCGTCAAACACCATCGCGGTTGGGTTTTGCAACGCCCACGGCAAAATGCCTTCGCGAAATTCGGTGACCTGCTTACCGTCTTTCAAGACAATCGCGTCTTTACCGACAAGGTCGATACGGGAAATGTGGCTGTCCAGGTTGACCCGGATGCACGGCCAATTCAGGCGGGCAGCGACTTGTTCAATGTGCGTCGACTTACCGGTGCCGTGATAGCCCTGGATCATGACGCGGCGGTTGTAGGCAAAGCCCGCAAGGATGGCCATCGTGGTTTCGCGGTCAAAGCGATACGTATCATCGATGTCCGGGACGTGGCTGTCGGCTTCAGAGAACGCCGGCACTTCCATATCACTGTCGATACCGAACGCTTGGCGTACGGAAATTTTGATATCGGGTTCTTGCATCAAAAGCGGCTGAGATTGGTGGCTCGAGGTCATACACATAGTTCCGTTTTCATCGCCACCGGGGGCCGGCAGCCGGGTCATAGGCCGGATAATTCGTACGTGCCTAACGATACAGGGATTAATGAACTTCGGTGTTAGGGGCAATCTGGCGATGCGTCAAGAGTTGGCTCTCAACAATACGCGTCAATCGGTCGGGAAGATCACGTTGACCTTGGTGCCGACGCCCAATGAACTTTCAATTTCAAAGCGTCCATTGTGCAGGCCTGCGAGTGATTTAACGATTGATAAGCCGAGGCCTGAGCCGTTTTGTGTGATGTGAGGGTTGGTTTCAGTTTTTGCAAATGGCTCTGATACCAAGTCGATTTTATCGCTTGGTATGCCTTGTCCATTATCGATAACGCTGATTTCGAGTTCTCCGTCGCGGGCCAGAACCTTGATGGTGATCTTACCGAATTCAGGGGTGAACTTTATTGCGTTGGACAAAAGGTTGAGCATGATCTGAACCACGGCACGACGATCTGCATTCAGAGGTTGTAAATCATCCGGCAACTCAATGGTGAGGTCTGTAGATTTCGCCTGTAACGACGGCGCAAGCTGGTCGACGCATTCTTCGAACAGCAGCCGAAGATCAATCGGTTCTTTGATGATTTCTCGTTTGCCGGCTTCAATCGCGGTGATGTCGAGGGCATCGTTGACGAGAGTCAGCATGTGTTTGCCGCTGATAAATATGTCGTTCACATATTCTTTGTATTTATCGGCGCCGAGAGGTCCGAGTGCCTCGGCTTGTAATAGTCCGCTAAACCCCAGGATGGCATTGAGGGGGGTTCGGAATTCGTGACTCATGGTTGCCAGGAATTCAGATTTGGCATTGTTGGCGTACCTTGCTGCTTCAAGCGCTGAGGTGATCTTGCGTTGCGCCAGGACCTGCTCGGTGATGTCGAAACTCACAGAGCCAATGCCGACGCTGCTACCGTCGACGTCAAATATTGGGAATTTGGTGATCTCAACATAGCGAGATTCATCGCTACCAAACTTTGCGCGCTGCACGCGTCGGCTTTGTTTTTTGCCGGTGCGCAGGACTTCGTCCTCTTGGGCGTTCATCAGTGTTGCGTCGTTGTCCTCTCGGAAATGCATCAAAAACTCTGATCGAGCGCCAATGACGGTATCGCGTTCAAGATCGTACCACTCAAGGTAGGTGTCATTGACCCGTTCAATGACGTGGTCTTTGTTTTTGATCAGCAGCCCGACCGGGACACTCTGAAAAATCGCGTTTAAAAGGTTTTCGTTGTTGCGGATGATTTGTGCGTCCAAGGATGTTTGGCGAAGTTGATCGTCGCCTTCATCAGGCCGCCCAAGATCAGCACGGTGCCAAGTGTGGTCAAATACCAACGGAACTGTTCATGCACGCGCTCAGCAAACTGCGACAATTCCTGTGTGTCGACCCAAAACGGCGCGATCTCATGGATGACAAAATCGCAAATGTACGGACCAATGATCGACCAAAGACCGGCCAGCATAAGCGCAAAGCCCACGTGTGCGTTGGCCTTTTTAAGGGTATGCCAATGCCGCAAAATAATCGCGGTGCGGATGAATGCGATGCAAATTAAGACGACGTCAGCGTAAATGACATGCCAGTGATCCGGCAAAACCCCCAGATGTTCGTTGCTGTTCATTTACCTGCCCCGCTCAATAAAAATCAACCATAGGTCGATTTCGAATCAACCATAAGGAGATTTTTCGCGAGAATCAACTATAAGATGATTCTCCTCTCCAGATTCGATTAGGGCAAGACTATTGTGTCGTTCACTTAGGCTTTGCGGTGATCACGCAATAAGAAATTGCTTTAATGCCTCATAGGCTTTGCGAATCTCTTTGAACTTTTCTTCGGACTCTTTGGTGCCGCCGTTGGCGTCAGGATGATGCTTTTTTACCAACTCTTTGTAGCGGGATTTCAGCGCGTCCGACTCGATCGGAAGATCGAGTCCGAAAATCGACAGGGCGTCGCGAATCATCGGGTCCGGCCTTACGACTCCGGCGCCACCGTCGCGGCCGAGTGGCTTATCGAACAAATCGAAATCGTCATGGAAATACGCCGGATCTATGCCGAACGGTCCGGGGCCAGGCTTCGGTCCCTTGCGGGCGCGTTTGCCGGGCGGCAGATCACGATCACCAATCGGCCAACTGGGCCGATTCCAGACGGTGTCGTGCCGGAGGTCGGCCTCGACTTCTTCGTCGCTCATGCCTTCGAAGTAGTTCCAGCGTTTATTGTATTCGCGCACGTGTTCTAAACAAAACCAACGGTATTCTCGAAGGTTTTCTCGCGACGCCGGGGCCCGGTGTTCGGCCGTCATGTGGCAGTCAGGCCATGCACACAGTCGCAGATCCTCGGCAATGCTGTCGGGGATGCTCAATGATGGGTGCGGTTGTTTGCGCTTTCGCATGCCCCTAATTTGGCGCTTGAGATGCATCGGTACAAGCATGATGGCCATATCTGGTGAAAATGCCTTACGAAGCGGCTTGACGACCTATGATACACCCACTAAAACACCGGCCAACGGGTCGTGAACACGTACGACCTCCGTTTTTTTTGAGACAAGGAACAGAGCCATGGCCAAACGTTGCGATCTGACCGGCCGGACCGTACAAAGCGGCAACAACGTCAGCCACGCCGTCAACCGTACGCGTCGGCGCTTTTTGCCTAACCTTCAAGCCGCCTCGTTGTGGTCGGAAACCTTGAACACGAGCATTCCGCTGCGTGTGTCGGTTTATGGCCTGCGCACGGTCGAGCATAAAGGTGGGCTTGATGCCTTCTTGTTGAACACCGCGAACGGTAAACTCAGCCCAACCGCGATGAAAATCAAACGCCGCATTAAGCGGATGCAAACGGCGGCTGCCGCCTAAGCATCACGCTTTACCGATCCTGATGGAAAAGGCCCGCTTTCGAGCGGGCTTTTTTCGTTGTGGCGTATGCTTTTGCAACCGGTGGGAGAGTTAAACGCCTTTCCCCACGGTCATTCCCGCGCAGGCGGGAGTCTATAGGTCGGGATGGGCCCCCGCCTGCGCGGGGGTGACGATGGAGAAATTTGCGAGCCCGTCAGTTATCGTATCAGACGTTGAACGCATCCATGCCGGGATACACGGCGGTTAGGCCGAGTTCTTCTTCGATTCGGATCAATTGGTTGTACTTCGCCAGGCGATCCGAGCGCGACAGCGAGCCGGTTTTGATCTGGCCGGCGTTGGTGGCGACCGCGATGTCGGCGATGGTAGCATCTTCGGTCTCGCCGGAGCGATGCGAAATTACCGTGGTGTAGCCGGCGCGGTGCGCGGTTTGCACGGCGTCCAATGTCTCGGTCAGGGTGCCGATCTGGTTGACCTTGATCAGAATTGAGTTGGCGACACCCTTTTTGATGCCCTCGCGCAAGCGCACCGGGTTGGTCACGAACAGATCGTCGCCGACCAACTGGACTTTGTCGCCGATGGCATCGGTAAGCGCCTTCCAGCCGTCCCAATCGTCTTCGGCCATCGGGTCTTCGAGAGAGATGATCGGATATTTGCCGACCAGATCGGCCCAGTATTTCACCATGCCTTTGGCGTCCAGGGTTTTGCCCTCACCTTCGAGCACGTATTTGCCCTTTTTATAAAACTCCGTCGATGCGGCATCGATGGCCAGCATGACGTCTTTGCCGGGCTTGTACTTGGCACCCTTGATCGCCTTCATGACGAAGTCCAAGGCCTCGGTGGTGGATTGCAAGGCCGGTGCGAAGCCGCCCTCGTCACCGACGTTGGTGTTGTGACCGGCTTCGGCCAAGTCTTTCTTGAGGCGCTGGAAGATTTCAGCGCCCATGCGGATAGCATCGGTGCAGGTCTTGGCACCGACCGGCATGATCATGAATTCCTGAATATCGATCGGGTTGTCGGCATGCGCGCCGCCGTTGACGATGTTCATCATCGGTACCGGCAACATGTGTGCGTAGGAACCGCCGATTGAGCGGTATAGCGGCAATCCGGATTCTTCGGCGGCCGCTTTGGCGCAGGCCAGCGAGACACCCAAGACTGCGTTGGCGCCCAGGCGCGCCTTGTTCGGGGTGCCGTCGAGGTCGATCATGACGCGGTCGATCAGCACTTGCTCTTCGACATCTAGGCCGACCAAGGTTTCATAGATTTCGGCGTTCACCGCGTTGACGGCTTTCAGGACACCCTTGCCGCCGTAGCGTTTCTTGTCGCCGTCGCGCAGCTCGACCGCTTCGTGTGCCCCGGTGGATGCACCTGATGGCACCGCAGCCCGGCCCGTAACGCCGGTTTCCAGCATGACGTCGACTTCGACCGTCGGGTTGCCCCGGCTATCGAGAATTTCGCGGGCGTTGATATCGATGATCGCGGTCATAATGTACCTCTGTTTCGCTTCAATGCAGATGAATGGGGCGGGCTCAGCCGTTTGCCAATGTCTCCGGGCGCGGGCGCGATTTGGCGACGGCATCGAATGCCATTAAATCCTCAAGAACACGCTGTAAGTTCTTGAGGGGAATCATGTTTGGCCCGTCTGACGGGGCGTTATCGGGGTCTTCATGCGTTTCCATAAAGACAGCGGCGATGCCCAGCGACACGGCGCAGCGTGCCAATACCGGCGCGAATTCGCGCTGTCCGCCGGATGATCCACCCTGCCCGCCCGGCTGCTGCACCGAATGGGTGGCATCGAAGACGACCGGGCAACCGGTCTCGTTGGCCATGGTCGGCAGGCCGCGGAAATCGGTCACCAGGGTGTTATAGCCAAAGCTGGCGCCACGCTCGGTCACGGTGACGTTCATGTTGCCGGTGCTTTCGACCTTGGCGACGACGTTTTTCATATCCCAAGGCGCTAGGAACTGGCCTTTTTTGATGTTGATCGCCTTGCCGGTCTCGCCGGCGGCCAGCAGCAGATCGGTCTGGCGGCACAAAAATGCCGGAATTTGCAGCACGTCGACGGCGTCGGCGACGGCGGCACAGTGCGCCGGCTCGTGCACGTCGGTGAGGACCGGCATATCCAAGGTCTCGCGGATTTCTCTAAAGATCGGCAGTGCCTCTTCCAGCCCAAGCCCGCGTTTTCCACTCAGGCTGGTGCGGTTGGCTTTGTCGTAGGAAGTCTTGTAGATCACGCCAATGCCGAGCTTTACGCCCAGCTCTTTGAGCGCACCGGCCATCATCAACGCATGCTCGCGGGTTTCCAACTGGCACGGCCCGGCGATGATTCCGAGTGGCAAGGTGTTGGCAAAGTCGAGAGCGCCGATGCGGACAGTGCGTTGCGCGGTCATTTAAAGCTCCAAAAAGTGAGGCCTTGGTGATAGCGCCTTCCGCCCCCCGATTAAAGGGCTTTAAACCAGCCGCGACTGATTGACTGCAGCGCGAATGAACGATGTGAACAGCGGGTGCGAATCAAACGGCTTGGATTTCAGTTCTGGGTGGAACTGTACGCCGATGTACCAAGGGTGCTCGGGAATTTCGACAATTTCCGGCAGCACGCCGTCCGGTGACATGCCCGAGAATTTGAGCCCAGCGGCTTCGAGGCGGTCTTTGTAGTCGGTATTGACCTCGTAGCGGTGGCGGTGGCGTTCAGATATTTTGGCGCTGCCGTAAATGCCGTGCACACGGCTGCCCTCGGTTAAGACGCATGGGAACGCGCCCAAGCGCATGGTGCCGCCGAGGTCGCCGTCGTTGCGGCGCTTTTCCAACGCATTGCCTTTGAGCCATTCGGTCATGAGGCCAACCACCGGCTCATCGGTTGCGCCGAATTCGGTGGAGTTGGCATTGGTTATGCCGGCCATGTTGCGGGCCGCTTCGATCACCGCCATCTGCATGCCAAAGCAGATCCCGAAATACGGGATGCCGCGTTCTCGGGCAAAGCGCGCGGCGGCAATTTTGCCCTCGGCACCGCGTTCCCCAAAGCCGCCGGGTACCAAAATGCCGTGCGTGTCTTCAAGGTATTCCAGCGGCGTGTCACCTTCAAAAATTTGACTGTCGATCCAGTTCAGCTTGACCCGCACATTGTTGGCGATGCCGCCGTGGTCTAAGGCTTCTGAAAGCGATTTATAGGCATCCAGCAGGCCCGTATATTTGCCGACGACGGCAATCGAAACCTCGCCCTCGGGCTTGGTTTTGCGCACGTGGATGTCTTTCCACGTGGTCAGGTCGGGCTCGGGCGCGCTGATGCCGAAATGGCGGAATACGGCGTCGTCCATGCCTTCGTGATGATAGCGGATCGGCACTTCGTAGATGCTTTCCGCATCCAGCGCCGGAATCACTGAATCATGACGCACGTTGCAGAACTGTGCGATTTTACGGCGCTCGCCGTCCGGCAGCGGATGCTCGGACCGGCAGACCAGCATGTCCGGTTGGATGCCCAACGACAGCAGTTCTTTGACCGAGTGCTGGGTCGGCTTGGTCTTAAGCTCGCCGGCAGCCGCGATGAACGGCACCAAGGTCAGGTGCACGAACATGGTACGCTCTCGGCCCAATTCGTTGCCGAGCTGGCGGATCGCCTCCAGGAACGGCAAGCCTTCGATGTCACCCACCGTGCCGCCGATCTCACAGAGCACGAAGTCTTCGTCCTCAAGGTCCGAGACGACAAAGTTTTTGATGGCATCGGTGATGTGCGGAATGACTTGGATGGTGGCACCCAGATAATCGCCGCGACGTTCTCGGGCGATCACATCTGAATATATTCGACCCGTCGTCACGTTGTCGGACTTGCGGGCGCCGACGCCGGTAAAGCGTTCATAGTGCCCGAGGTCGAGGTCGGTCTCAGCCCCGTCGTCGGTGACGTACACCTCGCCGTGCTGATATGGGCTCATGGTGCCCGGATCGACGTTGATATAGGGGTCCAGCTTGCGTAAACGGACCTTGAAGCCGCGAGCCTGGAGCAATGCGCCCAAAGCCGCGGAGGCGAGGCCTTTTCCGAGAGAGGAAACCACGCCGCCGGTGATGAAAATAAACCGCGTCATGGTCGGACACCATACAAGAAAAATCCGCTACGCCAACCACCCATGTTGTACGCGCACGTGTCGTCTCGCCGCTGATAGCCAGCGGCGCCGTTGAGGCGTTGAAAATCCATCAGTTTTGCGGTTCGGGCGTGGTCGGCTGCGGTACCGTCGGGGTCGCCGAAGGCGCGGACGGCGTGCTTGATACAGGGGGTGCCTGATCCAAAATCGATCCCGATTCGCGGCCTGATCCGGCTAATACACCAAGAATGATGCTGGTTGCGATAAAGCAAGCCGCCAAGATTGCGGTGGTCCGCGTCAGCACATCGGCTGCAGCCCGTCCGCTCATGAATCCGCCGCCGACACCGCCGCCGCTACCGCCCATACCCAGCGCGCCCCCTTCGGAACGCTGCATGAGCACCACGCCGACGAGCGCGATGGCAATAATCAGGTGGACGACAAGAATAATCGTTTCCATAGCAAACCTATATTTGGCCTATATGTTCGGGCAACCAGTTGGCGCGTGTTCTAACGGCTATGGAACACTTTGACCAGCCCGGATTTTGTTGCCAGCGCTGATCGCCGCGCTAGCGACTGCCTTGGACCATCTGCACCCTCACCCCGCAGCATCCGCAATTGCGGTAAAGTCTTCAGCTTTCAAGCTTGCCCCGCCGATCAGGCCGCCGTCGACGTCGGCCAGGGCCAGCAGACCTGCGGCGTTGCCGGGTTTCATCGAGCCGCCATAGAGAATGCGGGTGCCGTCTGCCATTTCATTGCCAAAGCGCGCCGCGAGGTTGGCACGGATCGCGGCGTGCACATCTTGCACTTCGGCTTCGGTCGGTGTGCGGCCGGTGCCGATCGCCCAGACCGGCTCGTACGCAATGACGGTGTTGGACGCAGTAGCGCCATCGGGGACGGAGCCTGTGAGTTGTGTGGCGACAACGTCTAACGTCTTGTCCGCGTCGCGTTCAGCCTCGGTCTCGCCGACGCAGACCATGGCCGTAAGTCCGGCGCGATGTGCGGCGTCGCCCTGCCCGCGTACGGTGGCGTCATCTTCGGCGTGGTCGGTGCGGCGTTCGGAATGGCCAACGATGACATAGGTGCAGCCGACGTCGGCCAGCATTTCTGCGCTGATGTCGCCGGTATGGGCACCGGACTCTGCCGCATGGCAGGACTGCGCGCCCAGCTTAATGCCGCTGTTGGCGATTGATGCGTTGACCGGCACCAGATACGGAAATGGCGGACAGACCAGCAACTCAACCCCGTCGCGGGCGGACCAAGCGGTCAACGCGCCCGTCAGCTGTTCGGCCATGCCGATGCTGGCATTCATTTTCCAATTCCCGGCGATCAAAATCGTGCGTGCGCTCATGCGTGATAATCCTTTGGTGTCGGTTTTCGTGATGAAGTTGATTTGCACCTTTGATATCAGACTGGCCGACGTGTGTCATGTCTGCGGGGCTGCCTTGAAGGATGGCCGCCGAATAATTTCTCCGATCTTTGCGCTAACCCTTTCCTGCTATTGCCGCGCCGGGATGGGTTGCCTAATATGCCGCCGATTTCAGAGATAACCGTTAAACGAACTGGGAACTTCTCGCATGCTCCAAGCGATCCGCGGTAAAACCGCCTCTATTGTCGTTAAATTGCTGGCCGGCCTTTTGATCGTCAGCTTCGCGGCGTGGGGCGTTGAGGATTTCATTAGCGCGCGCGCGACCGATACGACGGTCGCCAGCGTGGGTGATCGCGACATTGATCCATTGGATCTGGAGTACGAGCTGAGCCGCGAAGCCGCGCGGCTGCGGCAGATGTTCGGTGGTCAGTTGAACGAACAGCAACTGGCACAGCTCGGCATCGGACAAGCGGTATTGCAGCGGATGATCAATGATGCAGCGTTGGCATTGGAAGCTGCGGACCTTGGTTTGCGCGTTTCGGATGCCAAGGTGACGCAAGCGATCCAAACTGATCCGTCGTTCAACGGATTTGATGGTGCGTTCAGTCGTCAACGCTTTAACGAGATCATGCGGGCTGCCGGTCTGACCGAGTCCGGCTACATCCAGCAAGTCCGCAAAGACATCGCCAATACGCAGATTCTGCAGGTCGTCAGCGGCACGGCGGTGACGCCGTCGCGGTTCAGCAAGCTTTTGCACCGTTATCGTTTTGAAGCGCGCACCGCCGAGGCCGTGTGGGTCAGCGCTGCTGCACAAGCCGATCCTGGGACGCCGACGGATGCCGACCTTCAGGCAATCCATGATGCGCAAAAAGAACGCTTCACGGCGCCTGAGTATCGCAAACTGACATTTGTACATCTTGATCCAGCCAATTTGACCAATGAGGTCACGGCAACCGATGAAGAACTGCAACAGGCCTTTGAGGTAAATGCCGCCCGCTTTCAAAAAGCCGAGCAACGCACGGTGCAGCAAATCGTCGTCAACGATGAAGCGACGGCAGAAAAGGTGCAGCAGAAATTGGCCGAGGGCGCCGATTTCGTGACCGTCGCAACCGAGGTTGCTGAGATGGAAGCTGCCGCCGTTGATCTTGGCACCGTGACCCGTGATGGCCTGTTGCCGGACCTGGCCGATGCCGTGTTCGCGATTGATGAAGGTGCAGTGACCGAGACGGTGCAGACCCCGTTGGGCTTTCACATTTTGCGCGCCGCAAAAGTGCTGACCGGGATCAGCAAGACCCTCGACGAGGTTCGCGATGAAGTAACGGACATCGTGAAGCGCGAAAAAGCGGTAACGGTGCTGTATGACCTTTCCGTCCGTTTCGAAGACGCCATTGGCGGCGGTGCAACCTTGGAAGAAGCCGGCAAAAGCGTCGGCTTCGATGCTGTGACACTGGATGCGGTCGACCGTCAAGGCATGGCGCCGAGCGGTGCACGTGCCGCCGGTTTGCCTGATCTCGCCAGCCTTTTGCCGGTCGCATTTGCATCTGAACGTGGCATTGAAAGCCCGCTTACCGAAGTCGGTGAAAAAGGATTTTTCATGGTTCGGGTTGACGACATCATCCCGCCGGCACTCCGCCCGCTGGCGGATGTAAAAGCCGAGGTCGCCATCGTTTGGGCCCAACAGCAACGCATCGAGATGGCGCAAAAACAAGCTGAAGCGCTGGCCGAGAAAGTCCAAACCGGCATGTCGATGGCCGACGCGGCAAAAAGCCTCAGTGTTGATGTGATGAACATCGGCCCGGCGACCCGGGGCGATCAAAATATCGCTGATCAATCGGTGCTGGCACGGATGTTCGAAATCAACCAAGGGGCAGCCGGCATTGCCAGGGTCGCCGAGGGCTATCAGGTGGTGCATGTCCTCAGCGTGACCGCCCCGACACCAGGCGGCGATGTGCCCAGCGTTGACGAATACAAAATGCAATTGGACGAAGCGGTCGGCAATGACTTGGCGGCGCAAGCGGTCGAAGCGATCCGTAACGATTACGGCGTCACCGTCAATCAGCGTGTGTTGGATGCGGTGATGCGGCCGGGTACGTTCGATCCCCGCCAGCCCATCTAGGGGGCGTACACCGATGAAACTGAACCCAAGCGCGAACGACTTTCGCCGCACCTATGACTCCGGCAAAGCGCAGGTGGTGTGGACCGAGCTCGTTAGCGATTTGGAAACGCCGGTGTCGGCGATGCTTAAACTTTGTCGCGACATGCCGAACAGTTTCTTGCTGGAATCCGTTGAGGCCGGGGAGACCCGGGGCCGCTATTCGATTATCGGCTTTAAACCGGACCTGATCTGGCGCTGCTACCGCGGCGTGGTCGCGATAGAGCGTGATCCGACGGCGGACCAGGGTGCGTTCGGCCCGGCCCCTACGGGCAATGAAGCGGATGCCCTGGAATCACTCCGTTCCTTGGTAAAATTGAGCCGGTTTGAGGTGCCTGACAGTCTGCCGCCGATGGCGTCGGGTCTGGTCGGCTACATGGCCTATGACATGGTGCGCCTTGCCGAGGATTTGCCCGACGACAATCCGGATCCCTTAGATGTGCCGGACAGTGTTTTGCTGCGACCGACCGTGATGGCGATCTTCGATGCATTGAAGGACTCCGTTTTTGTGGTCACGCCGGTTTGGCCGACCAACACCGTCGATGCGCGCCAAGCGCTTGATGGCGCTCGGGCACGTATCAAAGACGTGGTCGATAATTTGAACCGGGACGTGCCCCTGCCCCGTGCAGACATGGACCCACCGTCGCGCCCGCTTGAGCCCGACTCCAATATGACCCGAGAAGGTTTCCACGATGTGGTGCGCGCATGTGTTGATTACATCAACGCCGGTGACGCGTTCCAAATCGTGCCGTCGCAGCGCTTCAGCGTGCCGTTCACGTTGCCGTCATTCGCGTTTTATCGTTCATTGCGACGACTCAATCCGTCGCCGTACCTGTTCTATCTGAACTTCGGTGACTTCCAGGTGGTTGGCTCCAGCCCCGAGATTTTGGTCCGTGTTCGCGATGGCCGTGTAACCTTGCGTCCCCTCGCCGGCACGCGTAAGCGCGGCGCCACGCCCGCCGAAGACAAGGCCTTGGCCGAAGACCTGCTGAGCGATCCGAAGGAATTGGCCGAACATTTGATGCTGTTGGACTTGGGTCGCAATGACGTCGGCCGCGTTGCCAAACTCGGCACCGTCACGCCGACGGAAAAATTCACCGTCGAATACTATTCCCACGTCATGCACATCTCGTCGAATGTCGAAGGAGATCTGGCCGACGATAAAGATGCGCTGGACGCATTATTTGCAGGGTTCCCTGCCGGCACCGTGTCCGGCGCGCCGAAAATCCGTGCCATGGAAATCATCGACGAGTTGGAACCGGTGCGTCGGGGCATCTATGCCGGCTGCATCGGCTACTTCGGGGCCAACGGGGATATGGACACGGCGATTGCGCTTCGCACCGGTGTGATTAAGGGAGGTCGCTTGCACGTTCAGGCCGGCTGCGGCGTGGTCACCGACAGCGATCCCGAGATGGAATACCAAGAAACTATCAATAAGGCCCGTGCCCTGATCCGCGCCGCCGAAGACGCCAGCCAATTCCGCGACAGCTGAGGCCTCGCACCTGCTCCGTCATTCCCGCGCAAGCGGGAATCTTTGCTCAAGATCGACCCCCGCCTGCGCCGGAGTGACGCTGTTTTCGAAGCATGCCGTCTGCCGCACAGCGGCGTCTCGAGGGAAGTCGGCGTGTGATCTCTTAGGGTGCGATCCGTGCCACCGCTGAAATTGGGACGAGTTGGAACCCAGCCGCATCTAGACTTTTAAGCCATGGTTTAAGTACGGCCAAGGTGTGTTCGCGAGGGTGACCGATGGCAACGGCGAGGCCGGTTTCACGGGCGACTTCTTCGACGCGGCGGAGCTGACGTTCAATTGCCTTCACGTCGTCTTCGTGATCGATAAAAACGTTGCGCACAGCAAACGGAATGCCGGCATCGCGGGCCACATCATGGGCGACGGTGTTGCCGGCGGTCACGGAATCTAAAAATAGCAGACCTCGTTGCTTAAGCACATCTGCCACGGTGCGCATGCCGTCCGTATCCGCGGTGAAGCGGCTGCCCATATGGTTGTTGATGCCGACGTAGCCGCTGACTTGGTCCAGGTTCCAGGCAATGTTCTTTTTAAGTTCGGTTTTCGCCATGCCGCTCAGTAAAACATTCGGACCCGGGTCGATGGTCGCTGAGCTTGGCTCCATCGGTACGTGCAGCATTAATTCGTGACCGGCTTTTTTAGCGGATTTGGTTTGATCGTCTAAATCTTCGGCATAGGCCATGAACGATAACGTCAGCGGCCCCGGTAGTTGCCAGGTGCGCCGCGTTCGGCGCCGGTCCAGGCCTAAGTCGTCCATGACGATGACGATTTTGGGGCGGGTGTCGAGCGATGCCGGAACGGCAAAACGCTGCCAAGCCGGCAATGCTGCGGCGTCTGAAGCCTGTAGCGCTGCAATGTCGTCGGGCATGGCGCGCACCAATTGCACGGGCTTCACGGCCAATTTAGGTTTGGGCTTAACCACCGGGCCGCCGTCTTGAGGCGTCAAGGCTGCGGTTTCTGGCGTGTCTGGCTCTTCTTTGGCTTTTTGGGGCGCGTTTTCATCACGCGGCGCAGACAATGGCGCTGCGTCGCGTTCATAGCTGCCAAAGTCGATCTCGGCATCGGGCGTCGGCAGTTGGATTCGCGTGATCGCGCCGTTCGACTGAATGACGATATCGCTTGGCAGCCGCTCTTCATAGTCGGGCGCGCTGCGAGATTGCTTTTGTTCTGCCGTTGGCGGCGTTGCGAATCTTTCTGCCGGCGCGAGGTATTTACCGACGAAATAGCCCACCAGAATGCCGCTGATGGCCATTGCCAATAACAACGCAATCCGCATTGGACTGAGGCCGACGCGATCACTGAACGCCATAGCGGGACGCGGCCAGCCAGTCAGCTTGCCGCCGTTGTTGTCTGAGCGCACGCGGGCGCGGCGCGTGCTTGACGTTGGTGGAAAATCGGCCACGTGCGGCGGTCCATCCTTGCGTTAACAGGTCGTGCGCTTGCGTAACGCAGGTCTGCGATGGGGTCAATCGCGACGGACCGCCCGGCTACAATTTGTTAACCATAGAATGCTGGAATACTCTGACCGTTTGATGTAGGTTCACCGTTGCACCTATCTGTGCCGCTGGATATCTGCCAGAGCGCACTGGGGTTGGGGGAAGCTTTGAAGTCATACGATCTGTCCGCGTTAAACATTCTCGTCTTGGAGAAACATCTCCTTGTGCGGCGTATTTTGACCGATGTGTTCTCCGAGTTCGGGGTCGCAAACGTATATTCGACGCCGGAAATCAAAGAGGCATATAAGTTTTTTGCGGAAATGGAACCGGATATTGTCCTTTGCGATTGGACACCGGACCTGAACGGCATAGATTTCATCCGTAAAGTTCGGATGTCGGATGACAGTCCGAATCCTTATGTCCCGATCGTCGTCGTGACAGCCAATACAGAGTTGCGTCATGTCTGCATTGCACGTGATAATGGTATGACAGAGTTTCTGGCAAAGCCGGTATCCGCGAAAACCATCTATAGTCGGCTCTGTAGCGTGATCGAAAATCCGCGCCCGTTTGTCCGCGTGGGCGACTTCTTCGGTCCCGACCGCCGCCGCCGAAAGGCCGAGGTTCTGGGTCGCGGCGAACGTCGCAAGGCGATGTAAGGCCAACTTCCCGCCATTTTACAGCGTCTGTTGCTTGACCCCTGGAGACCGGCGCGGCATTGTTCGCGACCGCATTCGTACAAGGCTGGGACGATGTTTCTGCTCATCGATAACTATGACAGTTTTACCTATAACCTCTTGCATTACCTGGGCGAATTGGGTGCAGAGGTGATGGTGAAACGCAACGACGAGATTTCGGTTGCCGACGCCATGGCGATGGGCGCCGAGGGGGTCGTGATTTCGCCGGGTCCGTGTGACCCGGACAAAGCCGGTATTTGCCTCGATTTGGTTGCTGCCTGCGCCGACAAGGTGGTGCCTGTATTTGGCGTCTGTCTTGGCTTTCAGTCGATCGGTCAAGCGTTCGGCGGCAACATTGTGCGCGCACCAAAACCGATGCACGGCAAGCTCTCGCAAATTACGCATGATGGCACCGGCGTGTTTGCTGGTCTCCCCTCGCCGTTCGAAGCGACGCGCTATCATTCGTTGGCGATTGATCCCGCCAGCATGCCGAACAGTTTGGTCGCGATTGCGCACAGCGAGGACGGTGTGATTCAAGGTCTGCGCCATGTCGACCTGCCGATCCACGGCGTGCAGTTCCATCCGGAAAGTATCGCGTCGCAGCACGGCCACGATATTCTGAGAAACTTTATCGATATGACGCGCGGTAAGGAGGCAGCCTGATGAGCGACGAGATGAAGCCGATCCTAAATAAAGTCGCTGACGGCCAAGCGCTCAGCGTTGCCGAGGCAGAAGCCGCGTTCGGCATCATCATGTCGGGCGACGCGACGCCGGCGCAGATCGCCGGGTTTTTGATGGCGCTGCGTGTGCGTGGTGAAACCGTCGACGAGATTACAGGCGCCGTCCGCACCATGCGCGCGAAAATGGACACCATCGAAGCGCCTGCGGGCGCGATGGACGTGGTCGGCACGGGTGGCGACGGATCGGGCACCTATAACATTTCCACCGGCACCGCGTTTGTGGTTGCAGGCGCCGGCGTGCCGGTCGCCAAGCACGGTAATCGCGCACTGTCGTCAAAGTCGGGTGCGGCGGATGTGTTGTCGTCGTTGGGCGTCAATTTGGACGCACCGTTTCCGCAAATCGAACAGTCTATTCGTGAGGCCGGGATCGGCTTTATGATGGCGCCTCGTCACCATAGCGCGATGCGCTTCGTCGGCCCTGTGCGGGTCGAGATGGGCGTGCGGACGATCTTTAATATCTTGGGTCCGATGTCGAACCCGGCCAACGTAAAGCGCCAGTTTACCGGTGTGTTCTCGCCGGCATGGTTACGGCCGATGGCGGAATCTCTGGCAAACCTTGGCTGTGAAGCGGCTTGGGTGGTGCACGGCGCCGATGGTCTGGACGAAATGTCGACCACGGGCGCGACGCAGGTGGTCGCCCTCGAAGCTGGTAAAATCCGCGAGTTCGAAGTTACGCCCGAAGATGCTGGTTTGCCACGGGCCACGCTGGATGAACTGAAGGGCGGCGATCCAATGGCGAATGCCGAAGCGATCCGTACCTTGCTGCAAGGCGCGCCCGGTCCGTATCGGGATATCGTCCTGCTGAATGCGGCGGCATCGCTCATGGTTGCCGGCACGGCAGAAAACCTAAAGCAAGGTGTCGATTTGGCGGCAAAGTCGATTGATGAGGGCGCGGCGCAGGCGGCGTTGGACAAACTCGTCGCGATTACCAACGCCGTCCCTGCAGACGCGTGAGCCATTGATGAGTGACGTTCTTACCAAAATCTGCACCGACAAACGGGCCCATATTAATGCTGCCCGCGCCAAGCGTTCTTGGGCCGAGATTGAGGATGCGGCACGCGTGGCGAGCCCGGTGCGCGGCTTTGCGCGTGCGCTAAAAGCTAAGGTTGCAGCCGGTGGCTATGGCTTGATTGCCGAGCTCAAGAAAGCCTCGCCGTCCAAAGGGCTGATCCGTGATGACTTTGATCCTCCAAGCTTAGCGCAAGCGTACGAAGCCGGTGGCGCTGCATGTTTGAGCGTGCTCACTGATATCCCCTACTTCCAAGGCGACGATGCATATTTGCTGGCCGCGCGTGCCGCCGTATCGCTGCCGGTGCTGCGCAAGGACTTTATGCTCGATACCTATCAGATTGCTGAAAGCCGTGCGCTCGGCGCCGACGCGATCCTGCTGATCATGGCGGCGTTGTCGGATGCTCAGGCGGCTGAACTTGAAGCGGCCGCGACGGATTACGGCATGGACGTATTGGTCGAAGTGCATGATGCCGAAGAACTTCAGCGCGCGCTGGCGCTGGAAACCCCTCTGCTCGGCATCAACAATCGTAACCTCAAAACCCTCGACGTCGACATTGCGACAACCGAGGCATTGGCCGCCGATGTGCCGGCTGACAAGGTCATGATCTGTGAAAGCGGTTTATTCGTGCGCAGCGACTTGGACCGGATGGCAAAAGTCGGTGCCAAGTGCTTCTTGATCGGCGAGAGTCTCATGCGCCAAGACGACGTGGCGGCGGCCACCCGCGCCCTGTTGTCCCCTGAAATGGCCGCGTAAGTTGACACCCGTGTCCACCCCCGCGGCCCCCGAGCATCTGGCAAAGGCAACGTCATGGCTGAATTTACCCACCTAGACGCAGACGGTAATGCGGTCATGGTCGACGTCGGCGACAAAGCCGCGACCGAACGCACCGCGACCGCCAAAGGCAGCATCCTGATGGCGCCGGAAACTTTGGCGAAAATCATGGCCGGCGGTTTTAAAAAAGGCGACGTGCTCAGCGTCGCACAACTGGCGGGCATCATGGGGGCAAAGCGCACGCCCGACTTGATTCCACTCTGTCACCCGCTGGCGTTGACGTCGGTCAAAGTTGATCTGGTTTGCGATCCCAGCCGTGATGCCGTCGATATCGTCGCTACCTGCAAGCTGAATGGCCAAACCGGTGTCGAGATGGAAGCCCTGACTGCGGTCTCGGTCGCAGCGCTGACCGTGTATGACATGTGCAAGGCCGTCGACCGCGGAATGCGTATCACTGACGTGCGCCTGACCCATAAAGCGGGCGGAAAATCCGGCAACTTTGAGGCGCCGTGATGCTCAGCATCGATGAAGCGCTCGCCAAAATTCGTGCTGCGATCCAGCCGCTCGCCGGTGAAGAAATTTTTGTCGCCGATGCGCTTGGGCGCGTGCTCGCAGATGATATCATTGCCGATGTCTCGCATCCGCCTCAAGCGGTGTCGGCGATGGACGGTTATGCGGTTCGCGCCGCTGACATCCCTGCCGCGCCCGCTCAGCTGACGCAGATTGGCGAAGCGGCAGCGGGCCACGTTTTCGCCGGCACCGTCGGCCAAGGCGAATGCACGCGCATCTTCACCGGCGGCGCCTTGCCACAGGGTGCCGACAGCATCGTCATCCAAGAAGACACGACGACGGACGGCGACACGATCATCATCAACGAGGCCCCTGAACTGGGCGCGTGGGTGCGCCCTAAAGGGCTCGATTTTGCCGCCGGCAAGACTTTGCTTGCCGCAGATACCCTGCTGACGGCGCGAGACCTTGGATTGGCGTCTGCCGCAGGCGCCACATGGTTCCGTGTGCGCCGGAAACCTCGTATTGCCGTGTTGTCGACCGGTGACGAGGTGGTGATGCCGGGCGCGCCGCGCAGGCCCGATCAGATCGTCAGCTCGAATTCGGTGGCCTTGGTGGCGTATGCGCAGGTGCTGGGCGCGGAAGCTGTCTCGTTGGGCGTTGCCGAAGACCGTCCGGAAAGTCTGCGCGCCAAGCTCAAAGATGCGGCGGGCTTTGACATGCTGGTGACATCGGGCGGCGCCAGTGTCGGCGACCACGATCTGATCCAGTCTGTTTTCGGCGGTGAAGGTTTAGATCTGGGTTTTTACAAAATTGCCATGCGTCCAGGAAAGCCGCTGATTTTTGGCAATATCGGCGGCATGCACCTATTGGGTTTGCCAGGTAATCCGGTCTCGACCGGAGTGTGTGCCGCGATCTTCATGCGTGCTGCGATTGAGTGCATGCTGGGCCTGCCGGCAAAGCCGTTGTATCAGGCGGCGCGCCTCGGCTGTGATTTAGGGCCGAACGGCAAGCGTTTGGATTTCATGCGCGCCAAGCTTACACCGTCAGATACCGATTTGCCGACTGCGACCCCATTCGATCGCCAAGACAGTTCTATGCTCGCCGCCTTCGCCGACGCCGATTGTTTGATTATGCGCGAGATCGGTGCAGGACCGGCGCGGCAAGGCGATGTCGTTAAAATCATCCCGCTTGGATTTTCGTCGCTGCAGTTTTAGGGCGCTGCGGGATTCCCTCTCCTAACCTAATATTTTTTGCGTCATCCTGAACTTGATTCAGGATCTATCGCTGTGTAAACGCCCGGCGGTCGGCGGTTTCGCGCTGAAGTGGATCCTGAATCAAGTTCAGGATGACGCGGGAGGGTAGCATGACGTTGGGGCCTCAAAATGATGCTGGCACCCCACCAACCCTCTTGACTTAAAATAAGAACCTAAGTAGAACAATTAACGATTGTTTTGTCTTTGTTCTTATTCTGATCCCGAAATGACTCACTATATTTGGGGATGTCATCCAAAGGAACCGCTAGATGCTCACCCGCAAGCAGTATGAACTCCTGATGTTCATTGACGAGTCGTTGAAGAAAGGCGGCGTATCGCCCTCGTTCGATGAAATGAAGGAAGCGCTGGGCTTAAAATCCAAGTCCGGCATCCATCGCTTGATCACCGGGTTGGAGGAACGTGGTTTTATCCGTCGTCTGCCGCACCGTGCGCGGGCCCTTGAAGTTATGAAATTGCCGGAAAATTCGGCTGCATCTGGTGCCGCAAAACCGGCGCCGAAGGCGTCAACATTCCAGCCCGAGGTGATCACGGGTGATTTTGCGCTCGCAGGTACCCGGCCGCGGGCAGACGCTGAAGCGGCAGAATCCGTGCAACTGCCGTTGTATGGGCGGATCGCTGCGGGCACACCCATCGAAGCGTTGCGCGATCCTAGCAACTTTATTGATGTCCCGGCGGCAATGATTTCCGGCGGCGATCACTATGCGCTTGAGGTTGATGGCGACTCGATGATCGAAGCCGGTATTCTGGACGGTGATACGGTGATTATCCGCGAAACCGAAACCGCGGAAAATGGCGCGATTGTCGTGGCGCTGGTTGACGACGGCGAAGTGACCTTGAAGCGCCTACGCCGACGCGGCGATTCCATTGCGCTTGAGCCTGCGAACAAAGACTATGAAACCCGCATTTTTAGTCCTGATCAGGTTAAAGTGCAGGGTGTCCTGAAAGCGCTTTATCGCCATTACTAGGGGGTGTGTGACAGCACCCAGGGCTCGTCCTCGCGATGTGTTGACGGTCTGTATGTTTGGCCCGTTTTTGTGAAACGTGACCGCATGCGTGCCGTATCGCCATAAATCAAACCGATCAATCACGCCCCAGGGTGGCCGGCACGGTGCGCGCACCGGCACCAGGGCGATCACCATGTCAGCGTGACGACAGTCTTCGAGCAATGCATCTGTGATTTTTGCTATCGCAATCACCGCATCGGTCCGGTGTATGACGCAGCCGGCGGCTTCACACCTGAGTCCGCCTGTCGTGATCTCCACATCTACCGGCCAGCGACCTGGCGCCTCGCCATAGCCGAGCCGTTGCGTCCAGCGGGCAACCTCAAACCGCCCGGCCCGGTGTGTCGAGAGCAATAACCCCTGCCCTAGCTCATTGACCGCGACGACACGCGCTTCGCCGTCGATGATGATGTGCGGCGGTTGCGCGAAAGCCGGACCAAGTATGCCAAAGATGAAGATGGGCACGCCGAGCAGTCGCCACTGTGTCTGCCATAGTGTCAGCCAAAGGCCGCCCAGCACCAACGGCAGCATCGACCACGTTGGCGGCGCGACAATATCGGCGGTGCCGCCGGGCAGTCCCGAGACCCAAGTCGCGCTGTCGAGTATCCATCGGAGTCCTTGGAACATCAGCGCCAATGGCAGATCTTCCAGACCGAGCGGCATCGCCAGCACCGACAACAGGCCGCTGGGCATCACCCAGAACGCCGCCAAAGGCACGGCCAGCGTGTTGGCGACGATGCCGAGCACGGCAACGTGCTGAAAGTGATGCACCGCAAACGGCCCGGTCGCGGCACTGGCAATCAGGGTGGTCAGCACCACGCCACCGACATAGCGGAATGCGTTCGTGTTCAGCGTGGCGAGCGTTCCCTCGCCCTTTGCCGAGGGGCCGCGCAGCCGTCGCCGCCGAGCCAACCATGCATAAGCCGAAATCAGCGCAGTGACGGCGGCAAATGACATCTGGAAGCCGGGTGACATCAGGTTTTCGGGTGCAAGTATCAGCACAACCATCGCTGCCCAGGCAACGGTGCGAAGCGTCAGTGTGCGCCGGTCCATCAAAATGCCGGTGAGAAACAGCCCGGTCATCAAGAACGCGCGCTCCGTCGGTACCGTGAAGCCGGCCAACATGGCATAGCTGAAGGCGGCTGGGATGGCCACGGCGGCTGCAACCTTTTTGGCATTTAATCGGAGCCCCATCCAGGGGACGGCGGCGATCAGCAATCGAATACCGCCAAACACTAACCCGGCAACCAGCCCGATGTGCAGACCCGAAATCGCCAACAGATGTGCGATCCCGGCATCTCGCATCGCTTGTAGGGTCGTGGCGTCGATGGCGCCTCGAAGCCCGGTCAGTAATGCCGCCGCCACTGCGCCCGGCGGCCCCCGGCCCCGCACGAGTACGCGCGTTGCAATGGCAAGGCGCAACGCTTCAACGCGGCGCGACAGGGCTTCTGCAAAGGTTTTGGCGGGGACATGCCCGATCCGGATCGGCGCTTGCAACGAAAAGCCGTACCCGCCGATTTTGAGAAAATACGCATGCCGCTGAAAATCAAACGCCCCCGGCATCACGGGTGGCGGTGGCGGACGCAATATTGCCAGAATCGACACGCGATCGCCCGGCTTCAGCAAAGTCGATGCTTCGCCTTTTGTGCGCACGGTGATGCGAACCCGTGCCGGGGTCGAATCGGTGGCCAAATGTTCGGCGTCAATATCCGTTAAAACCAGCTTTACCGCACCCGGTGCCGGGGTGGCGTTGCGCACGGTGCCTATCAATGTGATCGGCCCTATTTCTTGCGCTAAAACCGGGGCTCGGACGGCTTCGGTCCGCGCCGTTGCCACCGTGAAGCCGAGGGCTGCCGTCATCAAACCAAGCGTCATCGCCCGCGCTGCATCGTTTCGGCTGAGCAGGCTTAGGGCGAGCAGCAAGCCGCTTGTCCCCATGCCCCATGCAACGGGTGGCTCAATCGGCAGTGCAAAATATGCTGCAATCCCACTTGCGAACGCGACCGGCACCCACAATGCCCATTGTTCTCGTTCTGCCAGAAGAATGTTTCGCACGCGCATGATGACGGTAATGGGAGGTTTCGGCGGCTTTTTGAGCACGTCGTCGTCATTCCCGCGCAGGCCAGGTGACGGGTGGTGTTTACGTCGTTTATTTTCCGACCGCCTACGTGTCCTTCGTAAAGATGTCATGCATCGACGCAAAGGATGATGCTGCATACGCGAAATATATATGATAGATAGA
>Ga0129324_10000596_pt1 | contig 25762 bp, 25 predicted proteins | sample CPBDNA_7_FD_96879 | JGI IMG/M metagenome (GOLD analysis project Ga0129324, IMG submission 96879) | Freshwater to marine salinity gradient microbial communities from Chesapeake Bay, USA - CPBay_Spr_15_0.2_DNA | ecosystem: Environmental > Aquatic > Marine > Coastal | place: USA: Chesapeake Bay...
AATATAAACATAAGGAATACGATCACCTGGTGAAGGTTTATTGCCTGGATCTCTAACCCCAATACGATTTGCTAAAACGGCATGAGCAATCTGTTTTGGATTTTTATAAAATGATCTTAATGATTTTGTAATAATCAATTTATCTATATTTATTTCTTTATTGATAATATTATCTAACATTGTATTTAGAAATTCAATTGATTTTTGAATATCTTTTTCTTTCATAAGAATATCAATTATACCACCATATACATCTTTGACAATATGTGCATTATCTCTTCGTTTTAATACAATTCCCATTGATTTTCGTTTACATTTTTCGGGGTCTTCTTCATATAACATTCCAACATAACGTTTTTTAGATAATAAACAAAAGGGTAAAAATGTTTTTTCATATTCTAAATCATGTGGTTCTTTTAAAAAGGTTGTTGCTAATTTACCAGCTTCTTTAGCCAAATCAATTGTAATTTCTAATGCTTCTTTATTTTTTATTTTTTCACCTTTTAAATTTTCTAGATTGAATGTAAAGAATACTGAATCTGTATCACCATAAATATATTCTGCTTTAGTTATCATTGGTCCATATTTTGTATCTACTTGACAATTTCCATATACACTTTCAATCATTTCTTTTGCATATATTAATAATTTTCTTCCAGTAGATGTAGTTGAAGCCGCTACATCCATTTCATAAAATGTGCTTGTTTTCGCACCAGTTTGACCATATAAACTATTTGCTGTAACTTTAATACTTGATTGTCTTTTATCTAATATATTTTTCATAAAAGGGTCTTCTTCATTATTCATTTGTTTTTTAGTTAATTTACGAGCTGCTAATAATTCGTGTAAAATAGATGGCATAATTGCTTTTTCATTATTTGGAAATTGTGCATAACGACAAATTTTATAACCAGTTAATATTTTTTGAGCTGCGGCATTTGGATGAGTTCTTTTATATTTAAACGTATCATATTTAATATCTACATATTCATAATTTTCTAAATTATCATATATAAAGTTTCCTTTTTTATCTTGTATACCATAAATTTTTTCTTTACCATTCATATCTTTTACAATTTGTTCATTTAAATCATATTCAACCGTCCATACTTTACTATCGTGTGAAATATTTTCACTAATAATCGAAGAAGGATAAAGAGAACCATAATCGACGCATGCGATTGGATTATCTAGATATAATCCACATTTAGGTTCTAATACAATTGCTCCTTCATAAGCGTCGCCTTCTGCTCCTTTTGATATAAGAGGCATCAATGTATCTTTTTCTCGACATTTTTTGGAAATATAACTTGTTAATTTGATACCTTGTCCACGCATTACTAAGAAATTGATAGGTACACTACATAATTTGCTCATTTCTAGAAAATTAGTCATAATATCTATTTTTTGAAAAATCTGATGAACTAAATTACAATCTTGAATACAATATTTTGAAATAATTCCACGTTCTTTTGGTCCTTTTTTTGTCATTTCAAATATATCTTGTGGAGATACGTCATCTTTTGCCAATCCCCAATTAAACTTTTCTTTGATATCAATATTTCCAATAATTTCAAAGCCTTTGTCGAAAAAAGATTTAATTTTAAATTTTTTACCATCTAAATATGATTCACTTGAATGATTTTTAATCTCAAAGTGTATATAACTATTTAATTCCAAACCTTTCATATTTTTTGAATAAATCAAACATGTATTTTCCTTATTTTCATAAGAAGTTACATAATCACTTATTAATTCCGAAGATACATAATCTAATTTATATGATGTATAATTAAATTCTTTCCTCATATGTGTATATACATCAATTTGTAATCGTCCATCCATAGGTAATAATTTTAATTCATATGGTCCAGATGCCAAAACAATACTTGTTTCAAATAATTCTGTTTTATGAATATTACTTCTACCTAATTGCATAAAACTCTCACAACATTTTAATTCATTTGAACGTTCATACATAAATGGGTAATCAAATCCAAATATATTATACCCAATAATAATATCGGGGTCTTCTCTTTGTATTAATTCAGTCCACGCTAATAGAACATCTTTTTCATTATCATAACATTCTAAAATATGTTCTTTTGTTTCTGAAATTGTTTCATTCAAACAAATACAATGATTCAAGTATGGTTTTTCTTCACCAAAATTTATAAATGTTGAACCAATAAAAGTGACTTGGTCACCCTCTAATTTTGGAAATACACTATCAAATAACATAATCGTATGTGTAATTTTATTAGGAGTATCTATATTATCATCACATAACATAGTAATCATATCAGATACTTTTACTTTATTTATTTTGATTTCACTATCTTCTTCATTTGTAAAATATTTTTTTAATTTAATTTCAACTTCTTTATTATTTGAAATTTTCTTTTTGTATAATTTATCTAAATCTTTAATAAATTTACATTCATTATATTTTTCTTTTGGATAACATATATCAATTGATAGTGATTGCTTGAATCCAAATACATTATATAATAGTTCATTTATCAAATATTGATAATCATCTTTATGAATATTTTCATTAATTAAATAATATACAAGGTCATACGCGACTTTTTTATAATCTTTACAAGCTTCTGGAAAATCACCATGACTACTATTTGCTTCAATATCAAATGAACAAATTTTATATGGTACTTGATCCTCTAATTCCAATGATAAAATATTTTTATATTTACATATAAATTCATAATGACAATTTGTAGTTTTGTATTTATTTTTAGTATATTTGTCTATATGAATCCACCCAGATGGACTTATTTTTTGTATATGAAAGAAACGTAATAATGGAGGAATCATACATTCATAAATTTGTGTATATGTATTATCATATTTATAACCATCATTTAATTTTTGGTTAGTTGTATCATAATACAAAGATTTTAATTTATTAATAAACATCATATTTTTACATGAAATATAAACGAAATTATAATATTTATTTGCGTCAAATCCATACAATGTCTTTTTTTTAACCCATTCATAATGTACAATATTTTCTTTAGCACTATTTGCAATAGATGAATTATTATGTTCTTTCAAATGATTTACAAATTCGTCTGTTTTAATTTTACTCCATTTTTCAGATACTTTAATATAAACGAATGGATTAAAATCATTTATATGTATACAATATGTATTTCTTTTTTTATCCAATCCATACATATCAATGACAAAATCTTCACCATAACCATTTTTAATCTGAAAATCTAGAAGTTTAATGTCCATTTATATGTATAATTCATAAAAAAATAAATCAATTTTATAAAATTATTTTTTTCTTTTATTTTTGTTTATAGTTTTCTTTTTTGGTTTTCTTTTTGGGTTTGGTTTCTTCTTGTTTGGTTTTCTTTTTTTAGTATATTTTTTTTTTGGTTTATTTAAAGTTATATGTTTATTTAAACTTTTATTTAATTGATTTAAATTTTTATTTATGTTATTAAAATTAGTATTTTTTAACACAAAATTATTTAAGTTTTCAAATGTTCTTTCTTTTAAAAATTCATCTTGTATTTTACCATTATTTAATGCAAAAATTTGTGGGTATCCTCTGATATGTTCCTTGATTGGATGATTAAATTTATCCATATGTTCTGCATTAACTTCTACAATTTTTGTATCTTTATTTTGTTCTTTCATTTTTTCCCATGTAGGTTTTAATGAAATACAATGCCTACAATGTGGGTGAAAAAATAAAATAATAGTTTTTCCTTTCATATTATCGTACATATTCATTATAATATATATATATATTATAATGATCAATAAAATATTGTTTTTATTATTTATTATAATTATTTTATTTACTATTGTAGTAATATATCGTAAGTTTAAATTATATAATGAACCATTTATTTCAGGACAATGTCCAACAACAATGATTAAAGATGGAGAAAAAATTTTAGTATATGACCCAAAAAAAGCAAAAATACCTGGTGTAAATCCATTAGTTATGAATAATTTAGAAGATTATAATGAATATGTAAAATGGCAACAAAAAAATAAATTAAATTGTCCAATCTTATATTTAGAAAAGATTTTTGACGCACAAGGGGTTGAACAATATGAAATAAAACCTAGTTTTGATACAGATATTTCAATAGGTGGAATTAATCATAATTTACCAATTATTAAATATAATCAATCAACACCTAAAATATTAGATGCTTCAAGAGATGACCCTCCTTATAATCAAAATAGTTTACCTGGGTTTGACCCTTACAATCAAATGGTAGGTGGAGTTGGAACTGATAAAATAATATTATATCCAAATAAACAAAATATTCAACCTAAAGACTATTTACGTAAATATTGATTTAAATTCTCAATTACTCTCTTGTTTAATTTTTTTGATTTACCATCTTTTATATAAGTAAAGTCTTCAAATAATGTTTCATTTATCTTTATTTCATCATAAATAGTTTGAATATTGATAAAATGTTCCAATAATATTTTAGATGTAACTAAATTAATATTTGGTATTTGACACAACATACATTCACTAATATTTTCTAATGTAATTTGTGAATTTTTCTTTTTTTGTATTATTGTTTTAGGTAAGTCTTTTTTTTCTAATTTAATATATTTATTTCTAAATTGTATAATATAATTCATAGTTTCATTTATATTTTTTGTTAAAATAACATACATATGTTTTTCATAAGTTAATGAAAAAACGCAACTAATAAGTGTTTCTTTTTTTATTCCATAAGGTTTATATAAATCTAAATTACCTTCTATGATATAATATATACAATAGCCTTGTTCTTTTGCTTCCATTAATCTTTGTCCTTGTTCAATATATCTTTTATCAATAATACTAGAAGCTAAATCGTTCCATGTTTTTCTTTCGATAATTATATTTCCAAATAAAATATCACCTAAAGGAAGTTGTTTTGTTTCAAAATGTTCATAATTTATATTTTTAAATTGTTCGATTAAGTCTATTTCTCTTGAATCTATAGTGACAAGATTCATAATAATTTTGTCACTATATCTTTAAATTATTTAAAGATTTCTACCTCTTGGCTTTACATATGGTTGGCAACCACTTTTTGACATAGTACAACATTGTAGGTTTGCTTTACCAGTTAAAGAAAATTCTAAATTGTTAGGGGTATTTGCTTTTAATATATTTCTTGGAATAGAAGAAAACTCCCAAGAATTTACTAGTCCTGCTTCGGTTGGACCAGAAGAGCATGCATCAGTGTGATTTACAAGTGATTGTATTCTTGCAATGTATGGCATATATATTTTAATAATATTTTTTTTTTATTTAAAAATTAATTAATAATTTATATATGGAAGAATTCTCAAATACCTATAATGATAAAAATATTGATATTTGTAAAAAAGATATTGAATATTTATTGAGTGAATATAATATAAATCATGAAGTAGTGGATATGCAATTATGGTCTAGAGCATTTGTCAATAGTTCATATGTAAAAAATCCATTTTTAAATTATGTACAATTACCTTTTAATTGTATAGAATTAAAACAATTTTCAAATGAACGTTTAGAGTTTATTGGTGATGGAATTTTGGAAAATATTACAAAATTATATTTATATAAACGCTTTCCGGACGCAGACGAAGGATTTATGACAGAAAAAAAAATAAATTTAGTTCGGAATGAACATATTGGTAAATTAGCCTATAAAATGGGATTACATAAATGGTTACTAATATCAAAACAAAGCGAAGAAAAAAAAAATAGAAATAATTATAAAAAATTAGGTTGTTTATTTGAAGCTTTTCTAGGTGCTTTATATTTAGATTCAAATGGATCTTCTGGAAATGGATATCAACAATGTGAGGATTTTTTGGAAAATATATTTAACAATTTAGTAGATTGGTATGAAATTATTGAAAATGACGATAATTATAAAAATATTTTTCAAGTTAAGATTCAAAAAGAGTTTAAATGTACTCCAGAATACAAAATTATTCACATTGATGATGAAATGCGATATACAATGGGTGTATATCTATGTTTAAATGATAAAAATAAAGATATTATTGATTTTTCTAAAATAAAAACATTTGAAAATATACATAATAATAATTATGGTATGATTCATTTTGGAACAGGGGTTCATAAAATAAAGAAGAAAGCAGAACAACTTGCTTGTTTTGAAGCTCTTAAAAAAATAGATAAAGATAAATAACTATTTTCTTAATGTAATCTAATGGAATTATATAAGCCTTATTATGAAAAAAAAAATATTGAAAAATTAAATGATTTTATAACTAATTTAAATGATTTATATCATATGCAATTAAATACCAAGAATATTTTTTATTCTAGTTTGTTTAGTGAATTAGAAGTTCCAACAATTGAATTAAATGAGCAAATTATAAAACCTAAAGAACCCGATTATAAACCACCTAAACCTGAAATACCACATACAAATGAAAATAGATTAGTTGAAGATTTAGATAATATGTGGTTGAAAGAATATCCAGATTATATTCCAAACACTTTAAATATTGAGAAATCCAATTATTATTTAAATGAACAATATGGATTTTACGATTCTATACATGAAATTTTAAAACCATTATTAGATTATGATAAAGGTGAAGATAGTTGTAATAAGACTAAAGAGTTTAATATGCTTCAACACCAAAAAATTGTACAAAATTACCTAAATATATATACACCTTATCGTGGATTATTATTATTCCATGGTTTAGGTTCTGGTAAAACATGTAGCTCAATTAGTATATTAGAAGGATTAAAACAACAAAGAGAAATTTATATTATGACACCAGCTTCTTTACAAAAAAATTATAAAACTCAAATGAAATTTTGTGGAGACATCATATTTAGAAATAATAATCATTGGGTTTTTATAAAAACAGATGATCTAAATAGTATTTATAAATTATTGGATGATTATTTAATTTTACATCATAAAAAAAGTGAAAAAATAAGAGATTATATGAAAAAATATAAAGGCGTATGGTTGATCAAAAAAGACAAACCGAATTATGATACAATGACTAGTAAAGATAAACACCAAATTAATGAATGGATTGATATTTTAATGGATATGAAATATAATTTTATTAATTATAATGGTATTAAGAAGAAAAAATGGGAATTATTAAAAACAAAATCTGAAAATCCATTTGAAAATAGTGTAATTATTATAGATGAAGCACATAATTTTGTAAGTCAAATTAATAATAAAATAAAAATAAATAAATCATCTATTTCTACAGAAATGTATGAATGTATTATGAAAGCAGAAAATTGTAAGATTATCCTATTATCTGGCACACCTTATATTAATAATCCTTCTGAATTAGGTGTAATGATTAATCTTATTTCTGGTTATACCATAGTTTTTGAAATTATAATAGAAAATATGAAAGATAAACCAGAAATAATAAAACGTTTGGATGAAGATATAACTAATTTTTGTAGTGTAAAAATAAATGGAAAAAAAATTACTATTATAAGAAATCCACATGGTTTTATGACTACTCCAGAAGGTGTTAAATATCATAAAGATACCCCATTTATAAATAATGAATTATTTTTAGAGAATATTAAACAAATTATGAAAGGAATAAAAATAACGATTGACCCTCCTAAAAAATATAAAAGAATTCCAGATGATGAAAAAGAGTTTAATCAATTATTTGTAAAAGTTGAAACAAATGGCAAAAATCAAGGATTAAAAGTAATTGATAGAAAACATAAATTTCAAACACGTATTGCTGGTATGATTTCTTATTTAGGAGATAAAAGTACATTAATGCCTGAATTAAAGACAATCGTTACAGAATATATTCCTATGAGCGGTCATCAAAAAACTGAATATAAAAAATATGAATCTAAAGAAGGAAAAATGAAAAGTTCAAAAGGAGATACAAGTTATAAAATATTTACAAGGGCTGCTTGTAATTTTGTATTTGGAGACAAAGAATTAGAAAGACCCTTTCCAGATCATTTTACAAATGAAAAAGACTTTGATGGAGCCACAATGCAAGAACACATCAATGAACCAGATGCTTTAATAGAAGACGGAGATCCTGTGATTGAAAATAAAAAATATGATAAAGAAATTGACATTTTTATTAAAAATATTCATTCAAATTTAGATTATGTTTTTTATAATAATTTACCAAGACAATATGACCCTTTATGTGATAAAACAGAAAAACCAACTGAAGAAGAATACGGATTATATAAACATAGCCCCAAATTTGCCAAAATATTAGAAAATATTATTAAATTTAATAATTCTTGCCAATTATTATATACTAGTTTTAGACGTATTGAAGGTATAGAAATGTTAAAAATATTACTAAAATATCAGGGTTATATGGAGCTTGTTTTGAAAAAAGATAAATCAGGTGATTATAATATTGAATTAGAAGGATTTTATGATATAGAAAAATGTTATCAAAAAACTGGAATTAAAAATAAAGTTTTTGCTCTTTATACTGGTACTGAAGAAAAAGAAGTCAAAGAAATTATTCGTAATATATATAATAGTGACCTTAATCATTTGTCTCCAAAAATATTATCCACACTTGAAAAAATATATGGTGGAACAATCGAAAATTTACATGGCGAATTAATACAATTATTAATGATTACTGCTTCTGGAGCAGAAGGTATTGATTTGCAAAATACTAAATATGTACATATTGTTGAACCTTATTGGCATTATGTTCGTATTGAACAAGTAATTGGAAGAGCAAGACGTATATGTAGTCATAATCGTTTACCAATAGAAGAACAATATGTTAAGGTAATTCAATATATTTCTACAATGGATTCCATATCCACTGATCAATATTTAGAAAACATTATGAAAAATAAAAAAGTATTATCTGAATCTTTCTTAAATACATTGAAAGAAGTTGCCATTGATTGTAATGGCAGTAAATGTTTCCGTTATCCATTAAGAGAAACTATGAAAAAAGATAAAGTATTTGAATATGATTTGGAAAAAGAAAAACTACAAAAACCAGAATTAATAAACTTAAAATTCACCAAACGAGTTTTATTATATAATGGTAAAAAAGATAAATTTGATGTAGATGAAAAAACTAATATGGTATATAAAAATGGACAAAAGATTGGGTTGTTATTAGGAAACAAAGTTGTTTAATGATTTTCAAAATTACTCTGTGGGCGTTTGTATACATCATTATTATTTCTACAAAATCCATAATCTTCATTTTTATTTATATGACAATATGGTAAATTATATGGACATGTAAATTCATCTATAGTTTTATTATTATAATTAGATTTACATTGTATATTATTTTCATTATATGATACTAAATTTTCATACGCATTATCTTTTGTATCTGTACACAAACCATATGTATCACTATATTTATCACATTTAGGTAATTCTTTTGGACACATATTTTTAATTGGATTATCTAAATTATAATTAGTAACACATCTTATAAATTTACTATGATTATCATTATTATAGGGTATCATCATATTTGGGTTGATATCTTGTTCTATAAAAGGGTGAGGTTTTTCATATACATTTAAAGGTGTTTTTTCTATTTTTTTAGAAGATATATCTAATACATAATTTCCATCTGAATTTTTTATATAAGGAAAATATTTTAAACATTGTGTTGTTTTTCCTCCACTACAATCTATGTATGAATAATCTCCTTTTACCAGTTCTTTAATAAAATTATTTGTAATTGGATTATATGACATAGATGAGTCTGATTCATTTAACATATAAAGATTTTCACAAGAAATATCATTTGTTAATTCATCTACTTTACAATTGTCTCCAGTTTTACTATTAAATGTATATAAATTATCTAATTCATCATTTATATTATTATAACTTGAATAACATTTATCTTCAAATAAATAAGGTTCATCTATATTACAATGTGTTGTATCATAAATAACTTTATTTATATTTAATTTCACTTTATCACCTTTATTAAATGTATTAAAATTTGTATTATGAAAATTATTATAAGTTTGTATAGGATTAGTTGGTGTTTTATCAAATGGATATTTATTTGAATTTATTGTTTTGTTATATTTATCAAACTCATAACTTGCTTCTGCTTCATTTTCATAACATATAGGTTTATCTTCATATGGTAAACGATAATATTTTGTATTACAATTTTCTTTTTGACATAATTCTTTTATAGTTGTATTATCATCTAATATCCATTGTTTTTTTTCATCATCATATGTACAATCTTTTGAAACTTTATAATAATCATCTGTAATAATCTCGTGATTATTTTTATATATATAATTACACCAATTTGAACCTTTATCTACACATTGAGATTTACCATATTTTGTAGCTTTTTCAAATGAATTTTCACAAAAACATTTTGGTTTATCTTTTCCTTGTAATGAGAAATAATTATAATCTTTACATTCTTGTTTACAAGTTTCTTCATTATAATCTTGACATATTGTTTCATTATAAGGTTGTTTTTGTGTTTCATAAATATATTTATCAACATAGATTGTTTTTTCTATTTTTGTATATGTATATCTATTTGTTTCAATATTTCTTGTTTTATATTGTGGTATATTTCTTGTTTTTATTACTGGTACTCTTATTTTTACACCAAACCTTTTTTTTGTTACGATTTCTGTATAATATTCAGTTTTATAACCACTTACATATCTTTGGTTTTCATAAACTGGCACTTTATTTATTATAGTACTTATTTGTGGAACTTGTATTTTTTTTTTTACTTGAACATTCTTATATTTTGTAATAGATTCACAATTATGTTCATTACCTTTATAAATACTGAATGAACGTTGTGGCTCATCTACATAAGTTCCAATAGGTATTATATTATTTACATATTTATAAGGGGTATTTGTTTTATCTAATGTATTTATTATATTATTAATTTGAGTAGTATTATAATGATTAATTTTATCTCTTCGTTTGGTTTCAATTAAGTTTTTTGGACATATATTATTAATATGTAAACAATTATCATATTTTCTAATATCTTTATCTGAGCTACAAATATTTTTTGAAAAAACTTCAATATTATTAGAAGATAAATCAAGATACCAAGGCGTATTTTTATTACATTTATTATTGATATCATAATAAACATCCCTTGTTTTACTTGAACCTTTAATCTCTTTGATATTATTTGGTATATAATTATAATCTTCTAAATAAACTTTATCATCATATATATTTTTATATGTTTTACCATGATCATAATTTTCACCATTTTCTAGTTTTGTTATATTATTAAATATATCAGTTTTAATTATAGAACCATTATAACAATATTTATAATCAGTTTTGTTGCATTTTTGTTTAAAACGATCAATAGTAGAAGGTAAATTATTGGTTTGATCTAAAATAGTAGTTTTATCTCTTATTGAAGCATATTCATTGATTAATTTTATATTATTTGATGATTTCTCTATATTATCTATATTATCATATCCTTCTTTATTTAATAAATAAAATATATAAATAAGAATAATACATAATAAAAATAATACAATTATTTTCATTATATATATATTATATTGTTTTTGGTTGGCAATTCCCATATATTTTTCCACATTGATAACCTACACATACTTCATCTGGAGGACAAATATAATCATAATATTTTTCATTCATTTTTGTATTATCATAATGATTAATACATTGTTTTCCTGGCGGATTTGGTCCGGGTGGATTTGGTCCGGGTGGATTTGGTCCCGGTGGATTAATCCCACAATTATCAGTTGGGAAATAATCAAAACATTCTTCTTGTATATTGGTTCCATTATCCATATTTACATTATCAAGAAAATTACATATATGACTTTTTATCTTGGTACCACTTGAATCATATATATTTAGATAATTATTTTCTAAAATAGGGTCTTTTTGAGAAGAACTATATGGTGTGGTTAATCCATTAAATAAATTAAAATATTCACTATTATTTGTCTCATCTGCATATTTTCCCATCATATTTAATTTTATACTTTTATTTGTATCATTACAATCATTGATATTTACTGATTCAACTACATCTTCTGTATTAAATAAAATAGAACCTTCGCAATAAACTGGATTATTACTATTATCTGAATTACAATAAGGTTTATAAATATTTTGATTATTTTCATCTATTTTTGTAACAGTTGGAGATTCATCTATATTTGAACATTTTAAGTTACCAAAACAATAAGAATATTGATGATCACTATCAAATGTTCTTGATTTATTATTTACTTTATCCCAATATTTTTTATTATTATTTGTATCTAACATATCTACTTTACTAATTTTTAAATCAGAAAAATCATTATTATATGTATTTATATCTTTTGGGTGAGGATTCCAAATATATAATTCTACTTTTTGTACAGATTGCACTTGTTGCGTACCATCTTCATCCATATAAAGGTATCCTGGTATATTAGGTACAGTATTCAAAGAATTCTTCAAATATGTTTGGTTAGCTCCAAGAATAATACTATCTGGATCACTTTCATTTTGTTTTAATTGTCTATAAACTGAATCTGTTTCATTTGTTATTAAACCCATAAATTTATATGCATTATCACTATAAACCATTAAATTATTAGGTACAGAATTAGTAATATCTGATTGAGACCATCTTATATTATTTGGTTCTGTACTATCTTTATCAATATAAGATAATAATTTAAATTGGTATGTATTATTCCATTTATAACTTGAATTTAATAAATCTTTATTATAATAATTATCCATAGAAATATTACCATTTTTATCATAAGTTGAATCCATATTTAGATTGGAAGAATCAATAAATAAACTATTTCCTCCATTATATGTTTGTTTTAATAATAATTCCCATTGTCCAAAATTTAAATTTTGTTTAGGATAGTTTGTTTGGATAATAAATGTTTCATCATTACCAACTTTGGTACTATTACATTGTATTATTCCATTTTGTATGGAACAAAAACGATTATTTCTAATACTTTTAATAGAATATTTATTTCCATTTAAATTATCAATGTTATATTTTTCCCATCTACCAACTTTTTCTCTATTACAATTGTTAGTTACTATTTCATTAGAACAAAACTTATTGGTTTTATTATTTTTAATTGTATATTCATTATTTCCTATATTATTAATTGTAAACTCCCCATTTATATCAAAATTATTTTTGTTACACCTTAATTTAGCATTTTCGTAAGAGCAAAACTTATTGTTTGAGTATGACTTTATATGATACGCATTATCTGAATCAAAAAATCCTTCTTTTTTATTTTTAATCAACATATACAAAATATAAAAAATAAAAACTATAATTAATAAATATATACTTTTTTTAAAATTCATATTATAATGTAATATTATTTTTTTTGTAATAATTCAAATAATTTTATTTGATATAATAATATTTTTTCTAAAGTTTTATTTTGGGATTCCATTTTTTTTAATAATACATTATTTAATTGAGATTGATTTTCAGTATATTGAATTGGGTTTACCGTTTCAATTATTTCATTTGAAGATAAATCATTTAATAATATTCTTTCTTTATTTTTTTGTTCGATTAATTTATCTAAATCTTTTATGGGGGTTTCTTCAATATTATCACTAAAATCAATTGTTGTTTTTTTTTCATTTGGTATTAAATCTTGATAATCAAACCTAGTTAATTGTTTAATCTCATTTTTCATAATATGTATAAAATCCTCATTTTGAATATTATTTTTTTTTTCTATGATTCTTTCAAATATACCCTTAATTTCATCCAATTGGTTTTCGCGGCAATTCTCAAATACATTTTTTTGCAAACATATATTCCATAATTCTCCTTTTCTTTCCATTAAACATAAATATATTTAAGTATTTAATATATTTATTCATTAAATAAATCTGTAATTATTTTTTGTTTTTGTTTTTCTTTGATAATAATAATTTTATCTTCTTCTAAAATAGTATTACTTATGTCTTGTTTTTTTGTAGAAGATTCTATATTTTTTTGTATATTCAATAATTCATATGAAAAATGATTAAATATATCTTTATATAAATGGTAATGTTCAAATTTTGTATCTGAATTATCTTGTAACATTTTATAAGTTATATTTAAAATATCACGTTTATATTTATGATAATTATACATAGTTTCTTGTTTATTTTTATTTTGTTTACGTGATATTATATTATGATACATATATATAATATTTATTTTTCTTTTAAATGATAACGAGTTGAATAATTAAATCCTTTTGTAATATTACAATTTTTATTTATTTGAGGTATAAATTGTGTATATTCTTTATCATAATTCATTGGATTATTATATAAACTTCCATTATAGTTAGGAACATAACAAGATTGACTATCTTTTTGTAATGCAAAAGTTTGACTTCTTAATTGACTTTCTAAATCAACTTTTTGAAAATATTCGTCAGTTGGACCACGTTGAGCTGGATTATAAATGACTTTATCATATTTCATCAAAGGAACATTTGATTTATCATCTTTATCTATAATTTGAAAATGACTATATTTTGTAGATTGTGGTCTAAAACTATAATTAGGTTTCAAAGATTGTCCTGGAATATTTCTTTTATATATTTTTTCATTTAATTCATTATCATAATAAATATTCATTATTATATAACAATATAAATAAATATTCATAAATAAAAATAATGTGTGGTATTTTTGGTTATTTTGGTGAAGAACTTCATCTAAATGTACTAGGATCTTTATTTGATAAAGGTAAAAAGCGTGGACCAGAAGAATCTAAATTATTACATATAAATAAATATAATAAAGTAGGATTTCATCGCTTAGCTATTAATGGATTAAATAAAGAATCCAGCCAGCCGATTTATTTAAAGAAATATATCTTAGTAGCAAATGGTGAAATTTTTAATTATAAACAATTAATTGAGAAATATAATTTTACTATGAAAACACAAAGTGATTGTGAAATTATTTTACATTTATATGATAAGTTTGGTACAAGTGGATTTAAAGAATTAGATGGCGAATATGCATTTATTCTTTTTAATTGTGACAATAATAATATTATTATTTGTAGGGATCCATTTGGTGTTAGACCATTATATCTATATAATAATAATAATGTTTTATTAACCTCATCTGTATTATCTTCTATGATACATGATAATTTTATTTCTAATCATATTGAACAATTCAAACCAGGAACATATAGTATTTATAAATATAGTGAAGATACAAATAATATTGAAGAATTGGAAAAATATGTAAATTATACTAATGTATATGAAAATTATACACCCGAAGAAATCAATTATGATAGATTATATGAACTATTAAAAGAATCTGTTTATAAACGCATTACAACAAGTGAGCGTCCAGTATGTTGTTTATTATCGGGTGGTTTGGATAGTAGTATTGTATCTGCTATTTCAAGTGAATATTATCGTTCTATAAATAAAACATTAGAAACATTTTCAATTGGTATGAAAGATTCGGCAGATTATTATTATGCTAAAAAGGTATCTGATTTTATTGGAAGTAAGCATACTCATGTAGAATACGATGAACAAACTTTTATTGATAGTATACCACAAGTAATTAAAGATATTGAAAGTTATGATACTACTACGGTTCGTGCAAGTGTAGGTAATTGGTTAATTGGTAAATATATTAAAGAAAATACGGATTTTAAAGTAATATTAAATGGTGATGGTGCAGATGAATTAATGGGTGGATATTTATATTTTAATGCTGCTCCAAATAATGAAGAGTTTGATGAAGAATGTAGAAGATTATTGAAAAATATTCATTATTTTGATGTATTAAGAAGTGACCGTTGTATCTCAAGTCATGGGTTGGAATCAAGAACGCCTTTTTTAGATAAAGATTTAACCCGATATTATTTAAATATTCCAATGAATACTTCTGGTAAACGTGGTAAATGTGAAAAAGAGTATATTCGTAGTGCCATTTCACAAAAAAATATATTACCTTACGAAATTGTATGGCGTCAAAAAGAAGCGTTTAGTGATGGAGTAAGTGGTTTAAAACGTCCCTGGTTTCAAATGATTCATGATAATTTAAAAGAATATGAAACTAAACATGATAATTTAACAAATGAACAAGCTTATTATTTTGATATATTTAATTCTTTATATCCAGGATGCAATCATTTAATTCCATATTATTGGATGCCAATGTTTATTGAATCAAATGACCCTAGTGCAAGAACCTTAAAATTATATCAAAGAAATATTTTTTATGAATATTTCTATTTTCTTAAAGATCTTGTCATTGGAGTTGCGAAAACTCTGTATAGGAAGTATTTCATGTGATTTTTCGAATAAAGTTAGTTTAAAATTAATTTCATCTAAATAAGGTTCTATTATTTTATTTTTTAATATTTTTATAATTTTCTTATTTGATAAATAATAAATATATTTTTCACAATAAATATAAGTTACTTTCGGATGAATCATATATTTATGTTCTTTATCATCTATAAAACAAAAATAATTATCAATACCATCTACACATTGTATTAAATGATGATAATCTTTTATTTTGCTTGTTCTATTAAAATTATTTAAAGTAATTACTTTATCGAATAATTTATAATTTAATTTAAAATGTATATATTCAACCACAATATTAACAAAAAAGTCATTATTATTATTTGTATATAAGATAACACATTGAATATACTTTAATTTTTTTTTATTCATTAAATATTTAAATAACTTAAATATATCTGGTCTAAAATAACAATCAAACTTATCAAAATATTCATTATAATTGATTGTTTGATATTTTTGAATTATTTTCATAATATAGGTAAATTGTCCAAAATATCCTATTGTCTCATCTAGATCAAAAATAATATTTCTCTTCATTATTTTTATCTTAACTATATTTAATAGATATTTTATAATGTTCAAAAAATTATCAGTTTACGAATGTCTAAAAATTATCAATTATTATAATATAAAAAATCCAAAATGTTTATATCATATAAAAAAAATAGCCAATATTTTAATTCATACTAAAATGTGTTATTTTAAAGGAAACAAATTAGATAAATTTAATTTTATTATTTATACAAAACACTTTAGTAAAAATAAATATTTAACCAATAATACAAAAAAATATTTTAAAAATACATTCAGAACAACACGTAATACATCTCCAATTTCTTATTTTTCTTCAATTTGATCCAAAATTTTAATCAATAAACGTTCTTTATAAGTCATTTTCTGAAATATTAGGGACTCATTCATTTTAATATTAAAAAACTGATTACGAAAATTTTTACATATTAAAATAATTGTTTGATTTTTATATTCAATATTTGTTAATATTAGGCCATTATATAATTTATTATCAAGGTCTTTTAGATTAAACCACCGAATATATCTTCCAATAATAAGCTCATCCATTTCATCTACATATTTGTAGTCTTTCAAAATTTTATGATATTCTTTTACCATTGAGCCTTCTAATCCCATTTTTTGTAAAATATTATTTTTATATTCTTTTATTTTGGATGAAGTTAAATCTTGTAATTTATTTTCATCTATATCTTTTATGATATTTTCTAATTCTTTATCCATATATTTATTTTATAAAAAATATTAATTCAATTTTAATTAAAAACTACTTAATCCTAAGGCTTCATTCGCTGCCATAGGTCCTTGATCTACATAAACATTTTGTGGTTGAGACGCTCCTACTAATTTATTAGTAGTTTTTTCATACATATTATTGTAATTTACACTGGTTGCTTCTTCTTTTGTATTTTGTGGATATGGATTATCCATTGGGCCAGGTTGCGGTAGTTGTATACAAGGTGGTGTTCTTATATTGGGGGTTTCATCATAATTCGTAATTAATTCTTTTTGTAATCCAACATAAACTAAAACCCGATTTAATAATAAGTTTACTTTTTCACCCAAGATAGTATCCAATGAAAAAAGTAAAAATACAATAGGGACCATTATATGAAATAAATTAATAGGTCCATAACTACTACCGCTATGAGTTGGTATAAATGATATTAAACGATGAATAAACCATAATAATATAAATAATATAACCAGTTGTAATACTACTTCTATCAAAATTTCAATATTTCCCTTAGATTCATCAAACGAAGGTAAATATGTTCTCATTATTTTTACCAAAATAACAATTGGTATAATTGATAATAAAATATATTGTGAAACATTCATAAGTTCTATTTTATCTTTTTCACTTAAATGAAACATATAAGATACAAAAGATATAGGTGTATTTTCGCCGCCTGCCATTTCTTCATCACTCATTAAATTATGAAAAGAAATTAAAAATATTCATAATAATAATTTATGTTAAGAACTATTTTATCTGAAAAATATGATCATGAAGAAAAACAATACCTAGAAATTGTTAGAGAAGTATGTACCAAAGGAGACAAAATCGAAGGTAGAAATGGAACAACTTATTCTATGAATGGATGTTCAATGATTTTTAATTTGGAAAATAATACTATTCCTATTTTAACTACAAAAAAAGTTGCTATTAAAACATGTTTAAAAGAATTATTATGGTTTATTTCTGGCTCTACAAATAATGAAAGATTACAACAACAAAACGTACATATATGGGACGGAAATGCATCCAAAGATTTTTTGGAATCAAGAAATCTAGATTATAATGAAAATGATTTAGGTCCTATTTATGGCCATCAATGGAGGCATTTTAATGCTTCTTATGAAAATTGTAATAGTGATTATAAAAATAAAGGAGTTGACCAATTAAAATACATCATTAATTCTTTAAGAGACCCTAAAGAAAAATATTCAAGACGTCTTATTTTATCTTCTTGGAATCCTTGTCAATTAAATGAAATGGCATTACCACCTTGTCATGTATTAGTACAATTCCATGTTTCAAAAAAGGATGAATTATCCTGTTCATTATATCAAAGAAGTGGTGATCTTGGATTAGGAGTTCCTTTTAATATTTTATCATATAGTGCATTAACTTATTTAATTGCAAAACATTGTAATCTCAAACCAAAAGAGTTTATTTATCATTTAGGAAATGCTCACGTTTATGATGATCATATAGAACCATTAATGAAACAAATTGAACGTAAACCATATAAATTTCCTAAATTATATATTCAATGTAAACGCCACACAATTGAACAATATAAAATAAATGATTTTATTATAGAAAATTATCAATTTCACGATTCTATTAAAATGAAAATGCGTAAATAATATATTTGATTTTTTCATTTATATCTATATGAGCGGTGCAGCTGGTCTAGCTGCTGCAAGAAGAAGAAGGGCTGGTTCTGTACAACAAAATATACAATTGCCAACACCTACACAAAACCCTAAACCACAACCTAAACATCCTATGACTATTTTATATGAACATGAACAAAAAATTAATCAATTATTATCTAACAGTAATGAAAATCAATTATCTAATAGTTCTGACGGATTAGATGAATTAAAAGAACAAATGAATACACTTGAAAAATTATTATTAAAATTACAAACTAAATTAAATGAACAAGAAGATGAAATTAAAGAATTTAAAAAAATTAATTTAAATGAAAATGATTAAAATTGAAAATATTTAAAATAATAATTTGATAATAAATATGGAATTTACTATCAAAGAAAATGAAAAAACAATTGAATTCATTGAATTATTTAAATTTATGAAAAACTTGGAACAATATGTTACTATAATATGTAATAAGGAAAATATGAATATTCAATTGATGGATTCAGCTCATGTATCTTTATTTCATATGACTATCCATAAAGATTGGTTTGAAACCTATAATTGTAAAGAAGAAAATTGTACCTTTAGTATTAATAATAATATTTTTACAAAATTATTATCTTTACATACAAAAGAGAATACTATAGAATGTAAAATAAATGAAGATACATTATGTTTAAATTACTTACACGAAGAACAAAATAAATATTTTTCAATAAGTTTAATAGATGTAGATAAAGACCTATTAAGTCCTAATTATAATGATACAGATCTAGACTTTAAAATAAAAACTAAATTAATGGATAAATATATTAATGATTTATCTATATTTGGTGAAGACATTGAAATTAAATATAAAGATGATAAATTATATTTAGAATCTTCTAATGAAGAAGGTAGCCTTTTAATACAAATTGATTATGATAAACTATTGGAATGTAATTCAATTGATGAACTAGACTTTAGTTGTAAATATCCTAGTAAATATATCCAATATATTACTAAATTAAGGGTTTCTTATTCAAATATGATTGTATTTTTGGATAGCGAATCTCCTTTAAGAATTCATTTCAAAAATGAACATATTAATATTGATTATTTTATTGCTCCAAAAATGGAAGATTAGTTTGAAATAAAGAATATAAATAATACTCTATTTAACTATTATGGTTATAAAAATTTTTTTAATAAGTATTCTTGTTTTGATTTATTTTCATATTTTAGTACATTTAAACATAAATCAAAACAATACCATCGAACAACTTAATGAAATATCAAATATCCAAATTACGAATCAAATTTTGAATAAACAACCTTTTTATTTTAATGGAGAAATTATTCCAAATAGTCATTTGTCTCTATGTACATTAAAAAATAATATTTATCATAAAATATATGATAATATTTCTATTTTAGAACCAAATGTAAAATTTTTTCCAAAACATCAAATTTATTTATTGAATGAAAAAAAGTATTTGAAACTACATGATAATAAAGAATGTCGAAATTTTTATAAAGTAACCAAAGGTATTATACATTTTATTTGTATACACCCAAAATATAAATCAACTTTTACCAAAAAAAATAGAGCATATGAATCTAATAAATCGATTATCCAATTTATCAAAAAAAATAATCAGTTTATTCATATTGTTTTACATAAAAATAGTGTATTATTTATTCCTAATTATTGGTTATTATTTGGTATAGCTAAAGAAGATTCAATTATTGAAAAAATACAATATTCTACTATATTGAATCAATGTTGTTTTTTTTCTTGATAAAATATATACATGTTAGATTATATTGGGGATTTTGGCCCTCATATTTTAATTTTTTTGATATTATTATATAGTTTTTTATATTCTTTTTCTATTATTAGCATAATTTATTATATATTCGGTATTATATTTATTTATTTATCTAATAATTTGTTAAAATATTATATCAAACAACCTAGACCTACACACCAAAAATTTTTATTTAATTTTGAAAAAAAACATTATAATTTACATTATAGCCAAAAATATGGTATGCCTTCTGGTCATTCACAATTAATTTGGTTTAATGTTATATATATTGGTTGTATATTAAAAAATCTTTATTTTTTTATTTTATCATTAGCTTTAGCACTTAATACAATGAGACAAAGATTTGTTTATAGAAATCATACTATGAACCAAATTATTATAGGTTCTATACTTGGTATATGTTTTGGATATATATTTTATCTTATCATTGAGTAAAATTAAGAAAAATTATTTATAATTAAACATTATGAATGAAAGAATACCTTTTTATATTATTACAACCATATTTTTATTTATTACTATTGTTTTAAGTATAATTGCCACATTTCATTTAAAAAATAATACTTCAGATTTTTTCCCAAGTGGGGGATATTATTATAATAAATTTATTCACGATAAAAGTTTTGTGGATAAATTATGTTGGTATTTTTCGCAAATAACACATCACACTTTATTTTTATTATTTAGTTATTTTGCTATGGCACTAATGAATATTAAATCTGTAAAGTTTTTTAAACTTATTGGTCCATTAGCTCTTACTATTAGTGTTTTATATTTTTATTTTCTATATCCTAAGCAAAAATTAAAAATACATCAATTATCTTTTTATAGTTTTTTTTCACATTTTATGATTATTTTTCTAGTATTTTGTGAATTTTTGTATATTGAAGAATATGAATTTCATGAAACGACCAATTGTCTTATTTTTGTCATTACTTCTATTTTATGTATTTATATTAATTATTTTTTAAGAGGGGTTTGGAGTTATAATCTTATCAAACTAGATCGTTTAAGTGGATGGAAATTAGTGTGTGAAACTACATTAGTTATGTATATATTCAGTGTTTTGTTTTATTTTTTGAGACATAGAAAAGATATTTATTATGGATTAAATACAAGTCAGTTAACAAAATGTGCCTATCCATTATATGGTATGATAAATATTATTTTTGTTTTATTGTTTATTCATTTTACACCTTAAGGTTCTATTGCTATCCAATTAAAGTTATAATTATTCTTACCTTCAACACTTATATAATTAAAGTAATTATTGCTTACATCTGTTAGACCTATAGCAGAAGATGAAACATCTATCATAGTTATAGATACACTAGGTGTTTCCTCAAAAGTTTTTGCAAATGTTATTTCTAAATGATTAACACTTATATCTTGTAATTGAGTATGCCCCAAAACACTAAGATTTTCTGATACATTTAAAGTAACAAATGTATTTTTCAGGTAGACAACCTCGTATGTTTAATCAAATATCTTGTGATAATAAGGACTTCTATGAGATTGACTTTGGTTTAGATTTTTTAACATCTAACATTACGAAACGATATACGAAAGTTATTACGAACCCTCCCTATCGTACGAATAATAGATAGAACAAAAGGTTCTAATATTGCGATAAAAGTTATTGAAAAATCGTTTGAAGTATGCGACGACGAAGTATGGAGGTTACTTAATAATCAAATGTTAAATAGTCTTACATTTAGAAGATTAAAAAAATATAGAGACAATTATGATTTCAATATTGTCTTTATAAGAGTGTTAGAAATTCCGTGTTTTTATGGAAGATATTACTGGATTTGCTTTAAAAAAGGTGGTAAAAGTATTTTACATTTTTAAAACTTATTAATTTGTTATTTTTGCGAATCCTCCTAATATAACTTGTGTTTGAATATTAATAGGGGTAAGTTCCGTTCCAGCAATGGTGCTAAAAATAAATGTTGGACGAATTCCTAACCATAAACCTGGACCACTTGGAGTTCCGTTACCTCCATTATCTCTCGCACGAAATATCCCATAGCAAGTAAAAAATACTTGAGTTGCTGAAGTTTTTGTAGCATATGGTATAGCAAAAGTAGTAAAAAATACTCCATTAAAAGAAAACTTACCATAGTCAATAACTTGTAAATCTGGATTTTCATTCCAAGTTCCACTTGATACGGATAAAGTTATATTAACATTATAAACATAAACTCCAGCATCAATAGTTCCAAAGTCACTCACACTATCTTGAATATAAGTATTTGTTAATAATGCTTGAACTGGTGGTTTACTTCCATCAGTGTAAAATGGTGTATTTTGTCCGTCATTTTTAAGAGTTACTAATTCACCACTAATGGTTTCAACAATACCCATATAGTTATCTAATATACTTATTGAACTTTCAACATTGTTCATAGAGTTATCTAGTCTATTTACTGAAGTTTCAACCTTATTCATGGAGCTATCTAGTCTATTTATTGAACTTTCAACAATACCCATAGAGTTATCTAGTCTATTTACTGAAGTTTCAACAATACCCATAGAGTTATTTAATACATCATCAACATATTTTTTATTTACAACATCAGTATCATATATTGGATCACTTACTGTTACTCTACCATTTAAATTCGTTTCTATATCCACATTTACTGAACTACGATTTAGATTATATATTCTTACATGACCAGACTTATCTCTATTACCATCATTATATCTAGCCCCAATTGCTACTATATTACCATCACTTGATAATGATACTGAATCTCCACTTCCATCACCAAGAGCTTCTCCATCAATATCATTACCTAATTTAGTCCAAACATTGTTAACATATTCATATATTCTTACATGACCAGAATTCTCTCCATTACCATCATTATTTATAGCACCAATTGCTACTATTTTACCATCACTTGATAATGATACTGAATCTCCACTTTGATCACCAGGAGCTTCTCCACCAATATCATCACCTAATTTTACCCAAGAAATATCATTATATTCATACACTCTTACATGACCAGAATCAACTCCATTACCATCATTATTTATAGCACCAATTGCTACTATTTTACCATCACTTGATAATGATACTGACCATCCACTTTGACCAACAAGAGCTTCTCCATCAATATCATTACCCAATTGAGTCCAATATGAATGTTCTATTTCTGGGTCTGTACCCCCTGTTATTATTAATGGTAAATTCTCTGTACTATTTTGTGATGTATAATGATAATTACCACTCATATCAATTGTATATGTTTTATATTCATATATTCTTACATTACCAGAATTATTTCCATTACCATCATTATATCTAGCCCCAATTGCTACTATATTACCATAACTTGATAATGATACTGAAACTCCACTATCATCATAATTAGCTTCTCCATCAATATCATTACCTAATTTTACCCAAGAAATATCATTATATTCATATATTCTTACATGACCAGAATTCTCTCCATTACCATCATTCTTTATAGCCCCAATTGCTACTATATTACCATGACTTGATAATGATACTGACCATCCACTTTGATCACCAGGAGCTTCTCCATCAATATCATCACCTAATTTTACCCAAGAAATATCATTATATTCATACACTCTTACATGACCAGAATCAACTCCATTACCATCATTATTTATAGCACCAATTGCTACTATATTACCATCACTTGATAATGATACTGAATATCCACTTCTATCAGAAGCTGCTTCTCCATCAATATCATTACCCAATTGAGTCCAATATGAATTTCCTATTTCTGGTTCTGTGCCCCCTGTTATTATTAATGGTAAATTATATGTACTATTTTGTGATGTATAATGATAATTACCACTCATATCAATTGTATATGTTTTATATTCATATATTCTTACATTACCAGAATTACTTCCATTACCATCATTATAACTAGCCTCAATTGCTACTATATTACCATCACTTGATAATGATACTGAAACTCCACTTCTATCAGACTGCGTTTCTCCATCAATATCACTACCCAATTTAGTCCAAAAAACATTATCTATTATATTTATATTAAATGCTTTTTCAACAATACCAATAGAGTTATCTAATACACTTATTGAACTTTCAACATTTCCCATAGAGCTATCTAATTTATCTAGTAACTCATCTACATATTTTTTATGTACTGCATCACTATTATTTACTGGGTCATTTATTGACAATACACCATTAATACTCAGATCTTTATACATTACAATATTTCCACTTCCATCTATTACCATTGAATTACCTTCTTCACCAGCACTAAATATTGCTACTTCATTAGTTCCATATTGAGTAACTTCCAATGCTGGTCCAGTTCCATTATTTGAAATATCTAATTGGGTAGAATTCATTATTTCATTATTAATTGTTATATCATTTCGGATTACATTTTTAAAATTAAAAGAACCGTCTACATTCATATTTCCTTTTACAATTAAATCTTTACTCACTTCCAAATTATTTAATGATACATCATTGAATTTTGTAAATTTCTGAGTTCCAATACGAATAGTATTGTTAGTTGTTAAATAACCACCCGAAGTAATATTACCATCTTTTGATACATTCAAACGTAACGACATATATAATATTATAGAATATTATATATT
>Ga0129324_10000598_pt1 | contig 25735 bp, 25 predicted proteins | sample CPBDNA_7_FD_96879 | JGI IMG/M metagenome (GOLD analysis project Ga0129324, IMG submission 96879) | Freshwater to marine salinity gradient microbial communities from Chesapeake Bay, USA - CPBay_Spr_15_0.2_DNA | ecosystem: Environmental > Aquatic > Marine > Coastal | place: USA: Chesapeake Bay...
AGTCAACGTACCAACTGATGTAATATTTGGTTGCGCAGCAGTTGTTACTGTACCTGCTGTAGTAGCATTACCAGTAACATTACCTGTAAATGTAGTCGCAGAAACATTTCCAGCCGCGATGTTACCTGATACTGCTAGAGTAGTTAACGTGCCAACCGATGTAATGTTTGGTTGAGCATTGGCAGCTACTGTTAATTTTCCAGTAATATTTGCTAAACCGCCACCGACTGCCGCAAAACTGTTTGAGAATACATTAGTTGGGTTAATGTCAATTACTAAAATTTGACTTGAAGCAGTGATTGAGGTTGATGTTCCGCCATTACTGCCGCGTCCTATACTTAATGAACTAGTACTAACTTGGACACATGCAATATTAGCACTTACAACTACATCTCCGATAGGAGAACTAACAGTAATGCCGACCCCGGGAGTTTTATTTACTGAGGTAACTGATGCCCCGGTAGTTATAGCAAATACTTGATCAAAGTTGTCTTGAACTTTTTGAAATGCTGTTCGTATTGCGTCTGCGCTAGGATCATCCGGAAATGTTCCGAAGTCAATATTATTTTGTGCCATGAGTTTTGCTTTCTTATCAAGTATTTATCGTTTGTGTATAAAGTGATAGCCAAAAAAATACCCGGTTGCCCGAGTATTTTATGTGTTAAATGATCTTACAGACCGCTTAGTTTTCTAAAGTCTGAAAGCAAATCTGCGGATTCTTTCATTGGAGTAGAAGCAATCGTTATTGGATTACCAACTGATTGATTACGTTTCTGTCTATTCAGTCCACCAGTGATAACATTAGTCATAAAGTCGATATCAGTTTGAAACTTGTCATCTTCACTATTAGCAAATGATTCTTCAAGTTCTGCTTCCTCTTCTTCAGGCTCGTCTTCTTCTGCGCTCTGAGCTTGACCGGCTGCTGAAGCTAATGCTGAATCTTCACCAGCTTCTTGAGCGCCTGCTTGTGCTACATTGTCGTCTTCAGAAACTTCAAATTCGCGCTGATCGTCTGTTTCTGTTTCGTCAACAACTTCTTCAGTTTCGCATTCGCATTCACTATGACCACAGTCACCGCATACTTCTTCAGCGTGCTCTTCAGTACCTTCTTCATCAGCATAATCTTCACTTGATGCTTGTTGAGCAGGAGCTTGACCTGTCATTTTGCGAATAAGAGATAACATATCATCATGATCATCAACTACTTCAACATCAACAGCGCCTGCTTCTCCACCAGTAGCCGATGACATATTCATTCCGCCTGGAGTTTGTGCTTCATCACCACCAAATAAACCTAATCCTGCGCTTTTAACTAGAGCAAGTAATTGGTCAGCTTCTGCGTCTTGAGCATTGATACTTACTGAATCAGGAGATCCTTGTTGACCTTTGCTAATAGATACAGTCATGCCTTCAGTGATGTCTTCATTTAACAATGAATCTAACTGAGTGTTCCAGCTTTCAAACTGAGGGGTCTTTGGTTTGCTGGCAAACTTGTCATACGCACGATCAGTTAACGCAGCAATAGGATCTCTGCTCCATGGAGTTTGAGCGGGCTTAGCTGGCATTGGCATTACTTTTGATGGCTGACTATCCATACCGTGAGTAGTGAAATCTTCTCTTGTACCTTCTTCTAATGGCATGTCTTCTTGGAAACGATCAGATACCCATTCATATGGATCACCGCTTCTTGCTTTTTTAACACCATATGGCATGTCATCAAAATAATAGTCATATAGAGCTTGGAATAAATCTTCATCCATATCACCAGTTTGTTTAAAGTCGGCTACTTCACGGCTGAATGTTTTACAGATATGATCTAAAGTAGCACCAGTAGAATCATTCAATACGCTTTCAGCAACTTTCTTTTTAGCATCAGGCTTGTCTTTCATAGATGCTCTCATTTCAGCCTTGGTCTTACCATATTGCTTTTTAAAGTCAGCATCAGAGAAGTTTTTATCTTTAAGATCAGCATCTAGATTAGACATTTTGCTTTCTGAAACTTTCTTAGCTTGGCCTTTCCACATTGCTGCGGCGGCTACTTTTTGGCCCTTTTCTTTTGAACCGTATTCTTTAGCAGCTTTAGCAGCAACTTTCTCAAAGCCCTTACCCGGCTTACCGATATCTTTACCTGCTTTAGCTTTAGTAACTACTGCTGATTTTTCCTTAGCAGTCATACCTGCGCTTGGCTTCTTGGCTTCTTCAACTGTTTTAGCTTCTTTGTCTTTAACAGCTTTCTTGAATGGCTCTTTCTTGTCACCGTCTTTGTCTACATCGAGAAAATCTGGCTTGGCTTTCTTAGCTTCTTCAACTGTTTTAGCTGCTTTATCTTTAACAGCTTTTTTGAATGGTTCTTTTTTGTTCTTGTCTTTATCAACATCTAGAAAGTCTGGCTTGGCTTTCTTAGCTTCATTGTACATACTAGTTGAACGCTCTGTAACTTCTTCTTCACCTTGCTCTTCACAGGATGCCTTAGCAGTAGAACGAGCATCTTCTTTATCATCAGTGAAGTAATCAGCGTCAGCCATGTGCTTACCGTTTTGATAGAAACGAACTGTATATTCACCTAAGTCTTTGTTGAAGAAAATGCGTGCTGTTTTTCCTTGAGCATCTTCACCAAGTGTATTACCAGCTAGAGTCATTTCGCCCTTGCCAATGCTTTGCTTGATTTGTTGTGCTAACTGAGGGTTACTAACAGTTCCCAATGTGTTCTGACCTTGTTTGATAACTTGTGTATTAGTAGCAGTTGCCGGAGCAATTGTTACTTCTTCACCTTCATTAATTGCGTTATCTAGATTTTCGATCCAGTCTTTAAGAGTCTTGTTGCTCTTTGTCTTTGGAAGTTTTTCAACAGCTTTACTTGGCTTGTTACCAACGATAAAGCTTTGTAGAGCAGCAGCATTAGCATATTTCTTGCCATCACCTTCTGAACCAGCTTTAGCAGGACGGCCGCGCCCACGTTTTTCACCATCAGATGGCATTACTTTAGGAGCTTTTTTCTTCTTACCAGTAACTGAATCACGCTCTTCATCATCACTATCACCTTGATACTCGTTGCCGTAACGGCCTTTATGAGTAGTACCCTTGTCATCAGTAGTCTTAGTGCCACCTTTGTGAGTAGTTTCTGCCTTAGCTTCAGTAAGGTCAGCGGCTTGAAGCTGTGTAAGCTTGTTCATTAAATCTAACATATTCATATTCATATCATATTCCTTTTATTATTTAGCCGATGCGCCTGTTTGTGGTTTTGGAGCTCGTGTCATTTTACTCATTGGGCTAAGAGCACCAAGTTTGTCTTGAATTGGCTGTTTGAATGGATCAAACGAATCCGGAGTTTTTTTACCTTCATAAGGGATATCAATTTTTGAACCCTCTGACTGTTTCTTAATACTGTCTAAGTATGAATCACCATATGCTTTAGCAGCATCTTTACCATTATCTTCCAATTCAGGATGATTTAGCAACGGAGTGTGTTCAACTTGATTAGAATATCCTTCAGCTTCGCTATTGATGCTATCATCAAAATCAGTGGTAACAACACGAACCATATTGATATTATAACCAAGTAACTGTGCGATTTGCTGTATCATTGGCTCAGTAGCAGGGTATCTAAACTCCGCCTTAATGATAGTTATTTGCTCATTCTTCAATTCAGGAAAACCGTACGGGCTTTTTTGAATAGGTGTGTTGACAGGATCACCGACTTTAATTGGGTCAAACTTATTGAGATTGTACTTAAACATCTCAATAAAGTTCTTATCCACATCACCGGCAATCTTGATGGTGTATTTGTAACTTCTCACCGATTCGGTGATAAAATGTTTTAAACTTTTCATTGAATATTCCTCATTATCTTATTTATCATTCGGCAGATGATTTGACAGCTAACATCTTGAGTAATTCATTTCTGTCTAAACTTTTTACATCACCTAGAGGAGTAGCTTCTAATTCTTCAACATTAGAACTTGCTTTTTGATCCAGCGCAGCTTTCTTCAACTGTAGCTCAATCATTTTAATCTTTTTAGTTAGTTTAGCTGTCTTAGCAGTAAGCGCATGGCCTAACATAGTAGCAGCAACGCCAAATATCTCACTGGAGAATCTGCTATCAACCTGCATACCTAACTCAGACAAGTCTTTGTAACTGTCAATAGCCATTTTTGCTATTTCGTCAAGTTCTATGTCACTTGATTCCAGTCCTCTAACTTGAGGTAGAGCATTTTCAATCTTTTCCAGATTAGTCAGTGCACCAGTTGTGATTATCTCAGCATCGTCGGGAATAGGCATTGATAGACTTTCCATGATATCAGGTGATAAGTCAAACAGTTCGGATAATTTTTTTGTCATACTGTATTTACTTACCTTTAGGCTGGTGAAAAATATCCATCTCAGTTACTATTCGGAAAGTCATCCCATGTTGCTTACAATATGCTGCGGCTGCCCGCCACTTAGCAGTATTCACCACCACATGAAGTTTATCATGCTTAGATTTTGCTTCAGTTATAGCAGTTTGTGATTTAGGTTTTACTTCAACAATTTCAGCTAGTTGTCTGCCGCTTTTGTTTTGATATAGTACTAGAAAATCAGGGATATAGTTCGCAATCTTACCAGTAAGAGGATGGCGATATTGAATTGCGATTGATTCGCTTGCCCATTGCATGATATTAGAATTCTGATCTAGAAAAGTCATAAAGACTAATTCCCATGAACTACGATAGCGTGGCAAATGCTTACCTACATATTTTGCTGGATTCTTTGGAGTGAAAATCCCTGTAGCAAACCGTGCCATATTATTGAACTATGTTTCTTGCTACGGGCTGATTGGCTTGTGGTACAACGCTTACTCCGTATAGAGAAGTTTTAGATTTGAAACTGTTAAGATAGTAACATATTACTTGATTCATTTCCAACTTCGTTGTACCCTTGATATAACCTAATAAATCTAGTACCGGTATCTTGGTCTCTTGTGAAATTCTAAATAGAACAGCAGTAAAATTAGCTGCTACATTTATGCTGCTACTTACAGATTTGAAATAACCATATACAATGTCATACGAATCTCCGTTGACAACCAAATCAAATGCGTAGAAAGAATCAAATATTCTGACTGTTTTATCAAGTGATGTGCGTGAATCTATTATGCGTGCCATTTAATGTACCCCTATCTACTATTTATACAATAGTATCACAGTGAGCATTACTTTATCCGTTTGTACCGGGTGTTTTTTGAGGGGTCGCTGACGGTGAACCAGCAGTTCCTGTTGTACTAGGCGAGCCAGCAAAAGTAGGGAAAGAGAACGATACGCTTCTATTTGGTGTTTGTTGAACTTGATTAGTGATACCAGCTAGAACTTCAGTCTTGGCTATTTGTTTCAAATCTACATTTTTAAATGTATTATATGCTGTACCGGCATTTATAGCAGCATTAAATAATGCTCCGCCGCTAATCTCACCATTGGCATCAGGAGTTAAGTCATTTATAAATCCGCCAACTGCGTCAACTAATCCGCCTTGACCTAATATAGATGCCTGTGAACCTGGCTTAGTAATTGGACTAGCAGTTAAGTCATATGTGGCATTGTCACCAAAACCTGTTACTTTATTACCAGGCTTAGTACCATCTATCGCACCTTCATAGTATTTTACAGTTTCATAGTCAAGAGTCATTGTATTCTCCATCGTACCGGAACCTTCAGCATAACTATGAGTATCATGACCAAATCGTGTTATAATAGGATTTATTAATGTATAAGCAGCAAATTTATGCTGATTTATACTAAACACAGTTATATTATTAAAGAACGGAGCTTTAACTTGAGCAGTTGCTGACTGAGCAGGCTCGCCTGAAAAACCCCAGTTATCATTACCTGTTATCGATGGGTCGTATATATTTCTATTAACATAAGACGCATCCGGGGCTATTTGACTTGAGCCAGGACCGCCTGTGTTTACTTTAGTAGCATCTTTATAGTAATACGTATAATAAGCATACCACATATTACGTATGGCATTACCTTGATCATCATGAAATGCTATATCAACTGGATCGTATTTTATTTTTGTTTGTACAATACGCTTACGATTGTATTGATTAAGCTCATGAGTGGCAAAAGTATAACTAGGAAGTTTTATTGTCTTTACATCTAATCCTAAATTAGGACTTGAAGTCATACCGACTGATGCCATTGCCTGAGGATTTATGTCAAAATAGACATGGAATAGAAACTTGAATTTAGGCGCATTCTGAAAAGAATTAGGTCTAAATGTTTTTGCGGCGTGTTGAAAGTCACGCAGGTAATCACTGCCGAATAATGATCCGGCAGTGTCAGTTAGCAGATTTTGAAAAAATCCAGCCATGTACTATGTTATTGACCGATACCAGTAACTGATGCGCCACCTAGAGCACGACCAACTGATGTACCAACTCCGCCACCTAATGGGGACTGAATTGCGTTATCATAACGAATTGATAGACCAATAGTTACTACATCAGATGTACCGTAGTTCAATGTATTGTAATTAGCAGATACTAAGAAGCATCCGTATAATTCCCAAGTTTCTAATACAGTAGGAACTAATGTACCGTTACCACCGTCTAAAATTTCAATGTTAGTTTGAAATTTGTAATCTTGGCCTGATGCTGCGCTTGCTTGTTCAACAAAGTCTAATTGCTTCTGTAGTTGAGCACCAACTGATTTAGAAACGCCACCTGCCGCGTCATCTCTGATGTTAACTGACATCGGAGCCCATGTATGCTTACCTGCCAAATACATTGTTGAGTTATAAACTGGTAATGTGATTTCAGCGAATGAAAGATTAGGACGTGAGCAGTCGATAACTTGTTTAGTAAGTTCTAGTGCCGAACCCACTCCAAAATTCAAGAAGTTAACTCTGAATCTGAACTGTAGTTTTGGCATTAATAGACCTTGATTGCCACCAGCATTATCTGCTGCGACGGTCATATTAAATAATGATTGTGAGGCTGTTGCCATATAAAATTCTCCTGTTAGTATTATTTATCATTAAAATAGACTCCCAGTTAAGGGAGTCTTATTTTATTATTTGCCTGACAATTCACCTGTGTTCAATATACGAACAGGGATGTAGATGAATTCAGCTGCCTTGACGGGCTCAATAGCAACGTCAATCCAAAGCTCATTGCGATCAATTCTAGCAGGAGTATTATTTGAATCATCACATACTACTAGATAATCATATAGACCACGTTTAGCAACCAAGTCTACCATCAATGTTTGAACAACACCAGCGATTTGTTGACGAGTCAACGCATCATTTGGTTCGAACACGAATGGACGAGCAGCTAATGTTAGTTGTCTACGTATGTAAGCTACTAAACGAGCAACGTTAACTCTGTCTAATGCGCTTGATGAATTAAAGCTTGTTTTATTACCGTAATTCAATAGTCCAACTCCAGTGAAGAACACCATTGGGTTAATGAAGTTAGTATATAGAACGTCACGAATACCTATACGAGTTTTAATTGTCTGGAATTCACCTGTTTGACCATCTAGATAACCAATGTTAGTCGCATTATCAATAGTACCACGACGAGTACCTGCTGCTGCTAACCAAGGATAAGAAACATTATCACTACGGATGAATGTTCTTAGCATCATGTGTGAAGCTGGAACTGCAACTAAATTACCTGATAAATCGTTAGTGATACCACTTGGGTAGAACAATCCTAAATAAGTATCACGAGTTACGCAACCATCTTCGCCGGTTGATGTAGCACCTGCTGCGTTAGTAGCCCATGCTTGAATAGCAGTAGCATCGTCAGGTAAACGCATTGGGGTGTCACCTAATATGTATCCAGTATCACCACGATCATTATTCAACACAACCATGTTAGGCTGTAGTTCAGGATAATTAGGAGCTGCCATTAAGTTAAACGCATTGTCTTCATCACGTATTGCCATGTTAGTAGCAACAACAGCATTCATTGCTTGAACAACTACTGCACGTTGAGCTTTACGACCCATATACGGAGAACCATTTGCTTGATTACCACTTATCGTGACCCAAGCTGCTTTTTGAACTGGTAATGTATCACCAGCGAAGTCAGTTGAATTGAAGTAATTAGCTTTGTATTGCTTAACGTTATAACCTGAGCGGCGTGTGTTAAACAACAACATACCTTGTGGATATAGCGTAGCAGTAGGAGCATCTAAATCTAGATAATTGCTTTGTAGCAATGTAGGGATAGTTGCGATAGGATCATCAGTAGGACTTACTGTGCCTGAAGTTGCCCAACGAGCATCCGCAAATACAACACCAGATGAACTTACTTGATCTGAATTGTCTAAAAGAACCCAACCATTGGTCAAAGAATCGATTGCTTCCCAACGAGATAGTAGAGGATATAGTTCCAAGTCACTTGTACTCATCCATAAATCACCGTATACCAATGCTGTACCATCACTTTGGGTAGTAGGAGCAGTAGCAGCAATGATTGGTCCGTTAGGATCAGTGGCATTAACACCAGTAGCAGCAGGGAAACCTGAACTATCGTATGACGTTTGACCGTAACCAATCCACACACCGCCTTTTTGTACCATAATATCAACTTGATCAACAACACTGAAGAACCAATTTGTATCATTGACAGGCGCAGCTACTGGTGAACCTTCATTTGCTGTATAAGTAAATGATCTCCAATTGCTCAATTCTGTTGCGTAATTATTAGGAGTAGATCCTGATACATACATCACTGAAGTTATAGCATTTGTAATACTTACACTAGTTACTTTGATAACTAGATCATTTGTAGGTGTAGTACCACCAAGCACTGCGCCTGAAATAGTAATATTATCACCTACTGCATATCCACTACCACCAGTAGAGCCAACTCCACCAAATGATACAACATATGCTGAATATTCAGATATAATATTAAACAGACCATTTGTTCCCACACCAGTTGTTGATAGCTGAGGAACGTCTGAGAAATTAATTGATACAGTTGGCCCGTATTTACATCCAGCAGTACTATTGATATTGAATCCAACTGCGGATAACAATCCGTTAGATACACCAGCTACTAGATCAGAAAGATTAATTGATCCACCATCAGTATGAGTTATCTGAATAGCACCGTCAGTAGTTACTGAGGCAGTAGTATATAATATATTTGTCGCAGTCCAAGCAGTTACAAATCCACTAGCGTCTGTGTTGTCAGGTACTGTTACAGAATACACTGATGATAAAGTCGGAGATCCTGGCACTGATGTTTGTACAGTCATCACGTACGGACCGCTGTTAAGTACAGGATTTGATACACTTCCTGTCACAACAGTAGGCCCAGTAGCGATTCTTTCCCATAGATATAGAGGTGCTGTTACGTAACTAGGATCATATTGAGCATAGATAGATCCGGCAGGAATTAATTTACCACCAGTAGCATCTAAATTGGAATTAACCTGAGCATCTGAGGTTGCCAATGACACGTTTTTATTTTGCCAAATATTAGTTACTGCATTAAAATTAGCAACAACTGGTGCTAAACCGTTACCAGATTGACCAACCTTTATCCATACAGACCCAGTTGGGTGCGGTTGGGCTTGACTAGAAGTCCATAATGGCATTTGCGCTGCAGTACCAAATTCAACACCTGCTTGATAATATGTTTTTGCTACTATACCAAGTTCATCTAACACAGTACCTGTTTGAGAAAGAGTCATTGCCCCGGACAAATTACTATTTTGTGATGAAAAAATACACAATTTATTATTTCGTACACTAGCAGTTAATTGAAACCAATTTAAATTATTTATTGCTGCTGCTACACCATATACATTATTGTTAGGAAATACTGGAACTGTTATTGTAGTAATATATATTCCATTTAAATTGATAGTAAATGTGCCCGGACTTAGTACAGGATTTGATGTTGTTCCTGATACTGTAGGCACATCTTTCTTCCATGCCGTACCGCCTAATGGTACCCAAACATTGAAAGAAGATTTATAGAAGAATTCTCTATTTGATGCATCGGACTCGAATGAATATGCAGTTTCCAATGCGTTAACCGCATAATTACCAATATTTCCTATAGTTGAATTAGGTACCCCACCTGTTAAATCATCAGGGTTAGTAATGACAATAGGAGTTTGTAACGAAAATTTACCAGTAGTTTGATTGAATACATATATGCCCCAAGTGCTGCTAGTAGTATCTAACCAGTAAGTATTATTTTCTGGAAATCCAACTGGACGACCTGTTTGACCAACTAAACTAGCCAAGTCAATATCAGCACGTAATACATAACAACGATTAGTAACACCTAATGTTGAGTAAGCAGCTAATAGACCGTATTCATTTAATTCATATCCTTGAATAGGTGTTCCGTTAGTTGTTGAGTAGAAGAACGGTGAACCATATAGATTTACCAAATCGCGTTGACTTGTTATCTGATATAATTTCCCTGCATTAGCAGCAGTAGTTGCAGCTGCAACTCCTGTACCAGATGCGTCTGCTTTGTTTTGTGCAGTAGCTAATATAACAAGTGGAACTGATCCACCCGGAGCCGGTAAGTATTGGCTCTGGTCTGTGATTGTTACTTCTACGCCTGGTGATGTTAATGCCATTTTATTTTTCCTTTAGTAAGATTATGAGGTTTACAACCTAAATGCATAATAGTATTTAGTTTTATCTTTCAAAAAGTACTCATTACCGTGCCTTCGAAGGTTTTTTGTTAAATACTCATATGATAAGACCGATATGCAATCAATGTAATAAAAATATGTGTGCTATAAACTATCACCGCATAGGAATACCACACTATCGAAGTTATTGCGATGAGTGTGGTAGGAAAAAATCTAAAGCAAAGCCTAGAAAACCAAATTGGCAAAAAAGTAGATACAAGAAAAAATCTATATGTGACTTATGCGGCTTTCATAGTTCATACCCCTCACAGATCACTGTCTTTCACATAGATGGTAAATTGGATAACATAGAGTTATCCAATCTAAAAAGTATATGTCTGAACTGTATTGAGGTTGTAAAACGTAAGGAAGTTAATTGGAAAAGAGGCGACCTAGCGGTTGATTATTGATTCTACCGTTCTATGTAGTGTATCAATTGTGTTGTTGTTATCAACTTGATAATCATACTCTAACCCAACGCTGCTATATTCGCTGGCATGAATGCGCAATTTATCTAAACTTGCTTTGCCTAGTGCCCAATGAGAATTGTTATTAGGTCCTAAATTATAAGCAATGGCATCGTCATACCATTCAGGCAACAATCCTCGTGTAACTCTCAGTGTTGTTCCGCCTGCGTTCTTGACTGCGATAATTTCATTCTTAAACCGACAGTCAGTGATGACGATATTATCTTTACTTTGTCGTACTCTATTTTCAAGACTAGCAACCCAGATATCATCGTGAAATCCATGACGACAAACTTCTGTGCCCCAGTATTGTAGAACCCAACGCGGGGTAAGATGGGGTACATTCAATCTGTCGGCCCACCATGGATCAACTTGGTCTCGCCACTCTCTGCTATGCTTAGTAATACCTTCAAGTAAATCTCTTTCCCACCCAAAGACTGCCGCAACAGCGTCTTTTAATGACGAGGCAAAACTTAATTTCTTGTACCCGTGAAATGTAGTGAGATAATCTGCGACTGTATCTTTACCAGAACCTATAAATCCTGACACGCTAATAATCATATGTAACTCCTGTATTATACTTAGTATATCACAAAACTGTCACAAAATAAAGTATTTTAGGTTAATGTTATTGTATTATTTTAATTTGGGTATTAGAGAATACAACATACCACACGTCAGCACCCTCATCATGCAGAGCAATAATACTGTCGTATCCATCTTCAATCAGTTCTTCACGCATTGTTCGATAGTCTTCTTCATCCAAACTAACCAACTCATCCATAGTAGCTTCATATGGATTACGTAGTACTAATTGAGCAGCGATGATATTTTTACCATACATAAGTGCTTCTTCTTTTGAAGATGTGAAGAAATGCCCTAATACTGTGTTAGGGTCACCTGAACTAGTTCCCAATGTAGCATCATTGAAATTAGTAAAAGAACCACTGGTCCCGTGATAGACAGGGCCTACGCGCTGTGCTGATTCTATGATAAATTCAGAGGATTTCATTAGCCTTGTACCCATGTCAGTGGCTGCGAGTAGTCAACAAAGCGTTTTAAGTCTTCTAGCAATGCTGCCTGCATTTTTTCGCCGTCTGCTTTCATAGCTGAACCGTTCAATGAAGTTCCACCGCCTGGCCCCGCTATGCTTGCGAACTTCTCACGAGCATCGCCGATGATACCCTTAAGGATCGCAAGAGTCCAATCAGCAATCCATACACCTGAACCCGGGTCTTGTAGCAGAACTTCTTCTGGCTTCAATACGTCAGCCCAAATAAGAATCTTTTCTCCTGTACTCTTAGGATCACGAACAATGCGCAGTACTTTAGTAACAGGATTAAAGGTGTAGACAACATAACCACCAAACATACGAGCAGCCAACTCAACATAACCAGCATAAAGATCATATGTAGCTAGACCACCAGAGACATTATAGTTCAATAAGTAGGTGTTGAGAATAGCACTGCTGAACGGATCAAATGATGATGCTCCTGGACCTGTATCTAAACCAACGGTGCGTCTGAATAACGAACGAACATTGATAAACTGTTCAGGTAATGTGTATATATCCATATTCTTTTCAGTGGAAAATAACGTGTAAGTTTCTTCAGTGGCATTCTGCGCCCGTTGACGATATACTTTGATGGCATACTGATACGCTGCTTCATAGTGTTCAGGGTCTAGTTCTAAATCAATAATGCCGGCACCAAGCCTGTAGCCAAGATTAGCAAACATTGTTTGTTTAAGTTCGTCAAGAGTCATTCCTAGTGCCATATATAATTCCCAGAGTGTATAGAGTATTTATGATTTGTATCCGAAGTTACTCATTTAATATAAAACTCAGTATAAGGATGACCTCGGTCATCAGCCCTTCTCTTAGTCTTCGCTTTGCTCAACTAAGTTCGGTCTTAGTAATACAATTCATTCAACTAAAACTTCAGTGGGTACTAATCTCTATTCATTCTTAGGCATAGGCGAGTAGATATAAAATACCTACTCACCAAAAATATCCATTCTTGAGGCCCTGGTACGGGTGCGATAATGAATTCAAAAATTATAGTGGAGGATTGTCTATGTCTCACTGACCCGTGAGGGAATTTGCCGTATTCGCTGTTGTTAAATCATTGTTCATTAGGAAGATTTAACCAGCCCGCGCCCTCTATCGCTATTACTTTGACGCGGCAATGCTTCTAGTAGATTACTCTATCTCAACCATTAAGATATAGGAAACGTGAACTGCTATGGAGCAGGCGTTTAGGCATCCCGAAGGGTAGTCCCATAAATATGATGTTGGCATTCATCTTAACTACCGTCACAACGCGGGTCGGGGACGGATTAATGGCACACTTCGAGGTGGTGCTACCTATAAGCCAATAACGGAAATAGGGCCGAAGCCCTATTATTTAAATATCGCCTTCTTTACGATTTTCAGAATAGTGAGCATCAAATGAGCCACCGGGATAACGAGATTCTAGCTTGCGTACATTTTCGTCAATTACATCATTGGGATCAAGATTCAGCGCACGACACGCATTCATCCAATACCAAAATACGTCACCGAGTTCACGTTTCATGTGATAGACTTCGGCTTCGGACAGTCGCTTACCCTGAAAAATGATTTTCTTGGGCACTTCAATAAACTCACCGGCTTCAGCAGCGAGGCCAAAGCAAGCAGTGATCAATAGAGGGATATTAACATCAGGTCCGTGACTGACAGTTACCTCATCAAAGTTAGCATCTAGTTCATCTAGACGACTCATAAACGTTGTAAGGTCGTTACTTTCCTTACTTGTGACTGCTTCAACGAAGTCTTTGTATTTGTTTAGGTCGATTTGTTTTGTCATATTATGCTTTCTGTAGGACCAGTCCGTGTTCATCGAACTGTTGTTTAAACTTCTGAACATTAGGCCCGAAGTAGATGAATACCTGACCGCGGGTGTTGCCGCCAAGTGATTTGCCATCGGGTGCGTTAAACCCAATTCTGTGGTCGGTGAAGCACCAAGCAGATGCGTGTTCTGATAGGCGCTTGAACCATTTAGTATCTGTAGAGTTATTGACTAGTATGATGCCTTCGACAAAATTCTTAGCCGTGAACTGTTCAATGAATTTATCAACCGCGGCACCGCATAGTGGCCCGTACGGTGGATTCATCCATACTGTTCTAGCTTTCCAGTCAACGTTCAATGAACTGTCGTCCTCACTGTGATACTTGGTAGCACCAACTATCTCATTAGCTAGTGCGCTGCTGAATGGGTCCAAATCGATTGTACCGAGGGCGAATCTGGCACTCTCAATATACTCTCCTGGAGTATACCAACTATCACTATCTCTACCAGCTTTGAGCTTTGTTACAGGGGCACCAACATATCCAAGATTTTTTGCTACGGCTTTGTTGCTGTTCTCGAACTCAAATAATGCATTCATTAGAATGCTTTCAAAATTATCATAGCAGCATTGAATCTACCGTTTGGAATAGTTGCTACTGACTTGATATCTTTGAAGTACTTACGAGCAACAGGCTTGCTTCCCATAACTTCCTTCAATTGTTCTCCGGGCTTGCGTAGAGTTTTGACTTCACTTTGTGCGGTGTCAAATCCTAATAGCGTATTGCCTTTAACAGTGAATGTTTTTGAGTATTCATCGGCAATGTAGTGATGAAGTTTACGCTTAGCAGTATCATATACCCATGCTTCACTTGCTCCGTGAATTTTGATAGGATGAACACTTACTAAGTCAATCTTAGCAGCGGCATCTTTAAATGTTTTCAGATATTGAAGTTTTGCTACAATCTTTTCTACTGGAACAGCTTTACGAGCACGCGGAGCTTTAGCAGACTTCTTAACACTGATATAGCTACTCAAATCACTGAGCACCAGTTCAATAAATTTGATTGTATTTTTGATCTGTTGTTTGCTATAGTGGGAGTAACCTTCTACTAGCTGCGCATCTTTACCAACTAGTACTTCTTCCATTTCAGCAAGTTTCTTTTGCCAAACTTCGGTGAGCATACTGATATGTTGCGGCAGCACATTCTTTTTGGCTACTTCATCAATCGGACGAAGAGTGTGCTTTGTAGGGGATGACAGTCCGTGAAATTCATCAATAAGACCTTCAAGTTCACCAGCAGCTTCCCGAGCTTTTTCGCGCATGGTCTCTTGAACATTGTTACGAGTAACTGCTACTTCTTCTGTAGTCTTGGCTGCTGTAGTAAAACGACTTACTTCCTTGACTTCAGGCTTATTGATGGTGTCAAGCAATCGTGTGATTTCATTTTCCATCGTCATCATTTCGTGTTCAGTCAATTCCAGTCCACGTAGTGTCATGCGAGAGAGCCAAGCGAATGTGGGGAGCATAAATTCTTGGTCAACTACTTTGCGCATGATCTTAGCATCTGCGGTGCGTCCGTGTGTCTCTAAATAAGCAGCAAGCATATCACGAGCATCTTTGCGTCCGTAAAATCTGTGATACCACATAAGCCCGCGGGCAATTGCTGAATTACGATATTCAGGTACGGGCTGTTCTGCGAACAGTGGCTCTTCGCCTAGATATTTTGTTTCAGCATCACGCGGATTCAACGCTTTAACTGCTGAGTGATCTTCGGTTACTTTGGGTTTACGAGTTGCCATTATGCGCTCCGGGGGTTATAATTAGTCATAGCTGCTATTATAGCAGATTATCAAATTTGTGTCAAGCCTCTTTGTCGTATGGATTCAAGCTCATCACTGTTAAATTTTCCCTCATCGACCCAAACATATGAGTGTAGTTCTTCATCCCAACGAGTAATATATCCGTTTTTTTCAACTTTAAAATCGCCAAAATTGGTTTCTACAACGACATAGCTCACGGTAAAAGAATTGAAAATCTTCATAAAGTCTTTCTTGCTGTTGAGTCTATTATATCAGATTATGGATTAATTGTCAACCTTTATAAGCTAGTGTGTAAATGATAAATACTCGTATAAGACCACATATATGCCTAGATTAAGTTTATACAAACCGCAAAAATCAAATGATTATAGATTTTTTGATAGAACAATATCAGAAATGTTTACCATTGGGGCAACAGATTTGTATGTTCACAAGTACTTGGGTCCTACTGATCAGGGCCCGTCGATTGATGCAACTCAGCCTCAGTATGATCAATTGAATCCAACTAACATACAAGATTTGCTTTTTCTGGAAAATCGTGACAGAACATACGCACCAGATATATTCAGAATACGTGGTCATTACAATGTTCAAAATCTTGACTTTGATTTGAGTCAATTTGGTTTATTTTTAAATAATGACATCCTGTTTATTACTGTTCATTATAATGACATGATAGACTTGATTGGTCGAAAACTAATGGTAGGTGATGTATTTGAACTCCCTCACCTATTAGATTATAATCCATTAAATGAGACCATACCTACTTCATTGCGCAGATATTATCAGATTACTGATAGTAATTATGCCTCTGAGGGCTTTTCGGCAACTTGGTATCCTCATTTGTGGCGTATCAAATGCGAACCATTAGTTGATAGTCAAGAATTCTCACAGATTCTTACTGCTCCAATTAATCAAGACAACTACTTGGGTAATTGGAATGCTACTGAGGCGTATCCTGCAGGATACGTAATTACTTACGGTGATACTAATTATACCTCTACTCAAGCAGTACCTATTGGTATTGCTCCGCCTAATACAGTATATTGGGCACCCGATACAAATCAAAATTTAAAAGATATATTATCAACTTATAATAAAAATATCGCAGTTAATGATGCTATTTTAGTTGAAGCAGCAAGATTGCTACCTAAATCAGGATATGATAATAGTAATCTGTATGTAGTACCTACATACGGCATAGAGTCTGGTAAATTTAATCAGCCGGCCCCGCCGACAGATATCAATACAAATTCATTCACCTTAGGTGGAGGCATTATAGTAATGATGCGATCTCCTAAGTATAAAACAGCTAGTCCTGTTATTAGATTACCAGCTAATACAAATAATAGTGCTATCGCAGCTTTCCTACAAATGAGTTTAGAAACTATCACACTAGACCCTACATCAATTGGAAGCGGATCAGGTCCAGTAGAGGGTGATACTATACTATCAGTTCAAAGTTTGGGATCGGTCTCTGGTCCATATGGCACTGCTGATAATATGTATGCTACTACAGATCAAGATCCGGCACAAGAAGGAATAGATTGGGCCGTGACTAGTTTAATGGACTTTAGATCAGATGTTGACCCTGCATTTCAATTTATTTCAAGATATAGTCCTCGATCATTTGGCTATACAGTTGGTTATTTGACAGGAACAGAAGCAGCACCTAATGGATTACCTGTGGGCACAGGCATAGCATTCCCAGTCACACCGGCAATAGGTGACTACTTCCTACGCACTGATTATCTACCTCAATTGCTATATCGTTGGGACGGTAGAATATGGATTAGAATATCATCAAACGTAAGAACAGATACCGGATTTACTAGTACAGATGGCGCACAGCAATCTACATTTATAAATAACTCAGCAACCACATTGTTAACAGATGGAACATCTATTCCTCAGAGACAAGCACTGTCAACTATATTGACTGTAGCTCCGGACCCGTTCCCTCCCGTAATTTAAAGGAAATCATTTTGGCAGCATACTTCTATGATAATCAGATACGCAGATTTCTGATTCAATTCGCAAAAATTTTCAGTAACTGGGAAGTTACACGGGGCAAAGATCCAGCCGGTAATGATATCATTGTTAGAGTCCCTGTTATGTACGGTGATTCAAGTAGACAAGCTGCTACTATTATTGCTAACAACAGTGCCAGCAATTTACCTAGTGCCCCTATGATCACATTCTATATTAGCGGATTAGAATATGATCAGCGAAGAACACAGAGTCCTACTTTTATTGACAAGATTAATGTGCGACAACGTGCATATAATAGTGAAACTCAAGAATACGAAACTACTCAAGGACAAGCGTTTACTGTTGAACGATTAATGCCAGTGCCGTATACGCTCAGACTTAATGTAGAGTTTTGGACTACTAACTACAATCAAAAACTTGAACTAATAGAGCAATTGGGTACATTATTCAACCCGGCGCTGGAAATCCAAAGTACTGACAATTTTATTGACTGGACTTCGTTGAGCGTTGTATATCAAGATGGATTAACATTTTCATCAAAGACTATACCACAGGGAACTGCTAATCCAATTGATGTGCTGAGTTGGAAATTCTATATGCCAGTCTGGTTAAGCTCTCCGGCTAAACTTAAAAAATTAGGAGTTGTTGAAAAAATCATTGCTTCTATATTTCAAAAAACTGCGCTGTCTGATATTAAAGATGATGATTTGTTATTAGGTACTAGACAAAAGATAACCCCATATGGATATAACTTACTATTAGTTGGCAACACACTACAAATACTTCCTGCTAATCAAGATTTTTATCCAGGTAATGATGATTTAACTATCCCTCCTAGTCCTGATACCTCAGTATATTGGTCAAGTGTACTGAATGTATACGGTACTATTCGCCCGGGAATTTCACAAATTTGGTTACAAAATCCATATATGGACACTGACATAGTAGGTACTATAGTTCTTGATCCAGCTGATGATAGATTGCTAACTTATACAATTGACATTGACACGTTACCACAAAATACATTAGAACCAGTTGATAGTGTGATTAACCCATTAGTTACTGGTCCCAATGCAGGGTTACCTGCTCCGGTTCATGGCAGACGCTATTTGATAGTAGATAATATTGGACACCTAGGTGATACAACAATTTCTTGGGGTGGGGTCATTGCGTATGCTAATGATATAATTGAATATAATTCAATTACAGGGCAATGGTTCGTTAGTTTTGATAGCAACGCAGATACAATTGTTCAATACGTTACTAACTTGGCCACTGCTGTCCAATATAGATACACCGATCAATCTTGGATGAAATCTTGGGAAGGTTGGTATGATCAAGGTGACTATAGCATTGTAATTTAATATTCAGTGACGCATATAATGTGATAAATCATTATATGCGTAATAATTCAGCCGGAGTATTTTTTTATAGTAGTAACACCGGACGATATCTATATCTACTCCGCACTGATTCTAGAAATCCATACAATTGGGGATTGCCAGGTGGCAAAGTCAACCGTGATGAAACTCTGCTAGATGGCGTTACTCGTGAATGCGAAGAAGAATTAGGGTATTTTCCTAAATTAGGTAAGCTAATCCCTATTCAGAAATTTGTAAATCATTCATTTACTTACAATACCTTCTTCTGTGAAGTAGAAGAAGAATTTACTCCTATCCTGAATAGTGAACATTGTGGCTATGCCTGGGTAGGAGATAATCAATATCCTAAACCTCTGCATCCCGGATTACTTAGCACAGTTAATTTCGATATAGTACAGGAAAAACTGAATGCGTTGACGAAAAAAAAGCCCTAATGGGCTTTTTTTACTTAGTTCGAATTATATGTGTCGTAGAGGGAGTAGACACAATTGATTCTGCTGCTTTTGTTTTATTCCCTTCAAGAGCATCAAGTCTTGCGTTTACTTTTACATCAGCTATCTGAGTATTTCTGGAATTAGTAGTCAATTCAGTCAAATCAGTTCTTAGTTGAATCCATGCTGCTAAACAACCCACTTGAGCAATACCAATCACCCATGCGATAACTTTCCAAGCACCTTTGCCTTTATTAATAATTTCCTCGCTGTTCTTTGTACTCTGATTGTAGGCAAGCAAATGTGTTTCTAGTTTAAAGCTTATATCCTTAACTGTAACCGTATTTGCTTCCAAAGCCAAATTGATTGAGTTTAAAACAATCAAGAAGGCTCGTTGCTTAGGGTCATCTTCCGCAGCAATCATCAGCGATATATCTAATACCGCTGGTGTTGATACTGTATGGTACGATGACGCCATATTATGCCGCGTTGATAGTTATGATTGGGTAAGGCTGACCAGGATTAGCATTCGCAACTTGCGCAGTATTGAATGTTACTGTATACGGTAACGCAGTAGTTACATTACCAAATCCATCAGCATTGTGATCAGATAAACGATCAATGTAGATTGTAGCTGATCCAGCGTCAGTAGCAGTAATGCTCATTGTGTTGGCAGTTAGAGCAGCATTAGCAACATTAGCAGTAAAGCAAGGACCGATCAACCCGGTAGTAAGACCTTCAACTAAGAACTTGCTACGACCTTTTTGACGAATAAGATATCCAGCTTCGTCTTTAGCATGAACCCAATCAGTAGTTGTTACTGTTGCAGGAGAAATAGCAACTAGAGTAACAGTATCTTGAAGAGCAGTACATGTAATACTAGCAGCAGTTGCCAATACAAATACTGCACCGCCTGAAGTTGCTGAGATAGTGATAGATACACCGTCGATGTTGATTGACTTCACATAGTACACTGTACCAGCAATGATATTACCAATACTTTCGCTGAATACGATTGGTTTGTTCAATACTAAACCAGTATTGTCAGAAACAGTAACAACATTTGTTGTAATAGTAGTTGCTGTAACACTGATTGAAGCTGCGACAGAAGCTGAGAAACCTAGTAAACCTGAAGTAGTACTGAAGATTGATGATCCGGCCGCTGCTGTATTTGCAAAGTCAGTACCAATACCGTATACTTTAGTATTTCCTGATGTACTTTCGATAGTACCAATTCCAGCGACACCGATAGCAATGCGAGCCAACACTTGATTACCAACGATACCTGTGTTTCCACCCACTACGCCATACGTATTTGATAATCCGTTTGGGTTGTTGAATCCTGTATCAACTGCACCAACAGTGAACGGGACTGTTTGAACAGTCGTTGTTGACAATGGAAATGATGTGCGATCACGATTGGCATCTAATGAAGTTTCACTAAGAGTCATTGATGTTGTACTAGGTAAAGTTAGAACCCAGTATGTTGTTCCTGCGACAATATTACCAACAGAAGTAGCTGATACAATCGGCATGCCTATTGTAAATGTTGCTGTACTACTAGTCGCAGGTGAAAAAGTTACTACGTTTGTTGTTGCTGTGGTAGCAGTGATGATGCCAATGAATTGTGCCTTGGCGATTTTTAGTGGACGTCCCATTTGATTTTCCTTTGAAGTATTAGTGAGTTCTAGTCACTACGCTGTGGGTTACAGCATAAACTCTCCGAATGAGAGTGTATGAGTTTATTTATCTTACTTCTTTTGGAATAAGACTGTATATAATTATAATCTTCCCACTGCGACTTCTATGATGCCATCTGATCCTGAGAAATTTTCTAATGCTTTTCCGATAACAGTTCCCATTAATGGAGTCGTTGCCGGTCTGGCGTAGCCGTCACCGCCACTTACTAACATATCACCTTTAGCGATAGTTCCGCGAACCTTACACGGGACTCTTCCTTGTAGAGCTAATGCGACAATAAATTCACCCTTACAGAGAGAGTTCATTACATACGCAGGATTAGTAGACACTACGCCAGCTACCTTATTGGTTGAATCTTTGGCTATTGTTACTTCTTGACTTCCACCAAACGCCAACACGGTACCCGGGGCATAGAACTGGTCAGCAGTGTAATACTCAGCCAAGTCAGCATAAGTAGCTGTCAGCTTAGATCCTGCGCTTAGTCCCCAATTACCAGTAATAGTTCCTGCGGTTGTATTAGCTCCGGATGTTATTATAGTAGTAGTTAATGAACTTAATGTTCCAACAGAAGTGATATTTGGCTGAGCAGCAGTTGTTACTGTTCCTGCCGTACCTGAACTTACTGCGTATGTCGCATTAGCCACAGTGCCAGTTACATTCGCACCGGTGATTGATGTCAATCCAGATCCATTACCTGTAAATACACCTGTATTAGCAGTGAATGCTACACCAGTTGTTGTTCCGTTGACGCTTAAACTTGTCAACGTCCCGACGGAAGTGATATTTGGCTGGGCAGCAGTTGTTAAAGTTCCTTGATGGAAGTTAGCAATTAACAAGTTACCTAAGTTAGCATTACCTGATGTAATGTTACCGGTTACCACAAGAGCAGTTAAAGTACCTGTACTAGTGATGTTTGGCTGCGCCGCAGTTGTTACTGTTCCTGCTGTAGTAGCACTTGTAGCAAGTGGGACAGTACCAGTTACATTTGCACCAGGGATTGAAGTTAATCCAGTAGCTGCACCATAATGCGTACCAGTTATGTTGGCACCTGAGATGTTACCTGTCACTGACAGAGCAGTTAAAGTACCAACTGATGTAATATTTGGTTGGGCAGCAGTTGTTACTGTACCTGCTGTAGTAGCAAGTGGGACAGTACCTGAGACATTAGCACCGGGGATTGAAGTCAATCCAGTAGCTGCTCCGTAGAAAGCGCCTGCATAGACATTCCCAACAACTCCTACTCCACCTGCAACTTCTAAGGCTCCTGTTGTAGTTGATGATGAGGCAGTCGTGAATCTAACATTCATCTGCGTGCCATCAATGATAACTCTATCAGATAATGTTTGTACAACGTTTCCGGTGCTACCTACCGTTGCTGTCTGAACTAATATTTTTCCTGAAGTGCCAGTACCAGTAGATGCGCCCGCTATAACAGTAATGTCACCACCAATATGATTTAGTCCAGCAGCCTGCCCGCCAGTGATAGACATATCACCACCGGCGCCGTCATATGTACCACCAGTAATTGTGATATTACCACCTGTAGCACCATATGTATTAGCAGACGCACCTGAATAGATACCTACCGTACCGCCTTGACCTTGACCATATCCTTCTCCTGCCCTAAGTTCGGTCATACCACCTGCTGCGTTACCACTAGAATTTGCTGTACCGGCGTTCAGTGATAGAGCACCGCCCGTTCCTGTACCGTTACCATCACCCGCAAAAACTTGAATGATGCCACCTGCCCCGTTAACATTTGTATTTCCTGCGCCAAAAATACTCAGTGTGTCACCGGCTGTACCAGTCTTTTGAATATCTCCTACTGTAGCAATACCAGTAACATCTACTGATGTCAAAGTACCTACGCTTGTAATGTTTGGCTGTGCTACTGTTGTTAATGTACCTGTCAATAGAGTAGCAGCTAGTGCGCCAGTGGCTACATTGAAAGATAAATTAGCATTAGATGATTGCGAATAATTCGCAGTAGTATTTCCGCTGACAAAAGTTGGGTAAAATGTACCGGTTGTTCGGGTAGTAACAACTTCGAAATCAGCTACATTCGCTCGTGCAACATATAAGTTAGGCACAAGAGTTGAACTTGTTATAGTTAGTGGCGCTGTACCGGTTGCTATATTTGAGATAACTCTACTTGAGGTAACAACTCCTGAGGTGTTAATATTCCCCGCATTAGCATTACCAGATACAGTAAATAAATTAGTGGTAAAATCAAACGTTAAGTTTGCTGAACCTGTGATGATACCACCATTATTATATTGAATTGATGTTGATGCGCCGCCGGCAGCACTAGTACCTGATCCGCTAATAGTTGACACTGCGATACCAGAATTTGCTGTGTACACAATACCGGTGCCTACTAGGGCAGTCAGCAGAGTAGCATCAGTGTAAAGTGATACATTGCCAGTAGTTGGGAAATTTGTAGCTACTTTAACATAAAAGCTTAATCCATTAACAATGGTATTGCCGGCTCCAGTAGCTCCTGAAATAGTTACTTGTGTTGCGTTAGTATACGGAGTGTTGGCGTCAACAGTCATAACAACCGGAGTGGCAGCACTTAATCCCTTTATAGTAGCAGTAACTGTAGTTTTAGGTGTCCAAGATAAATTACCTTGCCCGTCTGTTTGTAATACATACCCAATAGCACCGCCTGCTATCCGAACATTCGAGACATTACCTAACTGTAAATTACCTGATCCAGCTAAGCCTGTGCCAGTATAATTGATCCAATTAGTACCATCATAACTTAGTACTTGCCCGGCTGAAGCAGCAGTTATATTTAAATTACCAATACTACCATTTATTTGACTAAAGCTAATATTTGAGTATGAAGTTAGAACCTCAATATTTTCATTAGGGGTAGATTTACCGATGAACAGTCGTTTGGAATCAGATGCCCACCCAAATTCAGCGTCATCTAATTGTGGTAAGTCTACTAGATTGCCTGAACGCTGTTGTAATTTTGAAATTTGGATAATTGCCATAAGTATGATTCCTCATACTTATTTATCTGTTACAGAAACTTTGGGCTATAGAAACTTTGTATAGTATTCTTCAACTCGTTTCCACCACATGTCCGAGTACTTGTCAAATTCAGCACCCTCTATAATAAATTCTTGATAGGCGCATGTAGGATCGCACATAAAGATAACTCCTTTGCGAATCTTTGTTCCATGTAATTCATTATGGGCAGCGGCATAAGCACAAAGCTGAATGAAATAATCATCGATCCATTCTCTCTTCTTTGGCTTATTCGTTTGCTTATGATCCATAATTGATTCACCATTGGAATGAACTCCTGCTAAGTCGGTCATTCCTGCGTAAATTTTAGGAAAATATACTGGAATTTCTGTCCCCCAATATTCATTACAATTTACAAGCCCTTGGTCAATGATAGTCTTTGCCATTGAATTACTTTGAATACTATAAGGGTTACTACCGGGAGCAGACAGTACGCCTGTTTTAATATAGTCTTCAAGATACTTGTGCATCCGGGTGCCGCGCCCGGCAGCTTCAGTAGTAATCTCTTGTGCCTTCGCAGCACCTACTCTCTTACGCCAGTTCTGTAGCACCAATTTCTTTTCTTCAGGCGTAGTTGCGCCGAGAATTGTAGTAACACTAGGAAGCTTCTCGCCGTCAGGGGTAGCATATTTACGTGTACCGTCTGCGATAGTTTCGCGAGGAAGCGCAACATAGTTGAATTTATTTGGAATATACATTATAGTCAATTATAGTTGATTATAGTATAACTGTCAATTAATTCGGATAACTATACTCTAAAACTCTCTCCGCAACCGCAGCGATCACGCTCATTTGGGTTGCTGAACTCAAACCCTTCATTGAGTCCGTTTCGAACATAATCTATTACCATACCCTGAACATAAGCACAACTTTTGGGGTCAATGTATAAATTACATCCGCTACAGTCAACTACTATATCATCTGGTAGTGTGACATCAACAAATTCAAGCACATAGGCAAGACCGGAACATCCGGTCGTCCTGACTCCAACTTTGAGTCCTAATCCTTTGCCTCGCTTAGCGATTGTTTGTTTTACTTTCGCTGCTGCTTTATCAGTGATAGTTATCATTTTGCTGCACTGTGTGCCATTGCTTTGACAATTTTCTTGTTTTGATCTTGGTCAGGAGCAGCAATTGTCTCTTGTCCCTTAAAGACAACCTCTTCACCTTGGATATTGGAAATCATATTTTGAAGAGGTGGCTTTTTAATCATATTAAACAAGTCAGACTTGTCAATGTGTATATCATTTCCCTTAAGGTAACTGAGTAACTCATCAACTGTCCAATCATTTTTTGCTTGTCCGTCATCAATACTACTTTTTAGTTGGCTCATAGCCCCGACTAATTGAACGGCTACATCATTTGGACCAGTAAACTCGTGAAGTAACATTGTTATCTTCTTGCGCGACCAACATCAGCA
>Ga0129324_10000599_pt1 | contig 25724 bp, 17 predicted proteins | sample CPBDNA_7_FD_96879 | JGI IMG/M metagenome (GOLD analysis project Ga0129324, IMG submission 96879) | Freshwater to marine salinity gradient microbial communities from Chesapeake Bay, USA - CPBay_Spr_15_0.2_DNA | ecosystem: Environmental > Aquatic > Marine > Coastal | place: USA: Chesapeake Bay...
GAGACAACATAAAGCTCCATCTGCCATGTACCCCTTCAATCATACTGAGGGACCACTGCGCCGGCGCTTTCAGACTATCCGATAAATTACCCCAACCATCCTGATGATAAGGCTTTATGGTAGGTTCATTTTCTGTTAAGGCCAGTTTAATACGAAACATAGCCTGGGCATGACTATCGGCGATATGATGAACAAGTTGTCTGGCAGACCAACCTCCTGGTCTGTATGGAGTATCCCATTTTTCTTCTGTCCAACCAGCCACTACCTTATTTAATAGGGCTGGAAATTCTTCCAGGTAAGCCGTCCATGTTTGCTGGTCCGCCTGGGAAATAGTATCGGGTTGTATAAACTTCCCAACGGGAAATTTATAGGCAAATAATTGTTCTTCAGAGAGGTTAAGTTGCGTATGTTCCATGTTAATACTTATTTTAATTACCATTCAATCATTATGCCAATCGTAGGAAGCAAAGTACCCTGTGCATCAGTTATTGTTTTCAACAAATATCTTTGCTCCGCTAAAGGTGCTGTCGGATTGATAATTACCGGTCCACCCACAGGTTTTCCATCGGCATCTTTTACCCTATCTAAAATCAACTGATTACTTGGAATAGCATTACCCGTAATATTTTCAATATCTAAATAAAGATTAAGACTCCATTTTGTAAAAAACCATTTTTTATCGACGCGAATATCCACGGTATTAAATGCTTCCCGACGCAAAGTATTGATTTGGTTAAAATCTAAGATACCCCTGTTATTCACCGACCAATTGGCAACAAGAGAGGAAGCGGGAGAAAAAGGAGTAAATGGTAAACCACTCTGGAAGCGCCAGTTCATACCAATTTCCCAATTTTTCTTAAACTTTTTCCCTAGGGTTGTGCTGATGATATGCCTTGCATCCCAGGAAGAAGAAACGAGGTCGCCATTTTTATCCTCAAAGGCACTCCAACCTAAAGTGTAGGCAAAAATTCCATAAAATCCTTTGTATAATCTTTGCTGAAAAAGAAACTCAAATCCGTAACTTCTACCATTTGACCTTGGAATGGCAGGTTCGTTGCCAATAACACCGAAATCTCCCCCCAAATTGGCTAAGGTTACACTATCTCTGAGTAAAAATGGATAATTGTTATAAAACTTATAAAATGATTCAATGGTAATCTTGGCGTTGAAATCAGTATTAAACTCAAGCCCCAGAACCACTTGTTTATTACCTACATACTTTATGTTGTTAGTCTTATTTACAAATTCTCCATTTTGTTGGTAACCAAGAATAGTAAATGGCGGTAATTGATAGAAGATTCCGGTATTGAAATTCACCGACAATCTTTTTGTTAGCGAGTAAGCCAAAGAAATACGCGGAGAGAATTGATTTAAAGGATTGGACATATCTTTAGAATAGGTATTTCCATCCACTCTTAACCCCGCTGAAAGAACCAGTTTCTCCTTATTAAAGCTTTGACTTGCCTGAGAAAACATACTATACTTTCCCATATTAAAGGCAGAACTATAATTAATGGTTTGAGCCCCCGACGCCGTAAAAATTCTATTGTAAGTATTATTATTGTATTTGACAAATTCATATCCACCGCCATAAGTTAATTTAAAACTACCCGTTCTCAGCGTTCTTTCAATACGTAACTTATTTTCGATTTCTTGGGACTGATAATCTAATATTTTGTTTTCTGGTTTACTATCATCATTTCCAGCATATTTAATTGCCTTATTATCAAGCATATTTCTCGATAGAACGAAAGTCCAATAGCCCTTTTGAGTAAAGTGCTTCCATACCAGACCATTGGTATAATTCCATTGAGGCGTAGTTGGAAGTTGATCCAGTAGAAACTGTTGATCTTCGGTTTCATTTGCCTCCAGATTGAGTTCAAATTGGTCAATGGCCCCCAGTCCAATAAAGGTCAACTCATTTTTTTCGTCCAGCTTAAATTTAATTTTTGCCTGAAAATCATTATAGGTAGGTAGGAATGGAAGTCCGATAGCCTGAAATAAAAATTGCAAATACGATCTGCGGCTCGAAACTAAAAAAGTACCTTTATCACCAATAGGACCTTCTAAAGTTAATCCAATATCAGAAGCACCCACCATAAAGTTACCCCCAATTCTATCGCTTCTACCCTCTCTTTGTTTAAAATTAAACACAGAACTTAGCGCATTTCCTCTGTTTGCAGGAAAGGCACCCGAGAAAAAATCCACTTCGTTAATAAAATTTACATTGATAAGACCCACCGGTCCACCCGAGGCCCCTTGCGTCGCAAAGTGATTAATATTAGGTACTTCTACATCGTCAAGAAAAAAACGATTTTCATTTGGCGCCCCTCCCCTGATGATTAAATCATTTCTGAAAGATGCCGTAGTAGTTACCCCGGGCAATGATTGAATAACCCTGGATATATCTCTTGCCCCTCCCGGGTTTCTTTGAATTTCAGCAATACCTATCGTCCTAAGAGAAACGGGACTTTCCTCTGTTTTTTTGAATGGAGATGCCTGAACCACTACCTCCGTAAGTTCCTCAATAGATTCTTCCAATTCAAAATCTACTTGAGCCGGCCTTGCATTAGTAACCTGAATTTCAAAGGCAGAACCGTCTTTAAATCCTAAATAACTAGCCGTTACATTATATAAACCTGGAGTAAGTCCTGTTATTTCATAATTACCCGATTCATCAGAGGTTACCCCTTTATTTATTTCAGGAATAACAACCGTAGCGAAACCAATCGCTTCATTAGTCAATTTATTCGTAATTTTTCCTTTTATTATGCCTGTTTGTCCATTTACCTGACTAAGAAATAAAAAGATGAAAGCAACGGTAAGCGCTAGATAATTTTTCAACATAAAATCAATGATATGTAATGATTATAAACCTATTAAATAAACAAAATGAAAAGTAGTTCTAAATAGGTGCCAAAAAAATAAAAAAAAGGATGTTTTATTGAATTCTATGTACGTGAGAGTAAACATTGAACGAATTATGATTAATAAAACCAACCAGCGTAATATCATTTTCTTCCGCAATCTCTATGGCTAAACTACTTGGCGCACCAATGGCCACGATAAGATTTATACCTGCTCTGGCTGCTTTTTGTAGCATTTCAAAGCCTGCCCTGCCGCTGAAAAATAAAAATCCATCCATGCGAATATTTTCATCTTTTAACAAAGCATGCCCTAAGACCTTATCGAGTGCATTGTGTCTGCCAATATCTTCCGCAACCTGCAATAATTCCCCTTCATTATTAAACCAGCAAACAGCATGAGACCCTCCCGTTTTATTAAAAAGTGGCTGTAATGCTTTCGTCTTGTTAACTAATTCAAAGATTATTCCTCTTTTGACTTTTATAGTTTTCCCCCAGGAAGGATAAGGGATATTTCCTTGTAAAGCCTCTGCATTGGGGGCGCCACAAACACCACAAGCAGCATTTACTATGAATATTCTGTCATCTTTTGGAAAAATAGGATTGAAATGATAAGCTAACTCAACTAATTGTATTTTTTGAAAATAGGTTGTTTTCTGCCCAGGTAAAATATCGTCTCTGCGATGTATAATGCCCGCCGTAAAAAGGAAGCCAACAGCCAATGCCAGATCTTCTCCTGGAGATCTCATGATCATAGCTATTTTCTTTATTTTCCTGTCATCGATGGGTCCGTATTTTACATATATTTCAACAGGTGACTCCACAACGACGGAATCAACCATTGATTCCTGCGAACCATTATTGAAAAAACGGCTGATATTTACAGAATCGACAGATAGTATGTTACTTTTTTGATTATCCATTTTTATTTGCCGGATTAACATTTAATCTCAATCCAAGATAAAAAGTCCTGCCTGACGCTGGTTCAAAAAATCTATTGGCTCCCGCATTAATTCTAATATTTGAAAAATAATCAACGTTCAGCAAATTATTTACTCCACCAAAAATTTCAATTCCCGATGATTTAACTGGCAGTATATATTGACATCTTGCCCCCAGTAAAATATATCCGGGAACAGAAATTGTATTACTGTCATTGACAAATTGTTTACCCATAGACCTCATATTTGCGGAGAAGAAGAGTGATTTATTCCACTGGGTTCTTACTTCTGTAAACAACTGAAAAGGAGAGAAACCTGGCACCCAGTTGCCTGCATAATTTTGTGAACCTGAGAGGTACTCTTTAAAGGTGTGACCAGCCAAGGTAAGCGACATGATAGCACTTACTTTTCTTTCAGGAAAAAAATGAGTAAATATTTCTAATCCATTTCTTCTGGAAACCCCCGCATTTTTATAAAAGGTTCGACCGGGAAAAGCCTCTAATCCATAAGCTATCCATTCATCTTTTAAATCAATTTGATATATCGACACTTCTGATGTAAGCCATTTTACTTTTTTATATCGATAACCCAGTGAGAATTGAGAGGAAGTCTGGGGTTTTAAATCAGGATTAAATCCACCCAGATTACTTGGATTTGCACTGAGTTCTGTGAGTGCCGGCGTTTCAAAATGTTTACTCCAATCCCCAAAAATACTGGACGTTGTGGATATTTTATACACGAAACCTAAGGAAGGATTCAACCTTAGGTAGTCGATATTTCCACTATTATTACCGTCTGTTAAAAAAAGATCTTCTACGCCCATATTGATTTTATCCAATCTGGCGCCTATTACCCCTTCCCATTTTTTACTGAAAAAATAACGATACTGGCCATAAATACCTCCACCCTGGAATAATTCTTTCTGGTCTAAATTCAGATTACCTTTTACCCCGAGTTTATTAGCAAATCTCTGTCTGTTGTCAATCTGACTAGATGCTTCCATGCCAATTAACCATTGAAAGGTAGGTTTTAACTGCTGCAATGAAGCACCTCCGCCCCAAAATTGCCGGGTAAATGACACATAACCACCGGCTTCAAAGGGGAGTCTATTATCAAAAATGCGCTTTGAATAAAAGGAATACACCTGAACTTGCTTATTATTTTTTAATTGCTGATCCCAGGTACTCCCTATTCTGTATTGAACTAACTCCTCCCCTGCCTTAAACTGAATATTTCTGCTAAATGCCGACTTTCTCGATAAATTAAGCTCAGAAGAAACTAAGGCCCCAGGATCGTTAGCCAGTGGGCTCGAAGCCCAATTTAATAAAAATTTCAGCTTCCCCTTTGGCAAATGAATAACATATTTACCATTAAATAAATTTGTTTTCGTCTGACTCCAGTCTCTGAATCCTGTATGCGAAAAATTGCTTCCAAAAACACTCCATTCTCTTTTCGTATTTTTACCACCCATCCAAATATCTAATTTCTTCATACCATTACTCCCTAAAAGGTAACCTGAATTGATTGAAAATGAAGAAGTTGGATCTTTTGTATAAAGGGCCAATACGCCACCTGCTGCATTACCATAAAGAACGGTACTCACCCCCCTGATAACCTCCATCGTTTGAATGAAGGCTGGATCGATGTTATCTACATTAGCCTGACCGTCTGGGGTAGTTTCAGGAATACCATCGACTAAAATTCTAACACCGCGAATGCCAAATGCAGACCTGGAACCAAATCCACGAATGGATATACGCACATCCTGGGCATAATTTTCAGCATTTTGAGCTAAAACACCTGGAACATAAGCAGCATAATCTTGAAGCGACGTTCTTGCCTGCCCCTTTAACAAAATATCTTCTGTTAAGGTAGTAACCGCCTGATTTATACGACGGCTTTCTACCGATATTCTTGAAGCGGTAATCGGAATAGCAGGTAATTCAAAGGTATCGGTTTGTCCAACAGCACTTAAAGAAGTCAATAAAGTAACGAATACCAAAGAAAGTAACAGATTACTTTTTCTATTAGAAAAGGGGTTATATATTTTACTTTTTCTCACTTTCAGGTTTTGATATGGTTTTATCAAATAGTTGTAAAATCCTTCTATACTCATCCAGCCAACTGGTTGTTTCCACAAAACCGTGATCCTCCATCGGAAAAACGGCCAGCTCCCAATTTTCCTTACCCAGCTCAATCAATCTTTGAGACAGGCGCACAATATCTTGAAAATGAACATTTACGTCCACCATACCGTGCAACATTAACAGATTCCCTTTTAATCCATCTGCAAAATACATCGGTGAACTTCTCTTGTAAGCTAACGGATCGAGAGAAGGAACATTCAATATATTGGAGGTATAGCCATGATTATAATGAGCCCAATCGGTAACTGATCTTAGGGCAGCTCCACTTTTAAATGTATTATTTTCATTGAACAGCGCCATAAGGGTTATGAAACCGCCATAAGATCCACCGTAGATACCTATTCTTGAAGAGTCTATATTATGGTTTTCGATAAGGAATCTGGCGCCATCTACCTGATCTGATAAATCTTTACCACCCATGTGCCTGTAAATACCTGTTCTCCAATCTCTTCCATAACCCGCACTCCCTCTATAATCAATATCAAGAACAGTATATCCTTTATCGGCTAAAAGATTATGAAACATGTACTCCCTGTAATAATTACTCCACCATTCATGAACATTTTGTAGATAACCTGCACCATGAACAAATATAACGGCACCTTTATGGCTTACATTTGCCTCTGGTTTATACCATCGGGCAGGTACATTTTCACCATCCCGGGCCTTAAACCAAACAATTTCGGGCTTTCTCCAGGAATATGACCTAAAGGCATCCGACGTAGAATGCGTAATTTGAATAGTTTTGGCATTAGGTTTATTTTCCTGAACAAAAAGTTCCCAGGGTGTATTGGAGGTAGAAAATCTGATAGCTAAATATTTTTCGTCCGGCGAAATAGTTACCTCTGCATTTCCTACCCCGGAGGTCAATTTCACCAGATTTTTACCCGCAATATTGAGTTTATAAAAATGTTGCTGGTGAGGTCCTTCCGCATTGGCAGTCAAATAAATATGTTGTCCGTCAAGAGATAAGCGGGTATTTAATACTTCAAACGAACCTGAAGTAAGTTGCGAAACAGATTTAGATTTTACATCGTACAGATAAAGATGAGAAAAGCCCGTTTTTTCAGATTGAAAGTAAAACTGCTCCCCATTGGGCAACCATTCTATGTTACCCACCGACTGGTCATAACTATCAACGCCAGGGCCGCCAATCCATGCAGTGTCGTGTTGATGATCTATTTCCTCCCATTTTCCACTGGCAGGATCTAATAAAACCAACCATCTATCTTTATGATCTAAGGAACGCACCACAAAAAGAGGTTGATTTTTACTACTCCAAACGGGGCCGTTGATAACTACAGGTTTTGGGTCAGGAAAGGTATCTACAAAAGGATTTTTTGGATCCTGATACCATTTCAGATATTCCGGTTTTTTATAAATCCCTGATAATTTCTTGACATTCAGCGTATAAAACGAATCTTTTTCTGTTAAGAACACGCCCATCTCGTAAGTAGGCTGAGGAAAGCCAACTTTTTCCCTGGAGCGGAGATTGGTTGTAAAACCTGAATTAGTGACAAAATCAGGCACTTGAGTTTCTTTACCCGCATTTTCTGTTACCAATTTGCAAGCAACAAATTTTAAGTCCGGACTATGGGACATTTGAACCAATCTTTTGTTCTGTAAAAAAAAAGGTTTAGGCAAATAAAGATTAGATTTAGGTTCCTCCCTCTTTCTTTTATCTGCTATCGCTTTCCTGTCCTCCAACACATCAAATAAATCGAGCTGTTCCTTTTCAAGCCATTGCTCTGCCGTGTTTTTTAAAGCAGGCGTAGTAGGTTTTACTTCTGTAAAATGAGTGAGTTGACGCATTGAACCGTCAAATAAATGGATAGCGAAAAGATTATTATTTCGTTGAAAAGTCAACATAGAATCCCCTTTGGCAAAAGCTATATTCGATTCCCTGTCGGAGGAAATAATAAAGGGAGTGAGCGGCCCATCGGGCAATATTTGTTTATAAATATCGCCCTCCCTTAAAATGAACCTTAGCCCTTTATTTTTAGATATTACACCACCTGGTGGAAAAGCCAGCCACTTATCTGTAGCTAATTTAACAGGTGCAACAGAAAATGGCGCCTTCACCTGATAGGTACTTCTCAATGAATCATTATCAGGATTCCATGAAAAGAAAATTTCTTTACTGTTCGGGTGCCAGAAAATGCCCTCCGGCGAATATCCTATATATTTCTCACCAGACATAATAGCTTTTAAATCAAGCGCTTGATTTTTATTATTCTGTGCTGATAAAAAGGAGGCAATGAACAGGAATAAGACTGTTACTATCAGATTAACCCGAAAAGGAAAATTCGTTCTCATAAATCCATTATTATTTTGTCCCAATATAGCCTTTTCAATTAAAAAAGAAAACACATCAGAACAAACTTTAATATGTATTTTTATTTTAATTTGTATATATTTGTTTATATATATTAAGATATGTACAGATTATTTATTCTTATTTTATGTTTATTTATTTTCTCACTTAACCTTGATGCACAAGTAGTTAGAATCAAACTAGTTGAAAACAAACCATTTTGCGCAGGTTTTGGCCAGGAAAATGTGGCTCAGGTTAAGATATCAGCGGTACCCAACATCAGAATACCTGAAAATGCGGGAACGGTATATACCTGGTATGCCATCCACAAGGAAGGTTTCAGGAGTTGGCACACGCCCATAGACCAGAGAGCTATACCGCTTCCATGGCCAGGACGTTATGAAGTATATGTGGTTATGAAATATATAGACAAAGTAACGCTGTTGCCTTACTTTGCCTTTAAATCGTCCTCTATTTTTGTTAATGCTGACTCATGTCCTCCATGAGGAATATGGGAATTAATCGTATTTGAAAGGTAGAACGGAAGAATCCTTTATGGTGGAAAGCGTCATTAACGTTTTAAGCCTTTCAATCTCCTCTATTTGAGAAAGGGTTTTAAAAAGAAGTTGTTCGTAGGTTGGAATATCTTTACAAACAATTTTCATTAAAAAGTCAGCTTCACCGGTAATTATATAACACTCTACAATTTCGTCAATCTCTTGCACTTTTGCCATAAAATTATTTAGGGCATTGTCTTTTTGCCATGCCAAAGAAACCTGAACGAAAGTTTTTACATTCAAACCAATGGCTTGCTGATTTACTTTTGCGTGATAACTTTGAATGATTTCTGTGTTCTCCAGTTTTTTAACCCTTTCCAGGGTTGGGGCTGGCGACAACCCAATTTTTTTAGATAAATCAAGATTGGTTATTTTACTATTTTCCTGAAGAATATGTAAAATTTTTAAATCTGTTTTATCTAACTTTTCTAAAGACTCTTGTGCAAGTAAATTATTCATGGGTTATCAGTTGTTTTTTATAAATAAACGCAAAAGAACAAATAATATTACAAATACGCTAAAATTTAATTGTTAATTCCCAATTAAATTTTAGCGTATGGCATAAAACAAGTCTTATGGAAAAATACCTAAAGAATTATAATCACCGCTTATTTTATTAATTGCGTTAACAAAAGCGGCGGTTCTAAGATCTGGAATAGCTGGATTATTAACCATTACATCTCTTATTTCGCGATAAGCATTGATCATAGTTTCCTCTAAACCGGACCGAACGAGATCAATTTCATCTGCCCCTCTGGCTATTAGAGCAAATTCTCTATCATTCACGTTTCTACCTGTTAATTCCTCCACCAGATGAATCACCTGAGTTAATTGATTTTGATTAAATCTTTTCTCCATTCTGCCAAAACGCATGTGAGAAAGATTTTTCAACCATTCGAAGTAAGAAACAGTAACGCCCCCTGCATTTAAATAGACATCGGGAATAATGATAGTACCTTTAGCTAATAATTTTTCCTGGGCAGGAGCAGTAATTGGACCATTTGCAGCCTCGGCTATAATCTTTGCCTTTATATTATCAACATTATCTGCTGTAATTACACTTTCCAAAGCAGCGGGTACTAAAATATCACAAGGTTGTTCCAATATTAATTCCCTATCCTTTTTTTCAAAAGTTTTCATTGCAGGAAAGCCGATAATAGTACCGTTTGCCTTTCTGTATGCTAATAAAGCATGAACATCGATACCATCAGGGTGATAGATAGCCCCTTCCGCCTCACCAATACCGATAATTTTCATCTGCCCCTCATCCTGAGAAATCATGCCAGTATAGGAACCAACATTACCCATTCCCTGAATAATCATTGTTTTACCAGCGGCGCCGGGAGTCAGCCCAATTTTTTCCATGTCCTCAGCAAAAGAGCAAGCTTCGCGAATGCCATAGAAAACACCTCTACCTGTTGCCTCCGTTCTTCCCCGAATACCTTGTTGATTTACAGGTTTTCCCGTTACACAACCTGCTGCATCCAATTCGTCCCCTTTGAAAGTTCTGTAGGTATCATAAATCCAGGCCATTTCTCTTGGGCCTGTGCCGTAATCTGGTGCAGGAACGTCAATAGCTGGTCCAATGAGATTACGCTTAATCAACTCGGTGGTGTATCTCCTGGTGATTTTTTCAAGTTCATCTTCTGTATATTCCCAGGGACTGATTTTAACGCCGCCCTTTGCACCACCATAAGGAACATCGACAATCGCGCATTTATAAGTCATTAAAGCAGCCAATGCCATCACTTCGTCCTGAGAAACATGATTACTATAACGGATACCGCCCTTTGTCGGTGTCCTATGATGACTATGTTGAACTCTATAGGCTTCAATAACTTTTACTTCTCCCTTTATTTTAACTGGGAAGTTAATTTGGAATACGGCATTACATACTTTAATTTGCTGTAAAAGACCCGGTGGCAAACCTGTATGCTCAGCTGCTCTGTCAAAATAGACATTTACACTATCAAAAAAACTAAACTGGTTACTCATCTGATTTTATTTGGTTTTCAAATTTGGTAAGGCGGCGGTCAATTAAAATTAAATACAAGGTTATTCCTAAAAACAATAAAAGCATTACCCCGACAACCACATAAATTTTTCCAATACTTCTCATAAAATCAGCGTTGGCAGCTGAAGCTGAAAAAATGGAAATAAATTGCATTAAAACTAATAGAAAGAATCGGCTCATGAAGTTTACGTTAAAGGTTATATTTTAAAAAAAATATTGCGGACAAAATTGTTTCATGCTGAGGGCAAAATGACTGATTTTTTTTATAAAAAGAATGATAAATATCACCTAATCGACATCTTCCCTTAATTTTTGGAGTCTTAAATACCTGAATTGAAGGGAACTTAGCCAAAATCCAAACAGAGTGAAACCGATAACTGCCGGATAAAAAACCATTCGCATCGTATTGTCTAAATCTTGAGAACCAAAAGCTGGATTACCCCCCGACCCCGGATGGAGGCTATCGGTAAGTCTTGGAATCACATATAGCAGGGGAATAAGGGTAGAAAATGCAAAAATCCCATAAGCTGCACAAACTCTCGCTCTCTTCTCAGGGTCTTCAAAAGAGGCCCTTAAAATGAAATAGGCAGCATAGATTAACAGTGCAACCACGGTCATATTCTGTTTTATATCCCAACTCCAATAAGCACCCCAGGTGTTTTTTGCCCAAAGAGCCCCGGTTATGAGACCAAGTAATCCATAAAATATACCTGTTTGGGTATAAGCTTCTGCTTTTAAATCAGATTCAGCGTCTCCCTTTCTCAAATATTTTATACTATGGATAACTGCAAATAAAAAAAGGAACATCATACCAAACCAAAGCGGCACATGAAAATAAGTGTTCCGAATGGTTTCGCCCAGAATATTCCTGAATGGAAAAGTAATCTGTCCATTATTTGAAAAATTCTCCGGTTTTACCCAGGGAACTTCTTCCGTAGCTAAAACTTTCTCGGTCTGCGTTAAAAAAATCGCTGAAGGCAACACGGAAGTACCGTCAGTTTCACTATCAATTAAGAGAGTTACCGCCTGAACTTCTGTATTCTCAGGTAAATTATTAGGAATGGAAAACGTCAGATTCATTCTTCTTTCATCCAAAGCGACCATCTCCGCAGCCGCAATAGCCTTCCCGTTGTCCCATTTTAACCAGGCTCGAAGAGAATTCCCCGCTTCTTTAAAATGCGTATTGTAACCTGTTACCTGAATTTTTAAAGTTTCCCCCGCATTTCCGTAAGAAGGTTCGACAGATTCAATACCTGATTTTAAGGGAATTAATAAACCGGCTATGATAACATAAACGATTAAAATAACCCCTGAAAATTTCCAAATTTTGCCCTTTTCAATCATGATAATTCATTTAATCTCTCCAAATGAATGGAAATAACAACAATGCAACCCCACATAATAACAAATCTATGGCCACTAATATAGCAAGGTCACCGCTAACTGCTGTGTCTTGTATAAGCCTTAAGGCGTGGGCCGATATTTTTACTAACATCAATATAATTGGTATTATTAATGGGAAACTTAACACAGCGAGCAGCGTGGAACTTTGATTACTCGCCGCCACAAGTGAGGCTAAAAAGGTAAAAGTAACCGAAAATCCGAAACTTCCTAATAACAAAATAAGTAGAAATAAACCTAGATCTTTTACAGGATTATCCCCGAAAAATATAAATAAACCCCATATTAATAAACTTAATACTAATAGTAACAAGGTATTATAAACTATCTTTGCTATTAAAACATGAGATGGGTTTAATAAACTGTAATAATACAGCACCCTGTTTCCTTTTTCCTGAACAAAACTTTTGACCATGGCATTGACGGCAACAAACAATAGAATAATCCAGAAAAGGGTATTCCATACATTGGGTTGTATCTTGACAAAAGTTTCATAAACAACAAATAAAGTGGAAATTACATACAAAAATATACCGCTGATAGCAGAACGAGTTCTGAACTCTAACAAAAACTCTTTTCGCAACAACAATAAAATGAAATGTAAATCCTTCATATTCAATTTCTTAAAAAAGAAAACTCCTCCTAGATTTATTCATGAATACAAATATAAACTTCTATCATCAATCTTTGCCATAGTTATGCTGCTATCTTCTGCAAATATCAAGGAAGACTGGTTAATGGTGAAGGCCAAACAAGGAGATGGGATAAAAAAATTATTAGTCCGTTACCATTTAGATACCCACACATGTAATGAGGAAAAATTTCTATCCCTGAATAATTTATCTCCCGAGACTAATCTAATCCTTGACAAAACTTACCTTTTGCCTATTAAACAGGTTAGCTTTGACGGTAAATCCATCCGGACAAGCTTAGGCATTACCGAATTTGAGAAAGCAAAGGAAATTGAAAAATACAATGAACAACTTGTTTTAGATGGCATTAAATCAAAGCCATTTCAAGAAGATAAAATGCTATGGATTCCACACCATTTTACCCCCTGTAATTTGCCGGTTTCCACAAATGAAAAACGGTTTCCCATTTTTGGAAAATATGAATCAACGCCGATCCTCTCTGATGTTTTAAAAGGTAAAATATTTTATATTATCAGTGGCCACGGCGGTCCTGACCCAGGTGCTCAGGCGGTTAAAAATGGTCACACGCTTTGTGAAGACGAATATGCTTATGATGTAAGCTTGCGACTCTGCAGAAAACTTATTCAGGAAGGAGCCATGTCCTACATGATTACCCGCGATGGAGATGATGGTATCAGGGATGACGAAATATTACTTTGCGATAGAGATGAAACGGTATGGGGCGGTGAAAAAATCCCTTTGAGTCAATTAAAGAGATTGGAACAGCGGATAGACATAGTAAAATCCCTTTTCGAAAAAAACAAAAAAATGGCACCAAATGGTCAGTATCTTTTAGAAATTCATGTTGATTCAAGGCATACAGAACAGCAAGTTGACCTTTTTCTTTACCATCAGGCGAACAGTCAAGTTTCACATCAAATGGCCAATAATATTCATAAAACCTTCAGCGAAAAATATAAAGAGAACCGCTCAACAGGTGTTTATAAAGGGACCATGTCAAGCCGTGAATTATACTCTCTTGAAAATGCACCCATGCCAGCTATTTATATTGAACTTGGCAATTTGAGGAATAACTTCGATCAGCAGCGATTTATCTTGCCTTCCAACAGACAGGCTTTGGCCAACTGGATTTTCGATGGTGTAAAATAACCGATTAGTCCAGCGCATTGATATTTGAAAGTAATCTTTTGATTTCTAAGCTATTATTTTTCCACCAATTTACAGTCCAGATAGGTAGTAATTCAATATTATATTTTTTTAATTTATTTGTTTGTCTTACCTCCCAAATAAAGTCAGTGTGGGTTTCATTGGCGTGAAATCCATCTAACAGAAAAAATATATAATTGGATTGAGCCATTTTTCTTTTTATAAAAAATGGAAAAAAGTCCTGATTAAAAAAGATATTTTTTTGAATATCATGGGCTGGAAGTTTATCCTCAAGCTTCAAAATCAACGCCGACCAAAATGAGGGATAACGCGTTTTAAACGGTTCTTCCAATTCCGGTTTAAATTTCTGAAACTCATACTCCAGGGAATAGATATCTCTACCGTCAACAGCTTCTAGTAATTTCAAATAGGGAATGAATAAATCATCTTTATTTTCCACTTCCACCATTTGTGCTCTTTTAAAGGAGGTAATGACCGTTAGATTATCCAAAGGTAATTGCGCCATTAATTCCACATAAGAGGGAGTAAAACAACACTCGTTTAAATACTCATTTACGTCATGGTAAGTACTTAGCAAGTACACCGAATGAAAATGTTTAGATTGAATATTATCGGGCGTTAAAATTTCCAGACCATTATTTACCAAATGAGTAAAATGATTATTCAGTGTTGATTCCTGGTGTTGGATCTTAAAAATCAGCGTCGAAATAAAATTCCGTTGGGTTACCGTCATGCAAACAACCCCTATGGTTGGTATATTTTCAGGCGTTGAGTAGCGAATTTTAGATAGCTCGTCGATGAGAATAGAAGCTTCTTCCTCATTTATCCCATTTGGCTGAAGGACACCATTTATTCTATGAAAATGAACAGATGCGTCCTTAATTGCATGAATAGTTATGTGACCTCCCTGCCACTGTTGCCATGGATTTCCCGGATAAAAGCAATGAATTTTAGATAATCGTGAAACTGGATACCTCTGTTTTAGCTCATTATCAATATATTCATTAGGAAATGAAGGGTTATAAAAATAAGTAACCCGAGGAGCCAGGGATTGAAATTTCGATAAAACGGCAGGAGACGAATACGAGGCATCGCCCCAAAAAATATGGTCAAAATGAAGAGAAGGGTTATCTTCAAAAAGATCATTTAGTTGATTAACTGTCATACATACCACTGGAAAACAGTCTGTTAACAGTGGTCTAATATCTTTTATGAACAACAAATAATCCACTTCATTCCATGATTCTTTTTCAAACCATCTTATTATTTTTTGTAAGGTATGTTTCTCCTCCTTTCTTAACTGTTTAATACGTTCCTTCCTTTTTTGAAACCACACAGATTGTATCTGCCGGGGTAACATGCTACGAAATAGCTCCCAATCGGCCTCGAAAGTCTCCAGCGGCAGCGATGAATCGGGAAGTTGGTGTTGGTAATGTCGCAACAGGACCTGGTGTAAGTACCAATTTTTGAAGGTCATTAACCAATCATCCGGATTAATGGTCGAAAAAGATTGTATAATTGTTTTTGCTCCTTTAGAAAGATTTTCCCAACTTGACTGCCATTGATAAAAGACGGGAAAGTCACGAAAATTTATAAGCATCAGATCCAACTTATTAACCAGAGATTCCAGCCATTTTTGACGGGCTACTAAGGTAAGGGAATGATGTTCTAATTTTTCGAGAAAGAATGACTTAGTGTTAAAACGATGAATAGCCTCATCCATTAAGGTTTCGAGTTCAACAAATAAATTGTTGGTATTCCCAAAGGAATTTACATTGGTACTGGAGGCACGAAGGACTTCCTCGTTCACATAATCTGGAAGCCGGGACTGCCATGCTACAGCACTCTCTTTCAATGCTTCCAGGTAAACCATCCAATCTCCTAAATGTGCCACACCAAAATCCTGAGGTATTTCAGGAAAAACCCAGATTTTCTGGTTTTGAATTTTATTACTTAGCTGTTGAAATAAACCATTTAGCTCTTCCCGCGCTTCTATGATTTTTTTTCCCCGCCCGGCCAACTTACTATACAAAAGGAGTGAAAAACTTTTCGAGTAAATAAAGTCATTTCCGTATAAATCAAAATATCCATCAAATTTATTCTTCAACTCCTCTATAAGCTCAATAATCAATTGAATTTCATTAAATAAGCGAATATTTAAGGAGTCTGAATACTGTGACAGACCATTTGAGTATTCTACAAGAATAAATCGAAAGTTATTCCTTTCTTCATTTAAAAGTAAGTTAAACTGGTCTGCTCCTTCTTCAAAATCAGAAAGATCTATTAGGCTGGTATTTAAAACATTTAAAGGATGTTGGAGCGTATTAATCGCTTCAAATCTTTTTTGTAAGGGTTCTATTTCTGATAATAAGGAATAAAATTCCGAGGGTATAAAATTAAAATTATCCGTAGGGATTCTAATATTAACCAATTGAATTTCATCATTGCTAACGCTTTGTAAAAAAAGGGTAACAACCTCTGTCCAATCAAGCTGGTCAAATATTTTTTTTCTGGACGCATAGTACGCCATAGACAACTTAGTAAAAAGCCTTTGGCAGGAAGCCAAAATTTCTTTAAAGTTATCCCCGGCAAACACGGGAGAATTTTTTTCCTGTTGAATAATAAAAGTTACTCTTTTAATGAGTTGTCTTAACTGATCACCCTCCTGTTGTGATAAAACCAGATTTTCCAAATTATTTGAAGAAAAAAAATGGTTCATGGATGCAAAAAATCCATTATTTTCAGAAATAATAAGGGAGGTTCTACCATTCGATAAGGCATTAGAAACCATATTAAAAAGTAAAAATTTCTTCCCGGTTCCTGCTGTTCCTTCAATAATTGTATGTGAATTTTCCTGTGTCTTATGATACGCTGTAGCCTGTTCAGGAAGTAAAACTTGCAAACCAAAAGAATGTCCTGGTAGAGTAATCTCCTGATTTTTTGTAAAATAAAGTGGCTCTTCTTTTAGTTCAAAAAGTGATTTAAGAACCATTAATTGAACCGAATTTAAAATTTTGTATTCATTTTTCTTTATGGCTACATTTTCTGCGCCAGACAAAGGAACAATAACATCATTACTATTAAAAAGAGGATCAACTGCTTGATTTATAGCTCTAAAACCATCGAGATCTATTCCATTTTTATTTAAAAATGGCGAAATCACCGCTATTAATTTATCGAAGCAAGGAAGCGCTGAAATCATTGGATTTAGCGCAGGCAATAAAGATACATTCCGGTAAAACATCCACTTTACCCCCACCTTATCAACGGGTGTCAATGAAATATCCCAAATAAAAAAAGGTATGGATATAACCTCATTTTCCTCCATTGAGACTACTAAAGGGTATCCGACCTTAAGAGAAGGCGTTCCAAATCTTGAGTAAGATAATTTTTGCTTATGAAAAATTTCCCAGGTCAGCGCGGGGGAGAGCGTATTAAAAACCAGATTAGACGGAGCAATTAAATGTCCGGAATCAGCAACCCACCTCAAAAAATCTATATCTTTTGAAAGCGCTAAAATATCTAAAGCTTTTTCGTTTGTTCTTAACCTTTCATTTCCCATACTACCCAAACCTGAAACGAACTATTTGATATGATTGCACGTTTACGTTAATAATGAACTACTTAATTAAAAAGACAATACATTAATTTATTTACAAATATAATAAAATATTGATATAGAAAACCTTAAAAAACTTTTAGCGAATGAACCGTTTTAAAAAAATAATGTTTCATTTTGCTTTACGAAAAAATTATGACTGGAGACAAACCTACTGAATTAGCAGTAATTCTTACCGACGAAAAGAAAAGTATTATTTGGGTAAATGATGCCTTCCTTACCATTACAGGATATTCATTATTCGAAGTGCTTGGTAAAAAACCTGGCAGTATTTTACAGGGACAAAACACCTCAAAAGAAACCGTTGAATTAATTAGTAAGTCGTTAAAAAAACAATTACCTGTAGAAACCCAAATTATAAACTATCGTAAATCGGGTGAACCTTATTCCTGTCACTTAGCTATTCACCCCGTATTTAACGATAAAAAAGTGCTTACAAACTTTATTGCTTTTGAAATGGATGAAAGTAAAAAATCACCGGAAAGTGAATATAGCATGCTTCAGATTCAAAAAAAATATAAAGCAAGCAGTTTAGAACCAATAGATGAGGTGACCCTATTCAGGCGGTTAAACACTTTAATTATTAGTAAAAATTTATTCTTAGATCCTGATTTAGATATAAAATTAGTCGCCGTCGGACTCAAAAGCAATACTAAATACCTTTCCCAGGTGGTGAATAACCAATTTGGCAACAATTTTAAACATTATATCAATCAGTTTAGGATTGATAAATTAAAAGAAGTAATAAAAAACCCTAAAAACAAAGGAGCCAACTTATTTGATATGGCACAACAATGTGGCTTTAAAAATAAATCTACCTTTCATAAGGTATTCAGGGAATTCACCCAAACCACTCCTAAAGAATTCCTTAAGCAAAGCAAGGATAAATAGATTGGAATATTTGCTAATTTAGATGAATATCATAGAAAAGCAATTTGTATAAAATAAAAAAGGGAACCATGAATGATTCCCTTTTATTTTGTAGCGGCGGCAGGACTTGAACCTACGACCTTCGGGTTATGAGCCCGACGAGCTACCAACTGCTCCACACCGCGATTTCGTTCTGCAAATATACACCTTTTTTCAACATTGGGTCAACTATTTTGCAAAAAAGAATATTTTAATAATAAAAAGAGAATGGAAGCATTTATTTATGGTGCAAAAAGAACACCCATTGGAAGCTTTGGTGGCACATTATCAAGCCTTTCTGCTACTGCCCTTGGTTCAAAAGCCATCGACGGATTATTTTCAGAGCAAGGTCCTGCTAAGGAGGAAATTCAGGAAATTTACATGGGAAATGTAATCGCTGCAAATTTAGGGCAAGCGCCCGCCAGACAAGCTGCCCTGGGTGCCGGACTCAGCGAAAACGTTATTTGTACTACTATTAATAAGGTGTGTGCTTCTGGAATGAAAGCAACCCAATTAGCAGCCATGTCTATTCAAGCAGGTGTGAACGATTGGGTGATTGCCGGCGGTATGGAAAGCATGAGCAATGTACCCCATTATCTTCCATCCCTTCGATGGGGGAATAAATATGGCAATGCTGAAGTTTTAGATGGTTTAACAAAAGACGGATTGACTGATGCCTATAATGGCGCTGCCATGGGTAATTGCGGTGATGCGACCGCAGAAAAATATCATTTTTCAAGGGAAGAACAAGATAATTTTGCTATAGAATCATATAACAGAACAGCATTAGCCACAGAAAAGGGCTTTTTTAATGCTGAAATTGTACCAATTACCATTCCTCAAAGAAAAGGAGGAGATCTGGTGATTAAGGAAGATGAGGAATTCAAAAAGGTAGATTTCTCCAAAATTCCTTCTCTTAAACCCGCCTTTTCTCCCTCAGGAACTATAACTGCAGCCAATGCAAGTACTTTAAACGACGGCGCTTCTGCCTTGTTACTCGGTTCAAAAGAAGCTGGTAAAAAATCAGGTATTAAACCCATAGGTAGAATTGTTTCTTTCGCCGATGCCGAAGTGGCGCCTGAATGGTTTACCATTGCTCCGGTTAAAGCAGCCCCGCTTGCGCTGAATAAGGCAGGATTAACCTGGGAGGATATTTCTTTTGTTGAGGTAAATGAAGCTTTTGCCATCGTTCCCCTTGTTTTTGCCAAAACTTTTTCTATACCCTCCGATAAATTAAACGTTCGGGGCGGTGGAGTTTCCATGGGACATCCATTAGGATCCTCTGGTTCCCGTATTTTAGTAACCTTGGTCCATACCTTACAACAAAATGGTGGTGGCTATGGTCTCGCTGCCATTTGTAACGGAGGAGGAGGTGCCTCTGCCATGGTCATTGAGGTTTTTCCAGCCTAATTACGGTAAACTTTTTTTCAGCGAACCTTTCTTTTATTCACTTTATCGTACCTCATGACTGTTAAAATTTTTGTTACTGATGGAACTTTTGATAAGGAATATAACGAACTCGACGGTTCCCTTCATTTCAAGGATTCTCATTTACCGGAAATGCTGACAAGGGGTCGGTTTCAAGTTCCGGTTGATTGGACTACGCTGATGATGATGGACAGCCTGGATATGACCGATAGTGACAGACATACGATTGCGCAACACTGTATTTCAACACCTGAAAAAAATATTGTGATTACTCATGGCACGGATACCATGGTGGAAACAGCCAGCGTAATTGCCCAGCTTGTAAAGGGTAAAACCATTGTACTGGTTGGTGCAATGGTTCCTTACACTTTTAGTAGTTCTGACGGTTTTTTTAACTTAGGTACCGCTTTTGCTTTTGTTCAAACACTACCCACAGGGGTTTACATTGCGATGAATGGGCGTTATTTCAAATGGGATAATGTCCGTAAAAACAAAAAAGAAGGAATCTTCGAGGAAATTAACTGACTACTCACTTATTCCCTTAGAAACTCCAGGTTATCCTCCTCGTCTAATTCCACCAAAACAGCTTCTTCTTCGGTAATATTTTTACTGTTTTTTAAATCGACAATTTCATCAGCAAGAGCTTTGGCACTTTCATCTATTGAATCAAATGCGTTGGCTTTTATTTCAGCACCGATAAATGCAGAGGTAGCCCAAAGACCCTGATTCACCAGTTGGATAATGGTACTTATTCCCAAAGAATTATCTAACCTAAAAGCTATTTTTGAAGATAAAATTCTTATGTTTTCAGGTAAATGGTCCGCGGCCAATAAAATACTGAGGGGACGGGAATGAAAAGAAAGCAAGGTTTCTACCCGAGGGGATAAATCTGGCACATAGTGCTTAAATTGTTCGATAGAATTAACCAAACATTCATAATTAAAATGAAAGTTATCTCGTTTGAATGATAGTAAACGTTCTATAGATTTCTCATCGTCGAGTAAACATATTAAAGACCACACCGTTTGCGTTTGAATTAATACGATCTTTCCTTCTTTCAAGGCTGAAGCTGCTGCCAGGATTTTAGGATCAATATTTTGAAAATCAATGCTATTTATTTGAACCATGTTAAATTTTACCACTAAGTTAAAGTCAAAATTAATCCTAATAACGCTGAATAGGAGTTTCTTGTTTTTAATGTTTTATATTTTCACTACCCCTCTTTTTGCGGAACACATCATTGGCGGGGTAATGAGCTACAAAATACTGCGATATACCAACAATGACCCGCTGTCTAATAGTTGGCGATACAAATTTACGTTAAAAATATATAGGGATTGTCAGGGATCAGGGGCAAATTTTGATTCGTGGCCGGGGACTTTCGCAGCCAATGCGACTATTTACCGCCTGGATCAACGAACTATTCCTTTAAAAATAATTATTTTTCCACAGCCACGTGTTGTAAAAATAAATCCAAATCCGGGAAATGAATGCTTAAAAATACCACCTAATGTATGTGTTGAAGAGGGAATTTATGAATTAGAAACCGATTTACCCATTATTGACGCTGCTTATGTAATTAGTTATCAAAGATGTTGCCGGAATATTTCTATTTCGAATATTGTTGATCCAGCGCTAACTGGAGCGACGTTTTCTGTTGAAATAAGTTCTGCGGCTCAAAAAGCAAAATTAGACAGTCCGGAATTTTTAAACTTCCCTCCTGTCGTTCTTTGTGCAGGACAGTCTTTTGATTTTGACCAGTCTGTCACTTCTATCAGTGGCGACAGTTTAGTTTATTCGCTGGCTAATCCAACCACCGGCGGGGGGCCCGACAATACTAATGCTAGAAGTGCCAACGGAATAGCCCCCGATCCGGATCTCCCTCCCCCTTACAATGAGGTTCAGTATGTTGGGCCAACTTTCACGAGCGCTAAGCCCCTGGGATTAAACAGTATCCTTACCATACATCCCAATACGGGACTCATTCAGGGAAAACCAGCTTTAACAGGGCAGTTTGTGCTGGGTATTGAGGTAAAACGCTATAGGAATGGCATTTTGTACCATACGCTGAGAAGAGATTTTCAAATAAATGTAGGAAACTGCGATGCTAAAGTAAAAGTTAATTTACCCCTCACAAATGTCATCGGAACCAGTGAAAATATCTTTCAAAATTGTGGTGAGACTAAAGTGACCTTCAAAAATGACAGTCAGGATACCTCCGCCATTACCTCTTATAACTGGACGTTTACCGGCGCTGCCCCAACCCAGATATTTACATCTAATCAACGCAATGCCACCATTGATTTTTTTACTTCGGGCACCTATAATGGTAAGTTAGTCCTGAATCCGACGGGAACCTGTAAAGACTCCTTGTCTTTCAAGGTAGTTATTCCTCAAAAAGTTAAAGCCGAAATTCAGGTCAAAGGCGATTCTTGTGTCGCACTTCCCCTTAATATTACCTACAAGGGTTTGGTAAAGCCAACCTTCATCCGTTGGGATTGGGAGAGATTCAGTGCAACCTCAAATGGTTTGAAAGGTTGGGTGATTGGTACAGACACCTTTCCCATCGGCACAAGATCTGGAAGTTATACTATCCAGCTTTTGGTAGTAGGAGAAGGAAACTGCCGTGATTCCACCATCGTTAAGGTGCCCTATTATCCAATTCCAGGTTTCGCAAACATTGATGTAACTCCTTCTGATGCATGTTTGGGTACCCCTATCAAATTTTCGACGAACCCTGACATATCAAAGGAAGAACTTACTGTAAAATGGGATTTTGGTGACGGAAAGACTTCCAACACCTTACCTACAACACATACCTATACTAAGGAGGGTCTTTATAAAGTTAGTATCATCCTAACCACTGGAAATGGTGTCTGTAGCAAGAAAATAGATTTGACCTATGAATTGAATATTCGGGTTGCCCCAACCGCTTCCTTCTCCTATTCCCCAAAAGAGGATCTTTCGCTAAAACAACGGGTTACCTTTACGAGTAATTCCGGCAACCAGTTAAAGCATTTGTGGAAAAATGGAGATAAAAGAATAGATTCCACACTGAATTTTTCGTTTGCGCTACCCGATACGGGTTTTGTTCCCATCAGCTTACAAGTCACCGATATTTTAACAGGGTGTTCAGACATTATTTCACAGGAAATCTATGTTAAACCACAAGTTAGAATTTATATTCCTAATGCATTTTCGCCTAATTTTGACGGTATTAACGATGAATTTATCGCTTCAGGTGATTTGGAAATTTTAAAAGATTATAAAATGCAGTTATTCTCACGCTGGGGAAACCCTGTTTTTATTTCCACCGATCCCAATATTGGTTGGGATGGCAGTCTGACAAACGTCAATCAGGGAGCACCCGCAGATACTTACATTTATATGATCAGTTATACAGATAATAAAGGAGAAAAACAGTATTTTTCAGGAACCGTTCTACTAATGAGATAAGATTATGAACTTTCTACGCATTCTTCCCTACGTTCTCCTCCTCGGCATTTCTTGTTTTTTGGGCGTAAACTTACAGGCAAAACACCTTATTGGTGGTAATTTAACTTATAAATGCCTTGGAAATGGAGACTATTCTTTCACCCTTAAAGTTTACCGGGATTGTAATTGTACCGATTGTGCTCAGTTAGACGATATTGCAGAAATTGGTATTTATCGTTGTAATGGGGATGCAGATTGTGGAAGGTTGCGGCAAAATTCCGTTTTTTCAAGAGTTCAGGTAAGATTAACGTCAAAAAGGAATGTGGAACGTCCTGATTATCCTTGTTTAATACCCCCAAATATCTGTGTTGAAGAGGGTATTTATGAATTTAAGCTTAGTAATTATGGCATTCGTCTTCCACCTGGAAATTTATCTTATCACGTGTCTTATCAAAGATGTTGTCGAAATAATACCATTACCAATATTATTAATCCCGACCAGGTGGGATCCACTTATGGCATAGAAATAACTCCGGAAGCCCAGGCTGTATGCAATAACAGTCCTGAATTTAAAACCTTCCCTCCAACGGTTATTTGTGTTAATAATGAATTAAAATATGACCATAGCGCTAAAGATGCCGATGGAGATTCCTTAGTTTATTCTTTTTGTGCCCCTTTTAACGGTGGTGGCCCCTCTACAAATAATGTGATCTACAGAACTTGTGAAGGCGCTTATCCTACGCCTGCTTGTCCTCCTCCCTATTCACTGGTTACCTTCCGTGGTGGAAATATTACTTCATCGACGCCCATGGCCGGTGATCCCATCGTTAGCATAGATTCAAAAACAGGGTTGATAACGGGAAAACCTACTGCAAAAGGACAGTTTGTGGTAGGGGTTTGTATTGCTGAATATAGAAACGGCATTTTAATAAGTAAATCAAACCGGGATTTTCAATTTAACGTTGCCGATTGTGACCCATTGGTTTTTGCTAAACTGGGCGAAGCCATTGCCGTTACAGATCAGGAGTATAAAGTAATTTCCTGCGGCATAACCGATGTTAAATTCGTAAATAACAGCTATCAACGTGCCTCCATTAAAAGTCAAAGGTGGGAATTCAACGTCGGAAATAATAAAATAACATCAACCGATTGGGAGCCAACTTTGAAATTTCCAGGCATCGGAAAATATAATGGTAAACTTTTATTAAATCCAGGCACTGGATGCGCAGATTCCGCAGAAATTGAAGTCTTTTTTGTCCCGGATCTAACGTCAGATTTCACCTATAACTATGACACTTGCTATGCCCAACCCGTTAATTTCACAGATTTATCAGTGAGCGGAAGCGGAGGAATAAGCAGTTATAACTGGGTTTTTGGTGACGGGCAAAAAGGGACGGGCAAGTTAACAGGTCACCAATATAACTTAGCAGGTGAATTTTCTGTTTCCCTGACAGTAAAAGATTTGAATCAATGCACGGAAACGGTGACAAAAAAAGTACGCTATTTTCCCGCTCCACCTATTTTAGTTGTAAAACCCTCGCAGGCAGTAGGTTGCGCTCCTGTAAACATGGTTTTTGATAATCTGTCAAAACCTATCGATGAAAGTTACAAGCTTAACTGGGAATTTGGGGATGGTGGAAAAAGTACTAAAATTAATCCTACTTACACTTATACGAAAGAAGGCATTTATTCGGTAAGTCTCTCCGTAGTCTCGCCCATAGGGTGTAAAATAGATACCGTTTTTAATAATCTTATTAAAATATCCTCTTCTCCAGAAGCAGCTTTTGATTTTGCCCCGAAGCAAATAACCAATATCGATAATAAAGTTGTCTTTACAGATGAATCTATTAATGCTGTACGCTGGCGATGGGACTTCGGTGATAATGCACAACTTGAGGAAAGAAACCCCATTCATCTTTATCAGGATACCGGTATATTTACTATAACCCTCGTTGTAACACATCCAAGTGGTTGTCTGGATACCGCACAGGCTTTACTCGATGTTAGACCTGATGTCAGATATTTTTTACCCAATGCCTTTACGCCAAATTATGATGGTAAAAATGATATTTTCAGGGGAGTAGGAATAATGACAGGTGCTACAAATTTTAAATTCCAAATTTGGAACCGATGGGGAGAAAGAGTCTTTTCTACCGATGATATTAACGAGGGTTGGAACGGAAATCACCTGAATAACGGATCAGCGTCCCCTGAAGGCGTATATATTACTTTGATTTCCTATAAAGATCCCCGGGGCGTTCCAGTAGAAATCAAA
>Ga0129324_10000601_pt1 | contig 25716 bp, 19 predicted proteins | sample CPBDNA_7_FD_96879 | JGI IMG/M metagenome (GOLD analysis project Ga0129324, IMG submission 96879) | Freshwater to marine salinity gradient microbial communities from Chesapeake Bay, USA - CPBay_Spr_15_0.2_DNA | ecosystem: Environmental > Aquatic > Marine > Coastal | place: USA: Chesapeake Bay...
GCTGAATGCTAGATTACTTGTTCATAACGTACATTGTTACTTCAAAGCCAAAACGCATTTCAGTCGCTGCTGGTGTTGTCCACATAATGATTTCCTTTAAGTTGTTTTCGATTAGAAGTATGTCTAACTGATGTGTTTATCATACGCCAGCACCACAATGCATGACTATTGTTCATCATGAACCATGGCTAAGTAAAATCATGAATAGACCCATGGCTTGTCTTGATTTGAGTTTAGCTAAGCGAGCTTCAGCGATATTTAAGTGACTTCCTTATTGCCCTAAACGATCACTTCAGCGTACTATTAATCTGAATAGTTGAGAAAGGTTTTGGATCAGGGCGCATGTTGAGTGATATTGAAATAGCACAAGCAGCTAAGCTAAAGCCAATCAATGCGATTGCCAAGGCAATTGGCTTTGCTGAAGCCGATTTAATCGCCTACGGACCTTATATTGCCAAGCTGAGCGCTGCAGGTTTAGCTAAGTTGCAAGACCAGCCTAAGGGTAAATTAATTTTAGTCACGGCCATTAGTCCGACGCCAGCGGGTGAGGGGAAAACCACGACTACAATTGGCCTGACGGATGCGTTAAACCATATTGGCAAGCAGGCGATGGTGTGTATTCGAGAGCCTTCTTTAGGGCCAGTGTTTGGTATGAAGGGTGGGGCAACGGGTGGTGGACATGCCCAAGTGGTGCCGATGGAGAATATTAACCTGCATTTTACGGGTGATTTTCATGCGATTAGTGCGGCCAATAATCTGTTAGCTGCTTTGATTGATAATCATATTTACCACGGTAATGCATTGGCGATTGATGTGGCGTCTGTTACTTGGCGTCGCTGTTTGGATATGAATGATAGGGCTTTGCGTCAGGTTCATTTGAGCCAACGGGGTTATGAATCCGATACGGGTTTTGACATTACAGTGGCGAGTGAAGTGATGGCTATTTTCTGTTTAGCTGAAACTTTGGATGATTTAAAAAATCGCCTAAGCCGGATTCAGGTGGCGATGAGTGATTCAGGTCAGCCGATTTATGCCAGTGATCTTCAAGCAGAGGGCGCAATGACCGCTTTGCTTAAAGATGCTTTTCAACCTAATTTAGTGCAAACAATCGCGGGAAGTCCAGCTCTTATTCATGGCGGCCCTTTTGCTAATATCGCTCATGGTTGTAATTCTGTGGTGGCAACCAAGGCGGCCCTGCAACTGGCAGATTATGTGGTGACAGAGGCAGGCTTTGGTGCTGATTTAGGCGCAGAAAAATTCTTTGATATTAAATGTAGGCACGCTCATTTACAGCCAGAGGTGGTGGTTTTGGTCGCTACGATTAGGGCTCTAAAATATCATGGCGGTGCTGAGCTGGATGAGTTAGATCAAGAAAGAATTGATTTTTTAACTATTGGAATCAACAACCTAAAAAGACATATTCATAATCTACATGAAGAGTTTGGCATGCAAGTGATTGTGGCAATTAATCATTTTACGCATGATACGCAAGCCGAGATTGAGGCTTTAGAGCACGTCATTCAACCATTGGCTTGTCCTGTGGTGGTTTGCAAGCATTGGGCAGAAGGCGCTACTGGTGCAACAGCATTAGCAAGACAGGTGGTTGCTAGTATCGAACAGCAGCGCTCGCGTTTTAAATTACTCTATGCTGATGACATGCCGTTGCGTACTAAACTGGACATGATTGCGACCAAACTTTATGGCGCATCAGCAGTTCAGCTTAATGAAGAGGCCGAGCAGCAACTGAAGCGATTGAGTGAGGAGGATCAGCGTTTGCCTATTTGTGTTGCCAAAACGCAATATTCTTTTTCTTGCGATGCGCAATTACGAAACGCGCCAGTTGGGCATATTTTGGTGGTAAAGGCATTACGTTTGTCGCGTGGTGCTGGTTTTATTGTGGCGCTTTGTGGCGATATCATGACCATGCCTGGTTTACCGCAATCACCAGCCAGTGCAAAAATTTCTGTCAATCCATCTGGTTTGATTACTGGTCTGTCATAAGGACGCTTATTGGGTCTAGATTCGTTTTATTGATATGCAAATTATTCAACATGGTGGTACTGCAGAGCAACTCATTAATAAATCCAAGTTTCTGGCATGGGTTGCGCCTTGTCATAACGAAAAGGAGGTTGGTGCGTTTTTGCGTGCAATCGCATCCCAACATCAACAGGCTAGCCATTTGGCTTATGCTTTTCGGATTAAAACAGATAATCGTATCGTGCCGAGGTTTTCTGATGCTGGTGAGCCGTCTGGTACGGCTGGTATGCCAATTTTGCAACGGATAGAGGGTTTGGATTTAATTAATGTTTGTGTTGGGGTTATTCGTTATTACGGTGGCGTTAATTTAGGTAAAGGTGGCTTAGCACGTGCTTATGGTGGAACTGCTAAACTAGCGTTAGATTGCGCTACCACTGCTGATTATAGAGAAATGCAACAATTAAGCCTGACAATAGCATACAATCAACTGGATGCTTTGACCAAAGCCTTGTCGCAAATGCATGGTGAGGTTTTAGATAAACAGTTTGATGATCAAGTACATGTTGTTGTTCGTTTACCAGCATCCGAGGAACATTCTTTTATAAAGCGATTTACTAGTGAATATGCAGATTAAAGCTCTAACCAAAATTGATATTGCCGCATGGCTCATTATGGCGACAGCAATGCTGTACGTCTTGCATTACAATTTGCTCCCTGGTTTGTTAGCGGGTTTATTAGTGTTTGAGCTAGTGCATATTATTTCACCTTATATTGCCCATAAGTTTCCAGGCTATATTGCTAAGGTGATTGCAGTGGGTTTGTTAGCTGTTTGTGTGATTGGTTTATTAACGCTTGCTGTGCTTGGGTTGATTACTTTTTTCAACTCTGACTCTGGTCGTTTGCCTAATCTGATTGGTAGAATGGCTCAAATTATTGAAGATTCACGCACAATTTTGCCTGGTTGGATCGATTCGCGCCTGCCTGCTAATGCAGTGGTATTACAGCATTTGCTCACAGAGTGGTTGCGCGATAATGCGACTAATTTGCAATTTTGGGGCAAAGAGGCTGGTCGCTATGTGGCACATATTTTGATTGCGATGATTATCGGTGGGATGTTAGCTTTGCGTGAAGCAATGACGGATGACCAATACAAGCCATTTTCTAAAGCCATGGTACAGCGAACAACTTATTTCGGTCATGCGTTTAGAAATATTGTGTTTGCTCAGGTTAGAATATCCGCCATCAATACCACATTTACGGCGATTTATTTGGCTGTTGTTTTGCCTTTAGCTGGTATCGAGCTGCCTTTTGTTAAAACCATGATTGTGATTACTTTTATTGTGGGGTTGTTGCCTGTCATTGGCAATCTGATTTCAAATGCGGTGATTGTGGTGGTTAGCATGAGTCATTCCTTTGCAATAGCGCTTGGGTCATTGATGTTTTTGGTGGTGATTCATAAATTAGAATATTTCTTAAATGCGCGGATTGTTGGCGGAAAAATTAAAGCCAATGCATGGGAACTGTTGATTGTCATGGTGTTGATGGAAGCTGCTTTTGGTGTTGCGGGTGTGGTTGCCGCGCCGATTTATTATGCTTATATCAAAAGCGAGTTAAGAGCGCGGGCTTTAATCTAGTTTTAATCCTGCGTCGTATGCGATGTTGATGCGTGTTGTGCTAAAGCCCATTCAATGTGCTCTCTGACTAAGTCGCTGGTGTTTTCTTTGCGACTGTTGAGGGCTTGTATAATGGATGGGCTAGAGGGTGCATTTCCTAAGCCAATAGCAATATTACGTAACCATTGTTGATAGCCAATACGATAAATTGCACTGCCAGCCATTTTTTGTTTGAATGTTTCTTCTGACCAGCTAAAGCATTCAATAAGGCTGATGTCGTCTAAACCATGACGTACATGAAAGTCATCTTCTTGCGTGATTTCAGCAAACTTATTCCATGGGCAGACCAATTGACAGTCATCACAACCATAGACGCGGTTGCCGATTAGCGGTCTAAATTCGATAGGAATGCTGGTTTTAAGCTCAATGGTTAAGTATGAGATACATCGTCTTGCATCTACTTCATATGGCGCGGTAATGGCTTTTGTTGGACAAACGTCTATGCATGCAGTGCAACTGCCACAGTGATTGGTCGCGGGTCTGTCAATTGGCAGCGGTAGGCTGGTATAGATTTCACCCAAAAAAAACCAAGAGCCGTGGTTTTTATTGATGAGTAAAGTATGTTTTCCGCGCCAGCCTAAGCCTGCTTTTTCTGCTAGTGCGACTTCAAGCACAGGTGCGCTATCCGTAAATGCGCGGTATTCCACGTTTTGGGTGGCTTGTTGAATGTGCTCGCATAGCTTTTGTAATTTATTACGGACGACTTTATGGTAATCACGTCCTAACGCATATCTGGAGATAAAAGCTTGGTCACCGTGATAAATGACTTGCCAGCTGTCTTTTGTTTTAGGCGGTAAATAATCTAATCGAGCAGAAATAACGCGAACGGTACTGGGCACTAATTCCGCGGGTCGGGTTCGCTTCGTGCCGTGTTTTGCCATATAATCCATTTCACCATGAAAGCCTTTTTCTAGCCATTTTTGATGATCTTTTTCTGCATGCGACAAATCAGTATCTGTGATGCCAATCTCGGCAAAGCCCAGTTCACGCCCCCAACGTTTAATGTCATCGGCAAGCTGATGCAGTTCATGGGGATTCATAAAATTGGAAGCTGGGCGCGTCATGATTGAACATTTTACACTTGAATTAGCCGATGAAGCAGCGACTTTAGAAGCGGGTCGACAATTTGCTAGACAGTTATCAGCGGGAATGACGATTTATCTGCATGGTGACTTGGGTGCAGGCAAAACCACTTTTGTTCGCGGCGTGTTGCAAGGTTTAGGCTATCAGGGCAAGGTAAAGAGTCCAACTTATACTTTGGTCGAGCCTTATGCGTTTGATGGGCTAAACCTATATCATTTTGACTTATATCGATTTGTTGATGAATATGAGTGGGATGAGGCGGGGTTTAGTGAGTATTTTAATGCGACTAGTGTTTGCATGGTGGAGTGGCCGCAAAAAGCAGGTACACTATTGCCTGCGCCAGCCGTTGATGTTGCGTTAACATTATCGCTTAGCGCTGAACAGGTGACAGGACGTACCTTAACAATTGCAGCACGGAAATCACTGTCATAAATTATGGTTAAATTAGTGGGAATAAAATTAGCGTTAGTTTGCATACTAGGTTGTATGAGCGTCTACGCGATGGCTGCCAATGAGGTATCGGCCACCCGTGTTTGGCCCTCGGATGATTATACGCGGATGACTTTTGAGGCTGGCGGTGCGTTTAAGTATCAAACTTTTTCACTCAAAAAACCAGAGCGTTTGGTGTTAGATATTGAAGATATTGCGCTCAATGCGGTTTTGAATGCTTTGCCCAAACAAATTCTAGCGGATGATCCCTATATTCAACAAGTGCGTATCGGGCAATATCAACCCAATGTTGTTCGTGTTGTGATTGATTTAAAGCAGGATGTTAATTTTAATGTTTTTTCTTTAATGCCTGCTGGCGAATACAGTCATCGTTTGGTGTTAGATATTCTGCCATTAAAAGATCCGGTGATGGCGATGTTAGATAAGTTGGATAAAACACAGCAGTTAACAACATCACCATCTGATCGTAAAGCGGCGGATGCGCCATCACTAAATATGTCTGATTCAATGAAAGCACCCATCAATGATGCTGCTAGCCAGACAGATGCAAAACAGGTGGGACGGATGATTACCATAGCCATTGATGCGGGGCATGGTGGAGAAGATCCTGGTGCAAGAGGGGCTAGTGGTAGCCGTGAAAAGGATATTACTCTAGCTATTGCTAAGAAGCTAAAAGAAAAAGTAGATGCCGAGCCTAATATGCGAGCGGTATTGACGCGGGATGGTGATTATTTTGTTTCTTTGCGGGGGCGGGTGGTCAAGGCGCGTAAGTTACGGGCTGATTTATTTATATCGATTCATGCCGATTCATTTACTAAATCATCAGCGCGTGGCTCTTCTGTCTTTGCTTTATCGGAACGTGGCGCAACCAGTGCCACTGCGCGCTATTTAGCGCAAAAAGAAAATCAGTCTGATTTGATTGGTGGGGTTAGTTTGAAGGATAAAGATCCCATTTTAGCCAAGACTCTATTAGATTTATCACAGTCGGCAACGATTAATGATAGTTTGAAATTGGGTAAAGCTGTTTTGGATTACGTCGAAGAAATTAACGTATTACATAAACATCATGTGGAGCAAGCGGGGTTTGCTGTTTTAAAATCGCCCGATATTCCCTCTATTTTGGTAGAGACCGCTTTTATTAGTAACCCAGAAGAAGAGCGTAAATTAAATAATGTCCAACATCAAATGCAGTTGGCAGACTCTATTTTAGCGGGGATTAAACGCTACTTTGCGACTAATCCGCCTTTAGCAAGATCGTTTGCGAGTCAATAGAGAACAAGAGGGCTGAATGAATCAGATCAAAGTCTTACCTGACCAACTCATTAGTCAAATTGCGGCAGGTGAGGTTGTTGAAAGGCCTGCTTCTGCATTAAAAGAATTGCTTGAAAATAGTCTTGATGCCCACAGTACGGATATTAAAGTCAGCCTGATAGAAGGTGGGATCAAGCAATTACGCGTGACTGATAATGGCAATGGTATTGCTCAGTCAGATATGGCCTTAGCGCTCACGCGTCATGCCACGAGTAAAATTCAATCGTTAGCAGATTTAGAGGCGGTGGCTAGTTTGGGCTTTCGTGGTGAAGCGCTGGCGAGTATTGCTTCGGTTTCGCGTACTCAGGTTGTAAGTCGTGCCCAAAATGAGAAGCATGCATGGACAATTTATTCCAATGGCAGCGAAATTTCCGCATTAGAACCCAGCGCTTTGGATGCGGGCACGATAGTAGAGGTGAATGATTTATATTTTAATACACCAGCCAGACGAAAGTTTCTTAAAAAAGATGCGACCGAATTTGGTCATTGTGAAGCGGCTTTTACGCGAGTGGCTTTATCGCGACCAGATGTTGCCTTTACTTTAGAGCATAATGGACGGGTGATTAGTCGCTATGCCATAGGAGAGGCCGGCAAGCGCTTTAAAGCGGTGTTGGGAGATGAGTTTAGTGCAGAGTCAGTGACAGTAGATGATGAAGCAGCTGGGTTGCGGTTTTGGGGTATGGCGGCAAAGCCGACTTTTAGTCGGGGTAGGCGTGATTGCCAATATGTTTATGTGAATGGTCGGTTTGTGCGTGATAAATTGATTGCGCATGCGATTAGACAAGCTTATCAAGATGTTTTGCATCATGATAGACATCCTGCTTTTGTCTTATTTCTTGCCTTAGATCCGCAGCTGGTTGATGTGAATGTGCATCCAGCCAAAACCGAAGTGCGATTTAGAGATGGCCAAGCCATTCACCGTTTTATCTTTCATGCCCTTAATAAAGTCTTGGCAACACCCACGGGTGAGTCCAATTCAGTGACCGCAGGCCAAGCTTCCCATAATCCGTTTGCAACGATTCGTTCCGCTACCTTACTGAACCAACCATCATCGACAGCGCCAGCGTTTGGGGCATCACAGTATCCTGGCTACCAGTCACAGATTCCTTTGCATGCCAATCAATCGACTGATTTTTATCAAAAAATGTATGGCAATGCGACTGAATCAGCGCAGTCAGCTCTGAGTGAGGATAATACGGATTTAAGACTAACTGATTCGCAAAATCATGAGGTTGCGGATGACGCGCCGGGCTTTCCGCTTGGGTTTGCCTTGGGGCAGATTCACGGGGTTTATGTATTGGCGCAAAATGCAAAAGGGTTGGTTGTAGTGGATATGCATGCCGCCCATGAGCGTATTATGTACGAGCAATTAAAGCAGGCTTTGGATAACAAAAGTGTGTCGATGCAGCCTTTATTAATACCAGTGAGCTTTAATGCAGACAGGCTTGAAGTGGCGATTGTGAATGATGTGCTGGCTTCTGGTGCTGATACATTGAATCAATTAGGGTTTGATATTGCAGTATTGTCACCATCAACATTAGCGGTTAGAGCAGTACCCACCTTATTGCAAAAAGCAGATGCTGTTTCATTAGCGCGAGATGTCTTGCGTGAGTTAGCTGAATATGGGGCGAGTAGGGTGTTAACTGACCAGCGCAATACCTTGTTAGGTACCATGGCTTGTCACGCGGCGGTAAGGGCTAACCGCAGTTTAACGATTCCTGAAATGAATGCTTTACTGCGCGACATGGAGGCGACAGAGCGTTCAGGACAATGTAATCATGGACGCCCAACTTGGTTTCAAGTGAGTATGAGTGATTTGGATAAAATGTTTATGCGAGGAAAGTAGCTGCTTAGTGCGGCGCAAGTACACGTTTAAAAAACCGCCATATCGTACTATCGGGTACTTCTAACCCATTCATAATATAATTAAATGATTTGCTATTATTAATTGATGCAGGCAGTGTCGTTTTTGCATCATAAGTGCCACAGAATAAAATCCGATCTCCATTGATTACGACTGTCTCTTGGTCTGGTACGATGATTGAAGTTTCATTTCTGACCAGTAATAAAGGGACTAACTTAAGATTTCTCTCTCTATTTGCTGGGTCTTGCATCAAGTTGTTGAGTCTTACCAGCATACCGCTATCAATATATTCACTGACTGCTACGGCATTTTCAGCATCAATTGTAATGGCAAAAGTTTCTGGAACTGTTTCTCCAACGACATCCACCAATTGGCTGATTAAGGTGTTTGCCCATTGGTTATCTTGATTGCGCGCTAGGGTTAAAAACTCAGCCAGCAACGGCGTCAACATATGCGCTAAACATTCATGGGCGATGATGTCGGTTGGTTGCATGGTGATGTTGGCGCCAAACCGCTTAAAAAGGGCGCTATTATTGCGATTGTTTTTCCGTACGATTAAAAAGAGATTGGGATTGAGCTCTTTGGCCGTCATCACGATGGAGAGATTATTGATATCGTTATCTGTACCCGCCACGATGGCACAAGCATCGTGAATGCCAGCTTCAATCAGCGTGTTTGCTTCGGTGCCACTACCAACGACACAAGATTTACATTGCGTTAAATCTGGCATGGCTTCTATGATTGTTGTGGTGAGATGTTCACGCTGCAGATTTTCTACCACTGATTTGCCAAAACGACCATAGCCGCAGACAAGCCAATTGCCTCTTGGTGGGTTTTCAGGTGGCTCGAGTGTGTCCCCAGGAACGCCAGTCAGCCACTGATGCAAAATATAAGTGCCAAGCGAGTGTACTCGCATCGCCAACTGGTCACCGAACAAGGTGTAAGGGTTAATAATATGGTCGGTGCCAAATGAAGCCATATTAGCCGCAACGTCTTTACGTTCTGCACGGGCAATCACACGTAAGCTTGGTTTCATCAATTTAACTGAAACAGCCACCGCTAGATTGACTTCATCATTATCGGTTAGGGTAACAACGCCACTACAATAGGGGTGGTCGATGCCTGCTCGGATTAGATTTTCTGGTAGCTTAGCATCGGCACACAGACTTAATATGGTGTTTTTAGTATCGGCCAACTCAAGCTCGTTTAAACGGTCTTGATTTTGTTCAATCACCACCACACGCATGTTTTTTTCATCAAGAATGTTAGCCAGTAAACTGGCTGATTGACCATAGCTACATAAGATAAAGAAAGGTTCTTGTAGTTGGCGAACATTCCGAGCCAGCCGTTCGGCAGTAATGGTCTGACGAAGGCTAACATCTTGTAGTAGCGTAATAATTTTACCAACCGCATAAAACCAAGGAATAACGGTAAAATAAATTGAAAAGGTCATCCATAAGCGCTGCGCTTGACTATATGGATAAGGCACTTCACCAAAACCAATTGTTGTGGCGGTATAGCTAATGACATAAAAGGCCTGGAATATACTCATATGCCAAACGTTGCCTTGGTCATCAACGCCAGGCACGAGTGTTAAGCCGATGGTGACCACGGCAAAGCTAACGATAATGAGTATAAGCGGTCGGCGTAAGCGCCGCAGAATCATGAAGAGAATACTATTCATGTTGGAACTGGTGTTTGAAAAGGTGTCTGGATGAACGATGATTCTATCGTCGCTGACTGATGGTTTCAGAAATCAGTAGCACGACTGAAACAAAGTTTGCCATGAGTGCGCCACCTGAAAGGGATACGATGTAAACCATTAAACTGGATGATTCCATGCTTTCGTGGAATGCCGCCCATAAAATAGCAGCGGTGATTAACTGTAAATCAGCGGCTAAACTTGTAGACAGTAAAATCGCACCAACTTGTGTGCGGTCACCAAATTTAAGTACGGTGGCAATCAAACTCACAATAATAGCAGCGTATAATTCGTAGACGTGATGATGCGCCGCATTATCGATTTCGCCAAGAAAGAAGCCGAAATTGAGCGTCATTGCTAGGACAATAAAAAAACCAAAAACAACTTTTTCCATATTCATAATAAATCCGCCTACTGGGTTCGATAAAGGGCTTAAGGTAAAGTGGCATGATTAACCGTCATATGAATAAACGACGCGCGATCAACAATGCTTTACCATGTGCGCTATTATATAACGCTCATCAAGAATTAACAGTATGAATCAACATTCTTTACCTAAAGCCATTTTTTTAATGGGTCCAACAGCCAGTGGCAAAACGCAGGCTGCCGTTGCATTACATCAACATTTTCCAGTTGAAATTATCAGCGTTGACTCCGCTTTAGTTTATACAGAGATGGATATTGGGACGGCCAAGCCTGACGCTGAAATCTTGAGGCAGGCGCCACATCATTTGATTAATATCATGCCACCAACTGAAGCCTATTCGGCTGCTAGTTTTAGACAAGATGCTTTGAATTTAATGGCCGATATTACGGCGCGAGGCAAAGTGCCATTATTAGTCGGTGGGACGATGTTGTATTTTAAAGCGCTAGAGCAGGGTTTGAATGGTTTGCCTGAGGCGAACCCAAGCATTCGTGAGCAGCTTGATCAAGAGGCAGCAGCGATTGGTTGGCCTGCAATGCATCAGAAATTAGCCTTCATAGACCCTTACACCGCTGAACGATTAATGCCAAACGATATGCAGCGCATTCAACGCGCTTTAGAAGTGCATGCGATTACCGGCGAAACCATGACCGCGCTACATCTGAAACAGGCAAGTGATCCGCTCCCTTATCAGGTGCTTAAGCTTGCTTTAATACCGAGTGAGCGCAAAGTCTTGCACCAACGTATTGCCTTGCGATTTCAACAAATGTTAGCTGATGGCTTTATTGATGAGGTTGCGGCGATTTTATTACAATATCCAAGTTTGACGGTTGAAAGTACCGCGATGCGATGTGTGGGTTATCGACAAGCATTGATGCATTTGAATGGTGATTATGACCTTGCAGAATTGGCACAACGAGGTGTGTTTGCAACACGTCAACTTGCAAAACGACAGCTTACATGGTTACGCGGTTTAACCGATCTACACCATATTGATTGTTTAGATGATCAGCATATTGCGATGATCCGAACGCTAGTTGGCGCTTTTATTCCATCATAGCCGTTGGCAAAAGGCATAAAAAAAGCCGCTAATTAAAGCGGCTTTTATACTCAAGAGCATTTAGATTTTACCGTCTAGCCCCATTTGATAATATTTATGGGTGATTTTATCTTGATTTTCTAATAACCAATCAATGCTAGGTTCGTTACTCATGGCTTTTTTAATGGCCAATGTTGTGGCTTTACGGTGAATTTCAAAAAGCGCTTTATGATCTAAATCTTGTTGACCGACAACACCAGGATTAAGCCAAACAGAGACAATAATACCTAAATCATTGGCTTTTTCTTTGGGAATATAACCTTCACGCACGGCATCTAACACACCGTTGGCAATGGCGCCTTGAACGGTACCCATTAAGATATTCGTATACGCCGTATCTTTTACAGTGACTTTGCTTACCATTAATGTAGCTGGACGGACCTGAATGTCCGTATTCATAATCGCTAACACTTTTGAATGGCCTTGAGATTGGTTGGCCAATTGGTTAGCAAATGCAACGCCCATTGGGCCATCCATTTCACCAATCGCGACTTCAGGTTCTGCTGCTGTGTTTAGAGGGCCGCCAGCAACTAATGCTTCTCCGACGCGCATAATAATTCTTTCATTCATACTGAGTACTCCTTAATCGATTATTGAAAACAAGGTTAAATTAATAAAACTGTTGAATCCGTTGAGCTGCCTCAACACATTCATCTAAGTTGGCCACTAGCGCCATGCGGATAAAACCTTTTCCTGGATTAATGCCATGTGCTTCACGGGCTAAAAAGCTGCCTGGCAAAACAGTGATATTTAAATCGCGCTTTAGCTTGATTGCCGCTGCTTGATCATCCTCACCTGTTTGCAGCCAAAGGTAAAAGGCAGCATCGGGCAATTCCACTGTCGGCCATACTGTTTTAAGCATAGGCACAACCGTATTAAATTTTTCGTTATAGAGTCGACGATTTTCGACGACATGCGCTTCATCGTTCCAAGCGGTGACACTAGCGGCTTGTATTGCAGGACTCATTGCACAGCCGTGATAGGTTCTATAAAGCAGGAATTTCGTTATTATAGCAGAGTCGCCAGCAACAAAGCCCGAGCGCATGCCAGGTACGTTAGAACGTTTGGATAGCGAGCTGAATACCACTAACCTGGTATAGTCGCGTCCTAGCTTGTGAGCGGCTTCTAGCGCACCTAGTGGCGGCTTGGCTTCGTTAAAATAAATTTCAGAGTAACATTCATCAGCTGCAATCACAAAGCCATATGTATCTGACAAGGCGAACAATTGCGCCCAATCAGCCAGTGACATCACCTTGCCTGAGGGATTGCCTGGTGAACAAACATAAGCGAGTTGCGTGCGATTTAAGACGGCGCTTGGTACTGTGCTGAAATCCATTGCATGCTGTGTTTCGGGTAGCGTATTAATAAAGTAGGGCTGCGCACCTGCCAGCAATGCGGCGCCTTCGTAGATTTGATAAAAAGGGTTAGGGCTGATGATGATCGGATTCGGTTTGTTAGTATCGATTACCGTTTGCGCTAAAGCAAATAAGCCCTCGCGGCTGCCGTTGACTGGAATAATCTCTTTATCAATATCCAGTGCAGGAATATCATATCGCCGTGATGCCCAATCCGAAATCGCTTGTCGTAGTGCGGCTGAGCCAAGTGTGGTAGGGTAGCTGGCTAGGCCATCAATATGCGCAATTAAACTTTGTTGAATAATGCTGGGCGTTTGATGCTTTGGCTCCCCAATCGATAAATTAACTGGGGTATATTGCGCATTAGGATTGATCTGTGCAAATAAATCTCTGAGGCGCTGAAATGGATAGGGTTGCAGTAAATTTAAATTTTCGTTCATAGGTAGGTATTATAGTGAGCAACGCTCAGAATAAAAACATTTTTCCAATATTGGGTTTGCTAATGGGTGCTGTCTTTTGGGGACTTATTTGGTTTCCTTATCGATTATTGAATCAGGTTGGTGTGACTGGCGTGGTGGCCAGCTTCTATACTTATATGATTGCGATCTTAATCGCTGGTTTTGTTTTTGGTCGACACTGGCGAGCGTTGTTTCGTCAACCGATCAGTATTCTTGGTTTGCTTTTAGCCGCTGGGTGGACGAATTTAAGCTATGTGCTGGCGGTGATTGATGGCGAAGTGATGCGGGTTATTTTGTTATTTTATTTATCTCCTGTTTGGACCTTAGTATTAGCCCATTTTTGGCTAAAAGAACGAGCAGGGATTAAAGAGGTTGCTGTAGTGATTGTGTCTTTATTGGGCGCATTTGTGATGCTTTATGACCCAGCACAAGGCCATGTCTTACCATTGCCCAGTAGCCAATCAGATTGGCTTGCTGTTTCCGCGGGCATGGGGTTTTCCTTAACCAATGTGCTTACCCGACAATCGGTTCACCTGAGTTTGATGGTGAAATCGTTCGCCGTTTGGATAGGGGTGGTTATCATCACACTTATTGCCATGCTATTGATGCATCAATCCATTTTGTTGCCACCGACCGTTAGCAATGTCGATGCGCTAATGCTGGTTGCTGTTGGCTTAATGTTGTTTGCAAGCACCTTGCTGGTGCAATACGGCGTGACCCATATCGCGGCCGCTCGTGCTGCCGTGATTTTTGTGTTCGAACTGGTGGTAGCAGCGGTTGCGGCCTATTTTTTAGCGGGAGAAGTCATGAGTTGGAATGAGTGGGCTGGTGGTTTTTTGATTATCGCAGCCGCAATGTTTGCATCAACAATTCATGCTGACTAAATCAATTTATTGTTGTTTGCTGGTGTGTTTGCCAGATGGTGAGATATTGATGTTCTAGGGATTGTGCAAATTTTTTCGCATTCAATAAATCCGATTGATTTATTTTATCTTTTAAGTCATTTTTTAACGCGGCCATCAGGATTGGGTTTTGGGCGTATTCCAGGGCTTTGTTTTCATAATCAATCAATGAATGACAAACCAATTGTGGTAATCCAATATGCGTTAATAAACTGGCAGCCACTCTAGCGGAGAAGGTGTCGCCCATACAGGTGAGCACAGGCAGACCCGCTGAGAGTGCATCACTGGCGGTAGTATGTGCGTTATAGGGTAGGGTATCAAGAAACAAGTCGGCATGCTGTTGTCGTGCCAGATGGGCTTCTGATGCCGTGCGTTCAGCAAAAATTAATCTTGTTTGATCGATGCCAGCCAATTCAGCTTCTTTTTCGAGGTTAGCTTTTGCCCATGGATTGCAAGCAAGCAACCATAATACGCTGTTTGGTACTTTTGCTAATAGGCGCATCCAAACCGCAAATATCGCTGGTGTAATTTTAAATGATTGATTAAAACAACAAAACACAAAACCATCATCTGGTAAATGATGGTCGTTCTTGGTGGTGATTGTAGATAGCACGCGACGGCTATTTGGTTGGTAGCAGGGTAGCAATAAACGCTTTTCGCTGAATGCGTCGTCCTCAGGCCCAACGATCTCATCGACTAGGATATAGTCAAATAAAGGCGTGCCATCCGAAAATGCCCCCATAGTGCCAGGAAAACCTAACCAATTGATTTGAATGGGTGCTGGTTTTAAAACGGCAATCCCTGTGCGGCTGCTTTGCGTATAGCCAGTTAAGTCCACCAAAATATCAACCCCATCTTGATTGATTTTAGTAGCGGCTTCAGCATCGTTTAAGCCGCGTATGTCAACAAAAGCATCAAATGCATTGACTAATCTGCCGCGAACCGCTGTTTGATCTTCTGCGCCATAAGAATAAGCGAGAATTTCAAATTGTGCGCGGTCATGATTTTCTATTAATTCAGTGATTAAAAATGCCAATGGATGTAACCGAAAGTCGGCTGACAAATAGCCTATTTTAAGGCGTGTTTGTACTGTTTTTTTGTTTGCTAATAATAACTGATGGCGTTGCTTCACTAGGCTTTGGTAGTGTTGTGCAACATAGTGGTTGGCACACAGTTTTTGTTCTGCTGCGGTTGTGCCAGGCAATGCTAAAAAAGCAAACGGCGCAATAGCGGCATGAGGGTTTGAATTGACGAGGGCACGGATGGCTAATATTTGTGCTTGCAAATCGTGCTCACCCTCTCCGCGCCAATCACAGATATGTTGACGTTGATGAACCAAATGCATCAGAGAATGGTGCAGATGATGATTGATAGTCAGCGCTTTTCGATAGTTGGCGATGGCAAAATCCAGCTGCCCTAACTCACGCTGTACATTGCCTAAATTATTATAAACATCAGCGTCGTCGGGGTTAGATGCGATGGATTGTTTAAAGCTATTCACAGCATCCGTTAGCTTGCCTAAGTTACGTTGCGCGTTGCCAAGGTTGTATAAATAGATTGCGTGGCTGGGGGCGTATTTCAGTGCTTCTGTAAAGCATGCTTCAGAAACATGGTCTCTACCTGAGGCAGCAGCTTGATTGCCTAAGCTTTGTAATGCATAACATAAAGCCTGCGCCACTTGTGGGCTAGGATTCAGTGAAAATAAATGTCTAAAATGCGTGATTGCCTTTTCGAAATGCTGAAGCTTGACACAAAGATTGCCACAGGCGATTAACAGGTTCGTTTCGTTTGGATAGCGCACCAAGGCTTGATGGAAATAATCGAGAGCGAGTGGATCATTACCTTGAGATTGTGCTTTTTGTGCGTCTTCTATGAGGGTGTTGACATCAATCATGTCGTTATTTTAATCTAAAAATCATACAATTTTTGCGCAATTTGTTTTAGCCCTAAGGCTCTTAATAAAAAACGGCTAGGATTTAATTGGGCTAAGAGTGCGGATTCTAGCCTTAGCGGTTCGCCGCTGATGAAGTTGGCAATTAACTCTCCACACAGTGGCGCAGTAATCATGCCTTTAGAACCATGCCCTGCATTGACGTATAAGCCTTTTATCCAAGGTAAATCACTAGGGCTAGCGTTATAGCGTGGCGGCGCTTTTCTTAATAAACTTTCATCAATTAATTGACCCGCTAAAGGCATATAGTCGCGTGTGGCGCTTCGCCACGCGACACGGCCAGTGATTGCGGCTGATTGCATGCTGGCAAAAATAGACGGTGCCATTTTGCGCAGTGCTTGCAAATTGGCATGGCTATCTTCGCTTGAAAGGTCGGGGTTTAAATCATTAGGGGCATAGCTTGTTCCAATCGAATGCATACCATCAACAGCTGGACTTAAGTAATGTTGACTACAAATAACAGGGCGAAGTTGATGGCTGATACGGTTTGCTTTAAAAAAATTGACTTGACCGCGAACAGCAGTAATGGGGATGTTTTGACTCTGCTCAAATTGTGGTAGCTCGTTTGCATTGCATAAGACGACAATCTCCGCGTTTAACCTGTTTTGATTGGCTAAGGTAACGGTCCATCCATCAGTCTGCTCAATCTGAATCGCTTGGTTAGAAACGAGCTGATGAATCAAAGCTGACCCGGTCAATGCTTGACAAAATAAGGTTGGATTGACCCAGCCAGAGTCCGATAGATATAAACCACCAACGGATAAAGGGATATTGGCAATCTCACTTGCTTGTTGTGCGGAACATAATTGGAATAAGTGGGTGTTGTTTGCTGGGCTGTTTAAAAGCTGCTGTTGTTTCTCGTGCTCACTATGATTAAAGGCCAGCTGTATTTGTCCACAAAGTTGAAAGAGCTTTTCATTAGTTTTTAGTTGTTTGAGCAATTCTTGCGTAAAAGCAAAGCCATTGCCCGCTAAAGCACTTAACATGCTCGCACCACTATTAAACTTAGGGTAGAGCATGGCGACTGGATTGCCTGAAGCTTCTTGGGCAAGGCTGGCGTGGCGTTCGATTAAGGTAACCGCAATGCCCCGTTTTGCTAACGCATAAGCCGTGCTACAGCCTGCAATACCACCGCCAATCACAATCGCTTTCTGATGGGCTAGCGCTGGGCCAGCAGGCACTTTGTCAAAACCTTGCAAGTTTTTTATCCTTTTAGCCTAATGTCATTTTTAAGCGTATACTTATCTGTATACTTATTTTGTTTAATCAAATTGGAATCATCACAATGAAGCGTATTTTATCTTTATTATTCGTGCTATTGCTTTCTTTAATTGCTTTGAGCGCGTGTGACCGTACACAAAAGACAGCCAAGGCAGTCGATATGACGAATAACGGTAGCAATTGGCCTAGCTATGGCAGTGACTATCGTAGTCAGCGATTTTCTAAAGCTGACCAAATCAATGTGGATAATGTAAAAGAGTTGACGCTTGCCTGGCAGCATCATAGTGGGGTGGTGGCGAGTTACCAAACAACACCAATCGTACAAAATGGCATCATGTATTTCTCATTGCCTTTTAACCATGTGGTGGCGGTCAATGCGGCCACGGGTGAAGAGCTTTGGCGATATCAACATGAAAAACGCGCTAACTGGAAAATGTGTTGTGGTCCCCAAAACCGTGGTGTTGCAGTAAGTGATGGCAAAGTTTATCTAGGTACTGTCGACGCGAGATTAATTGCCTTAGATGCCAGCGATGGCCATGTGCTATGGGATATTGATGTGGTGGAAGCTGCAATTAGTCGTGAGGGTCAAGAAACCTTAAGTCAGGATGATCCCAATAAATCCCGCAAAGTCACAGGAGGAACAGGGATTGGGATTGGGATGGCGCCCGTGGTTTATAAAGGTAAAGTGATAATCGGTATTACAGGGGTCGGTTATGGGTTGCATATTGACAACCCGATTGCAGACGCACCGCTTGGCGCCGTGATTGGGGTTGCAGGACGGTTCGGTCGCCCTGGCTTTTTGGCTGCGTTTGATGTCAATGATGGCTCGCGAGTTTGGCAGTTTGATACTATTCCATCACAAGGATGGGAGGGCGACTTCACCCTAACGACTGCAGATGGGGTTACCTTAAACCGCGATATTGCGGCAGAAAAAGCGGATTTATCTCAATATCCAGATGCAGCCAGCTTAGGTGGTGGTTCAGCGTGGAGTACGCCAGCAATTGATACTGAACACGATCTACTTTATTTTGGAACTGGCAATCCATCGCCACAGATGAACGATGTGTCACGTCCAGGCGACAATCTATATACCGTATCTCTAGTTGCACTGGATGCTAATACTGGTGCGCTTAAATGGTATTATCAGCAAGTGCCACATGATTTATGGGGTTATGATTTAGCTAGCCCGCCTGTTTTGTTTGATTACACCAATACAGATGGACAAATCGTTCCAGCAGTTGGACAAGCGAGTAAAACAGGTTGGTTTTATATACACAATCGTTTAACAGGTGAGCTGCTGAAAAAATCTGATGCCTTTGTGCCACAAAAGAACATGTTTGCTAAAGCCACTTTTGCTGGTGAAGTGTTGTACCCTGGTATTTTAGGGGGGTCTAATTGGTCACCAGTCAGTCTTGATGAAAGTAAGCAGCTGGCCTTTGTCTCTGGTATTCATGCGCCAATTAAATACACACTACATGAAACTGCGGCTACAGAAACGAGCCCTGCATTGCGCTACACATCCAGCGAGCCGACAAATGATCCAAGTTGGGGTTTGTTGTCAGCCATTGATTTAAAAACTGGCAAAATGGCATGGCAAAATAAAACAGAGCAGCCTTTGCTTGGCGGTTCATTAGCCACAGCAGGTGGCCTGGTGTTTATGGGTGAAGGTAACGGTAATTTTAATGCATACAACAGCCAAACAGGGGAGCTATTGTGGCAAACTAAATCAGATTTTGGGGTCAATGCGCCACCAATCTCTTACATGGTGGACGGTGTGCAATATATCGCGGTGGCCAGCGGAGGCAACTGGATTATGGGTTACAAACAGGGCGATGCGATGCTGGTTTATAAACTCAGCGGTAAATAACTAAAACAGTTTTAAGACCGTGTGGGTATGTTTTCTCACACGGTTTAGTAAATCGGCATCATCAATTAACGATTCGCCATAAGCAGGCATTAATGCTTTTAATTTAGCTCGCCAATCAGGCTGTGCAACTTGCGAGGCAAAACAACGCTCAAGCACGTCTAACATTGCTTTTGCACTGACCGATGCACCAGGTGATGCACCTAATAATGCGGCTAAAGAACCATCTTGACTACTCACCAGCTCGGTACCAAATTCCAATTTACCCCAGTTTTCCTCACAGTTTTTAATCACCTGCACCCGCTGCCCCGCTTGTTCTAATTGCCAATCTTCACTTTTTGCCTGTGGTAAAAAAGTGCGTAAGCTCGCCATGCGCTGTTCATGCGTTTGCGTTGCTTCTTTGATTAAATACCTCGTTAAATCCATATTATTTTTACCAACACCTAGCATAGCTTTAATATTATCGGCGGTAATGGATTTGACTAAATCGGATTTAGAGCCTGCTTTGAGAAACTTCGTTGTAAATCCTGCAAAAGGACCAAACAATAATTGCGGCTTGTGATGAATGATGCGGGTATCCAAATGTGGGACTGACATCGGTGGTGCACCCACCGCTGCTTTGCCATACACTTTGGCAAAATGTTGCTGGATCACTTTGGGGTTATTACAGATCAACCATTGACCGCTGACAGGAAAACCGCCATAGCCCATGCTTTCATCAATATTCGCTTTTTGCAGCAGCGGCAATGCACCACCACCTGCACCAATAAATACAAATTTTGCATTGATGACTTGTTGCTTCTTGTTGGCTTTAGCGCTCACTTTCCAGCCAGAACTGGCGGTAGTCTTAGAACGTTTGATGTCAACAACCTGCGTATCGGTGAGCAAGCTAAAATTACTTTGCTGTGATAAGTAAGCTACTAATGCACGAGTGATTGCACCAAAATCGACATCAGCACCGTGTTCCACATAAGTTGCTGCCATTGGAATTGATGCATCTCTTTCTTGCATCATTAGCGGCATCCAAGCTTTTAACTGCTCAAAATCATCACTAAACTGCATTTCTTGAAACAAATGGTGTTGCTGTAGCTTTGTATAGCGCTGTTTTAAAAAGGATAAATTTTCACCACTACCATCCATGTCCCATACAAAACTCAAATGTGGCGTCTTACGAATAAATGTTTCAGGGGCGGGCAATGCGCCCATTTCCACCCAGCTCGTCCATAATTGCAAAGAAGTTTCAAAGTTTGCATTAATCGCCAATGCGCGTTCAATGGCTACACTGCCATCCGCTGCCTGTGGTGTGTAATTGAGCTCGCAATAGCCAGCATGCCCAGTCCCTGCGTTATTTAACGCATCCGAGCTTTCTAAAGCAATTTCGGGCAATTTTTCTAACATGCAGATACGTAACTGAGGATCTAGCTGGTGCAACAACACACCCAGCGTCGCACTCATAATCCCACCACCAATTAATAACACATCAACATCATTGTTTTTCATAGGCAATATTATATTAGATGTTCAGGTTTTGTTCTTGGATGATTATCTTGATTGGGCCATTTTAAAGCTGGTTTAATAAAGGGAAAATCTGGCTAAAACAACATGAATAGCGGATTACCTACCATCTATTCAAGCTTAAAACATCGTTCTGATCGGTTTTAACATGATAATCTGATTGAATGAATGGCAAATCAATATCATGAAAAATAGATTGATATTGGTCATCATGTTAATTGTTGGAATAACAGCATTGCCTGTCAAACAGCAAGATCGATTGATGTCTGTCATATCTGCGAATCATATCTGTGACTCATACATGGTAAAAGTTGAATATAGGGTGGTGTGAAAAAGCTGGACGATTCTGGCATGCTGGAGATGATAGATATAAAAAAGCCTCACATCGCTGTGAGGCTTTTAGCATTTGGCTCCCCGACCTGGGCTCGAACCAGGGACACATGGATTAACAGTCCATTGCTCTACCAACTGAGCTATCGGGGAATCGTGAGAACTGCAAAGCAGTTGAACTAACGAAGGCGTGATAATACTGGCTATGCGGCTGTTGGTCAATAACTAGAACACATAAATTTTAGAATTTTTTGCAAACCTAATAAAACGAATTAAGTGAGTGCTTTTTCAATACGGTCTAGCGCGGTTTGCAGGTTGGCCATTGATGTTGCGAAAGAAATGCGGAAATAGCCTTCTGCGCCAAAAGCAGAGCCAGGTACTACTGCAACATCAAATTGCGCTAATAAGTATTCAGCAAATGCCATATCAGTTGCTTCGGCAATTTTGCCTGTTTTTTGCAAATTGCTGATGGCTACGCGTGCATCTGGAAAGGCGTAAAAGGCACCACCTGCTCTTAGGCAACTGATGCCAGGCATGTCGTTAAAACGCTTGACGACATATTCGTGACGCTCTTTAAAGGCGGCCAACATCGGTGTAATGCAATCTTGTGGCCCTTCAAGCGCTGCCTGTGCCGCCACTTGTGAGATGGAGGTTGGATTGCTGGTGGATTGACTTTGCAAAATACCCATTGCTTTAATAATGTAAGCGGGTCCTGCGGCATAGCCGATCCGCCAGCCTGTCATTGAGTAGGCTTTAGAAACACCATTGAGCACGATACAGCGGTCTTTTAAAGCAGGCGTTGCGTTGAGAATATTGTGAAACTTGTCACCTGTTAAATTGACGTGTTCATACATATCATCGGTTGCAACCATCACATGAGGATGTTGCAACAATACGTCACCTAATGCTTTTAGCTCGTCCAAAGTGTAAACAGAGCCAGTCGGATTTGAAGGAGAGTTTAGCATCACCAATTTAGTCTTTGATGTAATGGCTGCGGCTAACTGTGATGGCAATAATTTAAAGCTTTGCTCAATCCCACATTCAATAATAATCGGCTGAGCTTCTGCAACTAAAGTGATATCGGCATAACTGACCCAGTAAGGGGCAGGAATAATCACCTCGTCACCTTTGTTTAATACAGCCAAGCAGAGATTAAAAATGGTTTGTTTGCCGCCAACGCCGACAATCACTTCATCTGTTGTGTAGTCTAAGTCATTGTCTTGTTTAAACTTATTAACAATTGCTTTTTTTAATCCTGGAATGCCTGTGACGGGCGTATATTTGGTAAAACCAGCATCAATTGCCGCTTTTGCCGCATCCTTGATATGTTGTGGTGTATCAAAGTCAGGTTCACCAGCAGCAAGCCCGATAATGGGTCTGCCTTCTGCCTTGTATTTTCCTGCTTTAGCCGTGATGGCTAAAGTGGGTGATTCTTTAATCGCTAATACGCGAGTTGATAACGCTAGCTCTGATGGATTGGCCAAAATACACGTCCTTAATGCTGAATCATTTGAGTTGTAAATAATACTGCGCATTTTACGCGAAAAAATACAACTTTAGGTGCGAGCGATAGGCTAGAAATTTAAAAAAATGATATTCATCTTTAAAGAGTATGGTGATTTTCAATAAAAAAAGCCTCAAATGGCACGCTTGACATCAGCAGTGCTCAAATGAGGCGAGAGGGAGACAAAGCTTAGCAGTCGCTAGTACAATCCACAAATTGTTGATATTGCTGACCTATATCAGGGTCAATGTTGGCAATGGCAGCGTGCACACGATTTAGTTCGGCTTTGTCTCCGCGCACTTTAGCCAATTCACCAAGTTTAATTAAGACATCCATATTTTGAGTGTCTAGTGATGCTGATTTTAAATAATGCTGGGTAGCGGTATCAATATCAGCCAAGTTTTCTTCACTGACGGCCAGCGCGAACCATGCGTCTGGGCTGTTAGGTTCGGCTTTGGTCCATTTCTCTGCTACCTGCATCAATTTAACCCAGTCACCACGTGACTCTGGCACAGCAGCTTGCATGTAAAATGGCTTTTTATCTTCGTCTTCTTCCCATAGTGCTTTACCTTTAATTGGGAAAACTGTGATTTCAATTTGTTTTTCAAGGACATCAATCCATTCTACAGGCATCGCAAAATGAATACTGCCGAGCGTGCCTGCAGTTTTAAATGTATTAATGCCAACTAATTGACCATTCATATCAAATAGTCCACTACCACTTGCACCCATTCTAAATTTAGCGTTAGTACGAATCACATTGGCAGTGACGCCGTGATTGGAACCAGCATATAAACCATTCACATAACCAGTTGAAGTCAGCGGTGCCGGGGTGCCGTTTGAATGACCAATCCCAGCCACCTCTTCACCGCGTTTTAAATCCATACTTTTGCCTAATTTAACTGGCTTTAATGCTAGATTCTCTGTTACTGCTAAACATAAATCGTTCCAAGTATCTGCTTTGACTGATGTGATGGCATAAGTGTCTTGACCACGTGCAACCCACGGTTGTTTGGTTGCGCGTAACACATGGCAATTGGTAATCACTTTATTCTCGCCAACCACAACACCAGAACCGTAAGCTAAACCACCTTCTTGGTTGTATCCTTGTATCATTACGACGCCAAAGTAAGCTTGCATTAAGGCTTCCTTGTCATAAGCAAATGCTGAGGATGCGGCAGAAATGAGCGCGCTAAATAAGAGTATGTTTTTCATAGGATGGCTTTACATTGTTTTCAGTGACATTACAGACTACATACATCTTATAAAGTTCTTAATTGATATCATCAATTGATCACAGCAGCCCTCTTTTTTATAAAGCCTGTTAGAATCAACTGTTGTATTTAATCAAATGAGTGTGCGTGTGATTGTTACCTTTCCAAATAGTCAATATCAGCTTTATCAGCCTTTTCCGCCTGCGGGCGATCAACCGCAAGCCATTGACAAATTAACCCAAGGCATACAGGCTGGCCTGAAATGTCAAACCTTATTGGGAGTAACAGGTTCTGGTAAAACTTACACCATGGCCAATGTGATTGCACGAACAGGTCGCCCAGCGATTGTGATGGCGCCAAACAAAACGCTTGCTGCCCAGTTGTATAGTGAGTTTAGAGAATTCTTTCCGAACAATGCGGTGGAATACTTTGTGAGTTACTACGATTATTATCAGCCAGAGGCTTATGTGCCTTCGCGAGATGTCTTTATTGAAAAAGATTCCAGCATTAATGACCATATTGAGCAGATGCGACTATCGGCCACCAAGGCTTTGTTAGAGCGAGAAGATGCCATTATTGTGGCTTCTGTTTCGGCCATCTATGGTATTGGTGATCCACAGGACTATCACGCCATGGTATTAAACCTTAAGCAAGGTGAAAAGATGGTGCAGCGAGAAGCGATTGATATTCTGATTGGCATGCAATATAAGCGCAATGATATCGATTTCAGCCGTGGTGCTTTTCGCGTGCGTGGGGATATCATTGATATCTTCCCTGCAGAAAATAACGAAACCGCTGTCCGGGTGAGTTTATTTGATGATGAAGTCGAAGCTATTTCATTGTTTGACCCATTAACAGGTGAGGTGTTTAACAAAGTAAAACGATTTACCATTTATCCCAAAAGCCATTACGTTACGACCCGAGACACCACGGTGCGAGCAGTCGAAACCATTAAAACAGAACTGCGGGAGCGGATTGATTTTTTTGTAAAAGAAAATAAATTAGTCGAGGCACAGCGTATTGAGCAGCGGACGCGTTTTGACTTGGAAATGTTGAACGAAATTGGTTTTTGTAAAGGCATTGAGAATTACTCACGACATTTATCTGGCGCCCAACCAGGAGAACCGCCGCCAACATTGATTGATTATCTGCCAGACGATGCACTGATGATTTTAGATGAGAGCCACGTCACTATTCCGCAAATCGGCGCCATGTATAAAGGGGATAGAGCGCGTAAAAGTAATTTAGTTGATTATGGTTGGCGCCTACCTTCAGCGATGGATAACCGGCCTTTAAAATTTGAAGAATTTGAAAAAATCATGCGCCAAGCGGTTTTTATCTCAGCAACACCTTCAGACTATGAAAAACTGCATGAACAGCAAGTGGTAGAAATGATTGCACGACCGACAGGATTGATTGATCCTGAAATTACGGTGAAATCGGCTGATACGCAAGTTGACGATTTACTTGGTGAAATTAAGATAAGAACAGAGATTGGTGAACGCGTTTTAGCCACAACGCTGACCAAGCGCATGGCAGAAGATTTAACCGACTATCTGAGTGATCATGGTGTGAAAGTGCGTTATTTGCACAGTGATATTGATACAGTAGAACGCGTTGAGATTATTCGCGATTTACGCTTGGGTGAGTTTGATGTTTTGGTTGGCATTAACTTACTACGAGAGGGTCTGGATATTCCCGAGGTTTCATTAGTCGCGGTATTAGATGCGGATAAAGAAGGCTTTTTACGTTCTGAACGTTCTTTAATTCAAACGGCAGGCCGAGCGGCGCGTAACTTAAATGGTAAAGTCATTTTTTA
>Ga0129324_10000602_pt1 | contig 25642 bp, 21 predicted proteins | sample CPBDNA_7_FD_96879 | JGI IMG/M metagenome (GOLD analysis project Ga0129324, IMG submission 96879) | Freshwater to marine salinity gradient microbial communities from Chesapeake Bay, USA - CPBay_Spr_15_0.2_DNA | ecosystem: Environmental > Aquatic > Marine > Coastal | place: USA: Chesapeake Bay...
CCGCATCCAAAAAAAGGGTGTTCAATAAATTCCTTTATGGCATTTTCTTTTTGCACATAGTACCAGGATTTATATAAATAATAATTAGCTATCTTTAAAAATGGGATAGCCAGGCCATAAACCTCTTTTTCCCGGAAAGGTTTTTTGGTTACCATAATATGGGTTAATAAAATTGAACTTATAATAAAAAAAGCAGCGAAAATCCGGATGAATATTATTCCTTTGTTTTTACTTTTAAACTGCGAAATAAAATATAAAACCAGTATAGCTAAAATAAATGGTAGAGATTTTCCATATGTGCCAAGCAACATTAGTCCTAATAATACCATCGAAAGAATCAAGTCTCTTTTTTTAATAGGAATAACTTTAATTTTCCCATTCATTAACGCTAAAATTATCCAAAAAGGAATACTTAAAATACTTACCAACATTACAGGTTCATTGGTTAACACTTTTAAGCGATATAAATCACCAAAATAAGGATAGGAATAAAAGATTTGAAATACACCTATATTTATATGTTGTGTTAGTAATATTAAGCCTATAATAAGGGTAATTAAAATTAAAGCCAGTTGCAATGAAAATGCTTTGACAAAGAATAGTTCTATTTCTTTCGCCTTAGAATGAAAAAATATAAATTGAATTAAAATATATAAACAAATCAAATAAAATTGCCCGGAAAGTTCAATGAAAGTGGTCAAATTAAAATGTAAAATTAAATTTATAGTTCCTACCATAAGCCATAGCATTATAGCTTTATCTAAGGTTGTCATTTTAATATTTTTCCAATCAGCCCATTTAATTTGGGGAATAAATAGGAATATTAGAATTACAAATATTATTTCGGGAACTTGAATTTTACTATTAACCAGGGGTAGCCAAATAATTTTTTGAAATGGGATGGTTATAATATAGAGGCAAAGGAATAGTAGATAGTTTTTTTTATTTTTAAGATTATAATAGCCAGATTCTCCCATTTTTATTATGTGTTTAGTTTAATATTTCGTGTACAATATCATTAATTTGGCTTGCTATTATGGCATCATCAAATTCATTACAGGCTTTTATTCTGCCTATTTCTCCCATTAATTTCTTTTCTTCCGGAAGGAGGGATAAGAATTTTAAGAATGTATCTGCCAGTGCCTTTGAATTTTTAATTTCCACTAAGTATCCATTTTCTCCATCTTCCACTGCTTCTCTACAACCAGCCGTTTGAGAAGTAATGATTGGTTTTCCCATAGCCATGCCTTCTGTAATGGTTCTGGCTATTGCTTCGCGGTAAGAAGGTAATACGATGCAATGAGATGAGGCAATAACTTCTCTTATATCTTTAACAAAGCCAAGATATTGGATTATTTCATCTTCAACCCATTGGATTAATTCTTTTTTATCAATGGTTGCTGGATTATTCTCATCTATTTCCCCAACAATTAAAAATTCAACATCATTTCGCTCTTCTCCCACTATTTTGGCAGCTTCTACAAATTCTCTTATCCCCTTATCGTATAACAATCTACCTATAAATGTGAAGACTGTTTTTTTTCTTTCTTTAGTATTTTCCATTGGTTTATACCATTGGGTATTAACACCACATCCTTTTATGGAAACAGATTTTTGTTTAGTTATAATTTTTAAAGCTTCGAATAATTCCCTATCTTCAATGTTTTCGAAGATAAATTTTTCATTGTACCTACCAGAAATTTTATATAGTGAGGTGACAATACTTTTCAGGAGGCCGCCGTGTATAAAAGGGTAACCTAATCCCGTAATAATGGCAATTGATTTTAAATGTAAACTTTTAGCTGCAAGACTTCCATAAATATTTGGCTTGTTGGTAAAATGAAGTATTATATCGGGATCTATTTCCTTATAAATACGCCTTAGCTCTAAAAACAACCTAATATCAGTCAATGGATTGAGGCCATCTCTTACTAAACGTTGCAGGTTATAGTGTAAAACGGAAGGATATTTATCTTTATAAATCAGGTATTCATCAACGGGTGCGACTACAATTACTTTAAATCCTTCACCTAAAAATTTTTCAATCAGATTTAACCTAAAATTATAAATATTCCATGTGGTATTAGCTACCAAAGCAATAGTTCTCCCCTTCTTATTCTCTTTCATATATCGTTCTTTCAAACTTATATTCATTTAAAAGGGGTAAATATAGTGGTTAAATTGGATTGTGGGGTGGTACTTTAATAAAATTAGTACATGGTTAATTATTAAAGTGTTATGAATAGGGATTTACAGATAATCCTGAAGATATTAAAGTTTTTCCCTGCATATTATCTGTTATTTTTAAATCGGCCTTCATACTATTAAATTATGGTAAATGACCCTTTTTACATTAAGATTTCATGTTGTATTTCTTTTCCTGTTTATGGTTAATAATATATTTATGGCAATAAAGAGGCAGATTAAACAGCGTGGAGATATTAAAAATATTAGGACGGAGTTGGCTGGGCTATGTCTTTTGAGTTGATACGAAAGAAAACTTCTACAAATTAACATTATGTTTAATCAAAGACGCTATCTAAAATTCCTGATATCGTGTGTTAGGGATAAATATTAAATCAAAACCTATCGGGAAAAAGACACGAAACATCGCTTCTCTGCGATAATTTTGTTTAATGTCTTATTTTCCATCGGGCATAAGTTGAGATACTCATCTATTATTTATCCTTTGCCATCACAAAGGTTTATTAACCTATTGTACAATGTAGCATAAAAAAAGAGGCTATCTTTTAAGCCAGCCTCTTTTTTTGTATTCAATTATGATAATCAGTCTTACCTTTTCAACCAAAAGTAGATAATAATTGATTTTTAAAGCCATCATATTTTGTATCCATTTCTATGGACACTTTTTCATTATTTGCCAATATAGATAGTCTTTCCGGTACGTCTATGGTACGTCCCAATATTCTTTCCACGTCGGGTTTAAACTTTGAAGAATGAGCTGTTTCTAATATGATTCCGTAAGTGTTTGGATGACTTTCCATGTAAGCTTTTAACGCATAATATCCTACTGCACCGTGTGGATCTATGATATAGTTGTACTTTTGATATACTTCCTTGAGGGCATTTTCCGTTTGTGTATCATCTACGGCTATTCCGGTAATTTCATTTTTTACAATGTTCCACGTGGAACATTCATTTGAATTACTTTCAAAAATATCTAAAATTCTTGGGAAGTTAGATGGATTTCCAACGTCCATCGCATTTGATAAGGTTCTAATGGCGGGTTTTGCTACATATTCTCCGGTAGACAAATAATCAGGAACTATTTTATTTACATTGGTTGCGGCTACAAAGTGATGAATAGGAAGGCCCAATTGTTTGGCCATTAAACCTGCTGTAATATTGCCAAAATTACCACTCGGCACTACGTAGGTTATATCTTTGGTCTTTCTAATGATTTCTGATATTTGCCTGTAACTTTCGAAGTAATAAAAGGATTGCGGAATCAAACGAGCAATATTAATTGAATTGGCAGAAGATAAGCGTAATTGAGTGTTTAAATCCTTATCGAGAAAAGCTTCTTTTACCAGCGCCTGACAATCGTCAAAAGTACCATCTATTTCTAATGCATGTACATTACCTCCAAGGGTGGTTAGTTGCTTTTCTTGTAACTCACTTACTTTTCCTTTTGGATATAGAATAACAACGCTAATGCCTGGAACATGATGAAACCCAAAGGCAACAGCTCCGCCCGTATCTCCGGAGGTGGCCACAAGTATGATTAATTCTTGTTTATTGTCACCATTGTAATATTGCATTATTCTGGACATAAATCGGGCACCAAAATCTTTAAAAGCTAACGACGGTCCGTGAAACAATTCTAAAGTGGCGATATCATCGTTTAAGTGATAATTTGGCGCAGGAAAATTGATTGCATCGTAGGTAATTTCGGCTAATTTTTCGTCGGGAATAGATCCTTCAAAAAGATGTTTTGCTATTTGAAAGGAGTTTTCCTGAAAAGAGTTTTCCTCAAACTTTTCCCAGAATGACTGGGGTAAAGGTTTTATCTTAGACATGTACAAACCATTGTCGGGGGGTAGCCCTTCCATTATGGCTCTTTCTAAATCGACAACAAATGCTTTGTTTTTCGTGCTGTAAAGTTTCATGAATATATCTTTATTAAGAAAGAACTACGGCTCCTTCCTGATTTATTTTCCCAGTGTACAAAGTGGCAGGAATGCCGTGTACTTCAAAAATATTTTTCATTGCCATACCTCCTTTTTGTGCAGCCGTTTCTCCTTTAAAAAGAGCAAAAATAGATGGTCCAGCACCAGAGATACTGCAACCCAAGGCATCCATTTTTAATGCCATATTCTTTATTTCATAAAAATGAGGTATTAACACAGCTCTTTGAGGTTCAATGATATGATCTGTCAAAGACCTTCCAATCAGCTCATAATCAGAACGATAGAGTCCAGCAACGAAAGATGCCAAATTTCCAGTTTGTGCAATACACTTTTGAAGGGAAATGTCAGGTTTGAGTATGTTTCGGGAATCTCTTGTTAGAACTTCCACTTCAGGGTAAATTACCGCAGCTACCAGATCGTCGGGAATGGGTAGTGAAGTTATGTCAAGGCTTGCATTTTCACGAATTAATATAATGCCTCCAAGTAAGGAGGGCGCAACGTTATCGGCGTGATAGGAACCATCGGCAAGTTGCTCCCCCAGTACGGCAAAATGTAGTAACTCCTTCTTAGTCAGGGGATTTCCTAACAAAGTATTTACGGCAAAAACGCCAGCCACCGCACTGGCAGCACTGGAGCCTAGTCCGCTGCCAAAGGGCATTTTTTTGTGGATATCCAGTTCAATGCCCATCTCGCTTTTTCCGAGGAAATTCAATAGTGCCTGCGCCGAAAAAGTAGCCGTATTTTTTTCTGGCGAAAATGGCAATCGGTTCGTTCCCGTAATCTTGCCAACACTCATCCCTTTTCCATCAGAAAATCGCGCAACTACTTCATCTCCGGGGCTCTCCAAAGCAAAACCTAAAATATCATAACCTACCCCAATATTAGCCACCGAGGCAGGTGCAAAAACACGAATTTCCATAAGATTAATTAAGTTGATTGGCAATTTTAATGATTTCAGAGAAAATACCCGCTGCGGTAACTTCCGCCCCTGCACCAGGCCCTCTAATCACCAATGGCCGTTCCTTGTAACGTGTGGTAGTGAAAACAATCATGTTATCGCTACCACTAAGTTGGGAAAATGGATGTGTGTCAGATATTTTTTCCAGTGAAATACTGGCTTTTCCATTCTCTAGTTTAGCCACCATACGAAGCACCTTGTTTTCTGCTTTAGCCTCTAAAAATAGCTGCTCAAAGGTATCATTTTCAGCTGATAAGGCTTTGATAAATGCAGGTACATCGGGTGCATTTTGACAATTTTCAGAAAGAACAGAGGTGATAATTACCTCATCGCTTTCTATCCTTGCGCCTGCTTCTCGGGCGAGAATGATGAGTTTTCTTCTTAAATCAATACCATTTAAGTCAATTCTTGGATCTGGTTCGGTGTAACCTAAAGCCATCGCCTCTTCAACCATTTGGCTGAATGTATGACCATTATTTCCAAAAGTATTAAAAATATAAGAGAGAGAACCCGATAAAACGGCTTCCATTTTAATGATTCTGTCCCCACTATTTATCAGATCGTTCAAGGTGGAAATAACAGGTAAACCTGCGCCGACATTTGTTTCGTACTGAAACATAACGCCTCTCTTTCTGCTTAATGATTTTAAAGCGGTGTATTTGTCATAAGCAGATGAATTGGCTATTTTATTTGGCGTGGAAATTGAAATGCTGGCATTCAAAATCGCTTCGTAAAAATGAGTTATTTCTTCGTTTGCCGTATTATCTATAAAAATGGAATTAGGCAAATTGATATGCTCCATTTCTTCCACAAAAGTTGAAAGTTGGCTGGTCTCCCCCATTTCATTTAACGTTTCCTTCCACTGGTCTAAAGGAATACCTTCCCGGCGGATAATCATTTTTTTACTATTGGCTAAACCGACAAGCTTTAAGTCCAGGGAAAGTTCTTTCTTTAAAAATTCCTCCTGGGCTAGAATCTGGTTTAAAAGGGTACCTCCTATCAAACCGCAGCCAACCATAAAAAGATGAATCGTTTTTGTGTGGGAAAGGAAAAATGCCTCATGCATTACGTTTAATGCTTTAGACTCATCTAATCGACTGATAACTACAGAGATATTTAACTCAGAAGAGCCCTGTGCAATAGCAGCCACATTAATTCCATTTTTACCCAAGGATTGAAATAAACGTCCAGCCACACCAGGGAAATAACGCATTCTTTCCCCAATAACAGCTACCACGGCCAAATCCGTTTCCACTTTTAAGGTATCAATGAGCCCATTCTGGATTTCGGTTTCAAATAATGCCTCTACTATTTCTTTTGCCAGTAGTGCCTGATCAGGTTGAATGGCAAAAGAAATGGAATGCTCAGAAGATCCCTGAGTGATAAGAATGATATTGATGGATTTTTGGGCTAAGCCTGAAAATAGTCTGCCAGAAATACCAGGAACCCCAATTAATCCACTTCCTTGCAAGGTAAGTAATGCAATATGTTGAATAGATGAAATACCTTTGACAGGATTATCACTCATTTCAGCATGATTTGAAACGAGGGTACCTTCAAAAGTAGGATTAAAAGTATTTTTAATATAGAGGGGTATCTTTTTTGTTAATGCAGGTTGAATGGTTGGTGGATAAATGACCTTTGCCCCAAAATGAGACATTTCCATAGCTTCAGCATAAGTCATTTTATGAATGGTAAATGCCTGAGGTACTTTCCTTGGATCAGCCGTTAAAACGCCATCTACATCGGTCCAGATTTCGATAGCTTCAGCATCGAGACCTGCACCAAGGAGTGCTGCCGTATAATCGGATCCACCCCTTCCCAATGTTGTGGTTAATCCACCTTTTCCAGCACCAATAAAACCTGTAACTATTTGAATTTCATTTGTTTGAGAATAAAACTCTTTGATTTTTAGATAAGTATTGTTTAAATCAACTTTTGCATTTCCAAAGTTCTTATCGGTTTTTATTATTTTTCTAGCATCTAAATAAGCTGCCGGAATGCCCGCTTGTTTTAGTACGTGCGAAATTATAAAAGAGGAGCTTCTTTCACCAAAACTCAATACATAGTCCATGGTCCTTAATGAAGCTTCTCTAACCAGAAAAACGCCGTGAAGTAAATTTTTTAATACTTCCTGATTATTTTCAAGTTCAGCAATAACAATACTTCGGGTGGGCTCAATAAGTAAGGATTCGGCAGCTTCAAAATGACGTAAACGGAACTGTTCGTGTAAATTAAGATAACTGTTATCACCATTCGCAGCACGTTGACTCATTTCAATGAGCTGATCTGTCACTCCACCAAATGCTGAAAAAACAACGGTAAACGGCTGCCCACTTAAGTAATAATCTTTAAGAATAGAGACAATTCCTCTTATTCTTTCAGGTTTTCCAACAGAAGACCCACCAAATTTTAGCACTTTCATTTCCTGAAATTTTATAAAAAAAATATAATGACCAATGAATTGGCGTTCAATATAAAATTTAACAATTATTTGGTTTTTCAGGCTAAGGTTTGCAAAGGTAGGGAAATAGAAAGGATACGGCTAATTTGAACTTAATAATTTTATTTAAAGCAAATAAAAAGAAGATTGGTACTTAATTAATGGCTGAATTTGATGCGGACTGATAAATAATTCCGGATAAACAGATCCTGACTTCGCCACGCTTTTTTAGGTTGTTTTTTATTTCATTGATTATAAGTATATTATAATTTTTGCAATACCAAAATGGGTATCGCAAGACTAAATTTTTGATTTTTATGGGATGTTTATATCAAGTAAAAAAATAGGTCTGGAAACACAAGCGTTGTTGTTATTAGGAACTCCAAAGTCATAGTGGGTAACTCAGATCAATCTGGTGCATTAAAATTTAGAAATAATCTTCTTAAGAAGTTATAAATCAGTAGATTAGTTTGTTGGTTTGATAAATATCATGCAGTGTTGCCAGGGAAGATTTTTTATATTTTTGTCGAAGACGAATCCTGCCGCTTTGAGTTCTTTAATAGCCTGTGCCTCACTCATTTTGTGGATGTCTTTGATGGGTACTTCGTTATCTTCTGACCTGAATTCCACCAATACTAATTTACCACCGGGCTTTAAAGCTTTGAGCATTGAAATGGCCATTTCATAAGGATAAGAAAACTCATGATAACCATCCACTAATAAAACGAGATCTGCTGTGTTTTCTGGCAAAGAAACACTCGTTTCTTTGCTAAGTACAGGCACAATACCCGTCAGTTTTTCCTGTTTAATCCTTTTATTTAGGTAGGCAATCATTTCTGGTTCTATATCTACGGCATATACCTTACCATTTCCCACTTTTTTTGACAGCAAGGCACTATGATAACCACTTCCTGCACCAATGTCTGCAATAATCATCCCAGGTTTTACATCAAGGTTCTTCAATAATTGAGAGGTGTTTTCCTCCATCTCCCTCTCCTGTCTTTCAAGCCAATCTATGCCAAAATGACTCATTACGTGGGCAATTTGTCGGCCCATATACCATTTATTGATACCATTTGGGTCGCCACCTTTGATAGTATATCTTCCTTGAGCAGAAGCACTGAACGAGAGCAGGAAAGCAACAAAAAATAGTGAAATAGATATTGATTTTATCATGGTTGACCTATTGGTTAATTTTTTAAGAATTGGGATAATTCATTTCATTCATCACTTTTTTCTGATGAATATCAAAACAAATAGAACAAAAATAAGACGCAAAAGGGTGTTCATTGGTTCTCAATTTTCCCGCATTTTTTAGTATCTCCCTTGTTTCAGTACTATTTTTATTATTTACGTCAACGATTAGAACAGCTGGTTCAAAAAATATTTTTCTTGAGTTGAGTAGTAACACCTATATGGGTTAAACCGCCGCCAAGATGATAGATAGATCGGCCGAAATCAAAGGAAAATTGTTTTATTTTAAGGCCAAATCCAAAGGAAAAGCCATTTAAACCACCAACGCCAACGGTACCAAATTCCATTCTACTTCTATGATTGTAAGCCATTCTTAATTTGAAATTTTCATTTGCGCCCACAATAAGTTCTCCATTGAGAATAATATGCCTGAATAAATTATCAACGAAAATGGCAAGCTGCGCCGGTTCAGCTAATTCCTCTCCGATAATAAGCCTGGCTGATTCATTATCTGGATTGTAATATCTTACGTTCCAACGATTCAGGTTGTTATAAAGAAGCGTAAACCTAAAGGGTAAATAACGTAATTTTTTTGAAATAGCTATTTGTAAATCACTGGGTAAGGGTTCCTTGCTGTTACCTGAAAAATACGGATTAAGTTGTACGCCTGCATTTCTATATACAATTCCAATAGTAGTAAGCTTTGAAGAATCCGTGTAAAATAAGCCGGCATCTAAAACCAGCGCGGAAGAAACAAATTCACCTAAGGAAGATTGAGCGAAAGACAGGGTAGAACCAAATTGAAGTCTGTCATGAATGGAATGGGCGACTCCGACGGACATGCTGTTTTCATTTGCCTTAAATGTTCCATTTGTCTGAAAATACTCGTCAGTTCGGGGCATTTCACCGTACTGAATAAAATGAAGACCAAGATTTAACCATGTTTTGTTATCAGCTATAGTAAACGCATACGCAGCGTTTCCACTTTTTATATTTCCGGGTAAAAAAAAATGATTTAGTCCAAGTTTCCCTGTCATATTCTGATTTAAAACAGCTGGATTTCCGCCAATAAGATTAATATCACTATCAGACACTGAAATTTGGTTTCCACCTAGTCCGGTTAATCTGGCGGAGGACGGGGAGCTTAAAAAACTGAAAACTGATTTCCCCCCCGGAAATTGGCCGAATGCGTTATAGCATATACTCAAGCAGAAGAGGAACATTAGCATCAAATTTTTATAATGCATATTCTTATAAATCAATAAGTTAAAACTTTCATTTTTCATAATGTCTTGTTTTTGTCTTAGAAATTTATTGATTTTATTTTCAAAGATAGATAATCTCCCCCTCAAAACTCAACCCATATTTTTTAAAAAATTTATAACGCCGTAGTAAAGCAAAACCATAAATAAATCCTACTTAATAAGTCGTGAATTTGTGTTGCACCATAACCACCACCTATTTGACGGAAAACATAGTGAGTACTTTGTTTCCATAAATTTCCTAAAAAGATGGGATAGTTCATCCAGGGAAATGGTGAAATAATTCATGTCCAGTAACATCCAATGGTAGATTACCTTTTCAAAGATAATTTCATTAAAGACAAGAATGAGCTCCTTCTTGTCTTTTTCCTCTCTTTTCCTAAATGGTTCCCGAATCCTGCCAACCGCCAAATAGTTATGGCTAATGATGGAAGAATTTATAAACCTGGTACATAGATTCCCTCGAAAAAGTAAAATATACCATAAATATCTTAGAACTCTCATCCGGAATTCTTATATTTATGTTAAGGAACATGGGATTCAAGGTTTTTAAGGATTAGAAACCATCTAAGAAACTTTGACAGTGCTAAAATAGGTTTTAGGTTGAGTAAATTTGACAAAATAATTCAAAAAATTCTGAACGGACTTTCTGATCAGAACATCGACTTTCCGGAATTTCTGAACATGATAATAAATCTTGGTTTTGAGTTGAGACAAAAGGGAAGTCATCATATTTTGACTAAAGATGGGATTGAAGAGATTATTAACATACAACCTAAAAACGGTAAAGCAAAGTCTTATCAAGTTAAGCAGGTTAGGGAAATCATTATTAAATACAAATTAAATTCAGCCATAGATGGATAATATAATAAAGTATGAATTAATTATTTTTTGGAGCGAATCTGATGATTCCTTCATAGTCGAGGTTCCTGAACTTGCTGGCTGTAAAGCAGATGGTGAAACTTATGAAGAAGCCATTGCAAATGCAAAGATGGTTATTAATGATTGGATCGAAACAGCTATAAAGATGGGTAGGGAAGTCCCTAAACCCAAAGGAAAACTAATGTACGCTTAAATGTTCACGAAACCATAACACAGGCTATCAACAGCATGACTCCTGTTGTCGTCACGTCGGATAGCCAAAATGTTAGTTACAATGGTCACTCAATAAAGGATAAGTTAAATCAAATGGCACTAGACATATCAAAATCAGTAGAAATTATCGAGATAATGGAAAATTACATTGAATCGATAAGACCCGAACCAGCAATGCGGAAACAAATTGATATTAATTACGAAATAATTGATCAAAGCATAATTATTAATGAAGTCAGACCTGCATGGAATAATCCAAAAGAAATTTTATATCATGGTTATGCCAAAGCAACATTCGTACACAACAAAAATGTTTGGAAAATATATTGGAAGCGTGCGAATCTAAAATGGAGCTCTTATAAACCAAATCCAACAGTAAATTTACTAAGCGACTTTTTGAAAATAGTAGATGAAAACGAACATGCTTGCTTCAAAGGCTGACTAAAATACCGCCAGCACCTATCAGGCTCTTGAAGGCAGACCATTACCAGCAACCTGATTAGGGTGATTTAGTACAATTATTAAGTGCCTTTAAGTTGAAAATGCTTTTGTAATATTGGTGGAATCGTTCCGGTCGCTATTGTGCCAATAATGGATTTAGTTTCTCAATAGAATATTAATTTAGTTTGGGAGAGTAAAACCCTTAGGAGATTTTTTTCAACATTGAATGATATACCCCAAATATCTATCACAATTAATCTATTTGTATGATTTGTTGAATTTCGGCTTTTAACTTAGATCCAATATTAAAAATTTATGAAGTATAGGAGGTCCCTTAATTTACCTTTTTTCTTCAGAATAGGATATAAATAATTCTAATTTATTAATCAAAATTTGGATACCATTTGCTCAAAACTTTTAATTGCCTATTTATACTTGGTTATAGAGCTAAACCTTTTGAAATCTTTTTTTCAATCTTTTCAACTTTTTTATTTACAAAATATTGATAATCATAATACAAAAAATCACATACTCAAGCAGAAGAGAAACATTGGTTTTTTCATTTTGTGGACTGGTTATCTTTCCATTGGGTACGGCAAATACCACCGGAACAAATCATTTTTTTTACTAATTTACCTTCTTCATTATAAAATAATAAAGGACCGTCTTCCGTATTTCCATTTTTATAATTTCCAGAAACATTTAGCTGCCCGGAAGGAAAAAACTCTTTGAAAGGGCCATTTTCTTTATTTTTTGAAAAGGTTACCTCCTCAATCAAAAATCCCCGCTCATCATACTTATACCAGAGCCCAACCATTTCATCATTGATGTATTGACCTTTTAATTTGAGTTTATTTTTCAAAAAAAAGCTTCGGTAGGCCCCATTAAATTGTCCATTTTCATGCGTTTCCAAGACCGCAGTATCTTTTGAACCAGGAAAAAACAATATTCTTTCCCCGTGGAGTAAAGAATCTTTTAATGAGTAAATCTCTTGTGGCAATCCATTTTTATCCTTTATCACCACTTGTTTCACGTCAGCTTTGGTACCCTCTATTTTATGGCAGCCTGTTGGTAGGAATACCAAAATAAAAAGTACCCTGTAAAGAGTAGTGGTTAATGATTTAAAAGATAAGTTATACAGAAACATAGGAAATGTAATGATTTAGGAAATAACCGATCTTCCCATACTTTCATAGTAGAATCCCTCCTCAGTCATCTGGTCCAAATCGTATAAATTCCGACCGTCAAAAATGTGAGGTTGACGCATTAACTGTTTCATTATTTTAAACCCAGGTGCTCTAAACTGACTCCATTCTGTGACAATAGCCAGAGCGTCAGCTTCAATCAGTGCTTCGTAAGGTTCGTTAACATAAATAATACGATCTCCCAGTGTTTTTTTAACATTAGGCATAGCCTCAGGGTCAAAAGCTTTAACCGTTGCGCCGGCTGCCAGCAATTTTTCTATGATAAACAAGGCGGGAGCCTCCCTAATATCATCGGTATTAGGTTTGAAGGCCAGGCCCCAAATGGCAATATTCAGGCCTTTAAGATTACCATTAAAACGGTTAATTATTTTATTTGCAAGTATTATTCTCTGAATATCGTTTACTTGCATTACAGAAGAAAGGATGTGGAAAGGATAATTATTATCATTTGCTGTTTTTGCTAAGGCCTGAACATCCTTTGGGAAGCAACTGCCGCCATAACCGACCCCTGGAAAAAGAAAACGTTTTCCAATTCTTGAATCTGAACCCATGCCCTTCCTTACCATGTCAACATCGGCGCCTAAGATTTCACAAAGGTTAGATATTTCATTCATAAAAGAGATACGCGTTGCTAAATAAGCATTAGCAGCATATTTGGTCATCTCCGCAGATCTTACATCCATAAAGAAAATAGGGTTTCCCTGACGGACAAAAGGTTCGTAAAGCTGTCGCATTAATTTTTGAGCTCTTGCGGAACTTGTTCCAATGACTACCCTATCAGGTTTTAAAAAATCATCGACGGCAACACCTTCCCTTAAAAATTCTGGATTTGAAACGACATCAAATAGATTTTTCGATAAATTTTGTTCCAATATAGCTGAAACTTTTTCAGCGGTTCCAACGGGTACGGTACTTTTATCAACAATGACTTTATAGTCAACAATGATTTCAGATAAATCTTTAGCTACCTTTAGGATGTAGGATAAATCGGCAGAACCATCTGCCCCAGGCGGTGTTGGCAAGGCTAAAAAAATAATTGCCGCATCTTTTATGGCCTCTGGAAGATTTGTTGTAAACGAAAGCCTGCCTTGTTTAGTATTCCTCTCAAAAATTATATCCAGGCCAGGTTCATAAATAGGCACTTCCCCCTTTTTTAATCTATCTACTTTATTTGCATCAATATCGACACAAATAACATGGTTGCCAGTTTCGGCAAAACAAGCACCGGTTACTAAACCAACATAACCAGTGCCAATAACGGCTATTTGCATAAAAATGAGTTAATTTGAGTAATATATTCTATAAATAACATCGGCATAATCGTCAGAAACAAGCATGGAGCCATCGGGCAATAGTTCCAGATCAACGGGACGCCCTATAACGTCGTCATTTTTAGGATTTAACCAACCTGTAGCGAATGGATTATAGCTAATAGCCTTTTGATTTTCATCCAGTGTTACAAGGGATAATTGATAACCCGACTTTTTAGTCCTGTTCCAAGAGCCGTGTTCTGCGATGATGATTTGATTTTTATAGCTGGCAGGAAAATTACTTCCTGTATAAAATTCGATACCAAGAGGAGCCACATGAGCGCCCAGTTTTTGAGCTGGTTTCACAAAATTATCACAGGGAAATTTTTTACCAAACTCAGGGTCAGGTATATCTCCCTGGTGGCAATATGGATAGCCGAAATGTAAATTATCTTTTTCAGCTCTATTCAGCTCACAAGCTGGAACGTCGTCACCTAGCATATCTCTGCCATTATCTGTAAACCAAAGCTCTTTAGAGGTAGGATGCCAGTTGAACCCCACCGTATTTCTAATACCGGAATGAACTATTTCCATATTAGTTCCATCGGGATCCATTCTCGTTATTGAATTAAAGATTTTATCTTCTGATTCACAAATATTACAAGGAGCGCCAACTGGAACGTATAACTTTCCGTCAGGACCGAAAGCGATATATTTCCAGCCATGATGTTTTTCCGTTGGGAATTTATCATAAATGACTTCAGGTTCCCCCGGGTTATCCAGGTTTTCTTCAATATTTTTAAATCGTAAAATCCTGTTTACCTCTGCTACATATAAATCGCCATTTCTAAAAGCCACACCATTAGGCATATTCAGTTTAGAAGCAATCAAGTACTGTTTTTCTGCCTTATAATCGCCGTTTTTGTCAACCAACGCATATACATTCCCTTTATCTCTTGTACCGACAAATAATACACCCGAGGGAGAAAGGGCCATAGATCGGGCATTTACAACATTTTCTGCATAAATTTCGATGTTAAAACCATCGGGAAGTTTGATGGTAGAAACATCTATTTTCCCGCTAAATATTTTTGGCATGGGAGGATTTATTTTCCCGCAGTAGAGGAAAAATAACATCGGCAACACCATCAATGAACTAAAAAGTGGCTTTTTCATTTTTGAATTTTTTAACTACTTTATATAATCTGATAAAACAGGATAGGTTGAAATGAGTTTAGAGGCCTGCTCTTTTGATAATTTTTCACCGTCCAAAAAGGCAACAATTTCGTAATTCTTGTTATTTGACCATTGAGCCAGGTCAAAGGAATTAAATAATCCACTATATATACCTATTTTGTTCTCATCAGGTAAAATCTCAAACAGCAGGTTTTCATGCCCTTTAATATCTTCAATATTTATATTTTGAATAGCGGTGTAGGGAATTTCTTTTAAAAGCCATTTAAAGCAAAGGGCATCTTGAGCTATATTTCCATTTTCTCCATCAAAAAGTAAATTTGTATTTAACGCCATATCCATGGGCTTGGCGCCGGAGAAACGAAAAGAAATACCTTGATTTCCTTTATCAAATAAGGGAGAACAAATTACGCGATAGCTTATGTTTGGATGTTTGAGGGAACTTTGTGAAAAAAAGCGATGAATATCAACCAAAGTGAATAGGCTATTTTTCACCCCAGCACCAAAATCTAAATCTTTATGAGGATAGGCAGAAATAAATAACTTTAAACCATCATTTTCATTTAAAACAGGTATTACGGCATTAAAGTAAGGTTTATTGACACTTTCCAAAGGATGTTCAGCGCCATTTAAAACCATGGCATTGAATTCAAAATAATCTACCTTCTGGTTTTCTTTATAGGCTATACCAGCGGTAAAAGTTTGAGGTTTCATTTCGCTCAACGGAGCAAAAAAGTAGGCAGTGTATAAATCTCTTGCGCCGTATCCACTTTTTCTGTTAGAGGCAAAATAAGCGGTTACGCCGTCTCTGGCGGCAGAAAAATGGGTATCATCTGCTGTAGAATTAATGGGCGTTCCCATATTTTCAGGCACCTGGGCTGAATTCAGGGAAATTTTAAAAATATCAAACCCACCAAGACTTATTTCCGGATTATTAGAGGAAAAGTATAAGGTAAGTCCATCGGGCGCGAGGAAAGGATAATTTTCATCATATACAGAATTTACATCAGGACCCATATTTTCAGGCTTTGACCACAATCCGTTCCGTTTACTTATTTTGAATAAATCATATCCCCCTTTCCCACCTAAGGTATTTGATGCAAAAATAATGAGGGTATCAGAAATAAAATGTGGTGGCGACTGAGCAGAAACCCTATCAAAAGTTGGATAGAACGGATTTATTTTAAATTTTCCTGATTTCCTGATAGTGTCTGTAAAAATAGCTCCCTGGAGAAGATTATTTCCTCTAAAATAGTATAAAACCTGTCCGGAAGGGTTAAATCCGATACCAACCTCATGATTGGGTGAATTCAAAATGGGGCTAAATGATTTAGGTTTTTCCCACACACCATCATCTTTAACACTATAGAAGATATCAGTTTGAGGTAATTCTTTCTTTTCTGCGGTTGGATTGGCAGCGGTATAATATATTCGGTTTTGGTAAAGAGGGTTCAAAACAGGGGCAAATTCGTCACCCTGGGTATTCACCTGACCTCCTAAATTTTCAACTATGGCTAAAGGATTACGGTACTGAATAGCCAACCCTGTAGCACAGTGTCTAATAATATTTCTAACCTCATTTCTATTGGGGTGCGAGGGTGAAATAGCTTTTAGATAACTTTTTAAATAAGAAGAAGCGGTGGTAAAGTCCTGACGGTGAAAGCGTATTTGGCCTAAAAAAAGAAGCGCTTCTACCTGAAGGCTGTTTTTGTTTTTCAGTAAAGAAACAAATTCTATTTCGGCCTCATCCAATTTATTTTTATAATATTGGCTAGCGGCACTAAGGAAAGTAATTTCAGGTGATTCTGTTTTGAAAAACTTTTTTCCTGCCTGTAGGTAACTTAAGACTTCGTCATATCTTTTTTGCTGAAACAGTTGATTCGCTTCATTAAATCTTTTGGCATTACCCTGCGCTAACGAGGAGAGAGGATTAAGCAAAAGAAATAACATAATAGTAGCGAAAGACCGACAAAGACTCATGGTTGTACTTTATTGAAAAGGTTAAAAGCCTTGATTTCCATCAAAATTTTCAATATAATCTGCGATTCGACGTAAAAAAGAACTTCCCAGTGCTCCGTCCACTACTCTGTGGTCATAAGATAAAGATAAAAACATAAGATGTCGAATGGCTATAAGGTCACCGTATGGCGTTTCAACCACAGCAGGTTTCTTTTTTATGGCACCAATAGCTAAAATAGCTACCTGAGGCTGGTTTATAATAGGCGTACCCATGATACTGCCAAAAGTACCTACATTGGTTGTTGTAAAAGTTCCACCTTGAACTTCGTCAGGTTTCAATTGGTTATTTCTGGCCCGGTCTGCAAAATTATTTACTTTACTAGTCAGTTCCAGCAGGCTCAGAGTATCTGCATTTTTAATAACGGGCACAATAAGATTTCCGGAGGGTAATGCGGTGGCCATACCAATATTAATGTCCTTTTTAATGATAATCTTGTCACCTTCAACAGAAATATTAATCAAAGGGAAATCAACCAGGGCCTTTGCCACGGCTTGAATGAAAATGGGGGTAAAGGTTATTTTTTGTTGATATTTTGCTTCGAAAGGTTTTTTAATTTTTTCTCTCCAGAGAACTATTTCGGTAACATCGGCCTCGGCAAATGAAGTTACGTGGGCGGAAGTTCGTTTAGACATAACCATGTGATCGGCAATAAGCTTTCGCATTCTGTCCATCTCAATGATCTCATTTTCTCCTGAAGTTCGGGAAACAATTTTTTCGGGAGCCTTGCTTTTGCTCGAACTTACCATTTTTATTGATTCCAAATAGTCCAGCAAATCATTTTTTGTTACTCTCCCTTGCATACCTGTGCCGGTGATAGTGTCTAACTGCTCATAAGAGATATTTTCCTTTAGCGCCATATTTTTCACAAGAGGAGAATAAAACCGGTTAGATTTGACGGTTGGTGCTATAGACGTAACTGGTGAAGTTGATTGATATTCAGGGGAATATGTCTCGGTATGATTTACGGGAGATACATTGGTAACGATATCCTGAGAAATATATATTTTTTCATCAGCATCCATTTCGGTAGCTATGATAGCTATCGTTTGACCGACAGGCACCACATCATTTTCATTAAAAAGGATGTCGATTAACTTACCTTTTACAGGAGAAGGAACATCGGTATCGACCTTATCAGTAGCTATTTCGACCAGGGTATCGTCGATTTCAATTAAATCGCCAATATTTTTAGTCCATCTAAGGATGGTTGCTTCAATTATACTTTCGCCCATTTTAGGCATGACAAGTTCAAAATGCGTCATAAGGATATTTTATCCGTGTTAATTACTGCAAAAATACAAGGTATTTCATTAAAATGATTCTTAATTCAATTTAACAAAAAAAGACGTAAATAATTTAATGAAACGTAAGCCGCGTATTGAATATTTTTTTCTCTGTTTTTACCCGCTTTCACAAGGAAGGTCTGGTGTTTTTCTTTACTACCTAAGGCTACCCAAATAGTTCCAACCGGTTTCTCCACTGTTCCACCGTCCGGGCCAGCGACACCTGAAATGGCGACACCTATGTCTGCACTGGTATGTAAAAGTAAACCATGGAGCATTTCAATAACGGTTTCTTCGCTCACTGCACCATATTTTTCTATGGTAAGGGGATTAACACCCAATGATTTTTCCTTCATTTCATTGGCATAGGAAACGATAGCCCCTTTAAAGTACTGGGATGAACCAGGCACCAGGGTGATAAGATGACTTAAAAAACCGCCGGTACAACTTTCAGCACAAGCGAGTTGGTAATTATTTTTCTTTAATATTCGTCCAATAACGACAGGCAGTGTATCTTCATCTTCACCGGCAACGAACTGCCCAAGTATGCTTTGTAATTGGTTTGTTTTTTCAATAATTAAGCCTTCCAATAGCTGTTTATTATCGCCTGAGCAAGAAAGTCGTAACCTGATTTGGCTTAAAGCGGGCAAATAGGCGAGTTTAATAAAATGGGGCAGTTCATTTTCAAATGTTTCTAAACGCTGGGAGAGTGTTGTTTCAGGAATACCCGCTATCAGCAAGGTTTTATGGATTATTATTTCGGAAGGGAAGGTGATCTGGAGTTTAGGAATAACCTCATTTTCCATAAGATATTCCATCTCATAAGGTACACCTGGGAGCGAAATAATAACTTTTCCCAAGCCAGTATTTAGCCACATTCCTGGCGCTGTTCCCATTTTATTTGGTAAAACTACTGTGTTTTCTGGTACTTGTGCTTGAGGCATCAGATCCATGGTATTGGGTTCACGACCAATTTTAGTGAAAAAACGAATGAGGAACTGCAGCGTTTCTTCATGTAAAACTAAGGGTACATGTAGAAATTCTGCTAATGCTTTTTTGGTAATATCATCCTTAGTCGGTCCTAATCCGCCGGTGATAATGACTACATCTACCTCGTTGAGTGAAAGCTGAAGCTGTGACTTGATGTCTATTAATTCATCGGAAATAGACTTCATCTGACTGACCTTCATTCCAATAAGATTCAGCCTTTGTGCTATCCACGAAGAATTTGTATCTATGATTTGCCCGATCAAAATTTCGTCACCAATAGTAAGTACGTGAACTTTCATGCCTCGATTTTAATAGTAAAAAGGGTAAAATGTTAAAGATAAATTAAATCTCCATGTTGAAAGTAAAATGACTGGTAATCAGAGGAAGATTTTACTATTAATTCACCCTTGTCAGAAACGCCAGTGATGGTTCCTTGCAAGGTTTCATTATTTTTTTTAATAAGAAAAGTATGTTCTTTGTTCATTCCTAACAGGCAGGAATGGTAGTGAAACTTCAGCAAATCGGGTTGTTCGTCAATATATGTTAAATATTCTTCCAGTGCAGCAAAAAGATTCTTTTCAATTTCTTTTCGGTTGGTTTCTTTGAATGTATTTAAAAAAAGGGAGGTCGCCGACGGAAGAAAATCGGGAAAAGACGCCTGATTTACATTTAATCCAACGCTAATAATAGAACTTTGAACTTTATGAAAGTTAAGACTGTTTTTTATCAGAATGCCAGCGATTTTTTTATTCATAATATAAATATCGTTGGGCCACTTTAAATAAACGTTTTCAGGTAACGGATAGACATCGAGAATTGATTTTCTAACCGCTAAGCTAACAGCCATATTCATCAGATAAAGTTTTGATGGGGGCAAATTATCGGGAAACAGTATGATGGAAAGTAAAATATTTTTCCCTTTAGCACTAAACCAGGTTTTTTCTTGCTGACCTTTCCCCGCCTCTTGGAAATCGGCTGAAATAACTGTACCGTGCTGTGGGAAACTGTGGGAAAGCAATTCCATTGCGTAAGAGTGAGTAGAGGGTATGCTATTAAAAAAAAGATAGGCATCACCGATATGTTGATTCTTATTAAAATGCAAGTTTTATTATTTTAAAAGTTCTTAACTTGCCTCAAAATTACCAATTTAATTTTTTAAAACATCAACCATTTTGAGTACAACCATTGCAAAGTCTCCAAAGAAATTTCATAAAGAGGTGGAAAACCTCAATAATGAGATTATTGAGAGCATCAAAAATCTTAAAGGAATAGACATAGTAAAAATGGATTTGAGGCATCTCCATGATGCACCCACTGATTTTTTTATTATTTGTGAAGGCACTTCCAACACCCAGGTAAAAGCTATAGCTAGTAATATTAATCGTCATGTGAAGGAAACTTTAGATATTAAGCCCAATCATGTTGAGGGGGAAAAATCAAGTTTATGGATTTGTGTCGATTATTTCAACACTGTTGTGCACGTTTTTCATCCTGATATGAGAAAATATTACGCATTGGAAGACCTATGGAGTGACGCTAAAACAGTGGCTTACGAAAATTTATAGTATTTTTTTTACAATTAAAGCTATGGTTTGCAACGATTATAGTAATTGATTGTTTGAACCCGTATATATTTTAATTTCAGACTAAAATAGCCTCCTGGCATGGACAGTAACAAAAAACCGGCAAGCCCGGAAAATGGCGGTAACCGCTTTAATGGTTTTTGGATTTATGGAGTAATCATCCTTACTTTCTTGGCTATTAATATGTTCACAATGATTGGTGCTGACAAAAAGCAGCTGACCCAAAATCGTTTAGAACAAATGATACGTGATGCTGATATTGAAAAAATTGAGGTGGTCAATAATCAGAAAGCACTTATTTATATCAAAAAAGGTAGTTTGTCTAAATATAGTGATATAGAAAAGTCCAATCTTTCTGCAGACAGACATCATTATTTTATAGATATTGGAAATGTAGAAGTATTTAGTTCATCCTTAAAAGAGGTTCAAGAGAAAGCTGAGATTCCAAGAGAAACTTGGGTTCACCCTGCTTATGTTACCAAAACAAACTGGATAGGCCCTATTTTAAATTGGGTTTTACCTGTATTTATCCTTATTGCTATCTGGCTTTTTATTATGAAAAGAGTTGGCGGTGGCGGTGGCGGTCCGGGTGGACAGATTTTCAATATTGGAAAATCAAAGGCAACGCTTTTTGACCAAAATAGTAAGGTGAATGTCACTTTCGCAGATGTTGCTGGTCTGGATGAAGCTAAGGTAGAAGTAATGGAGGTGGTTGATTTCTTGAAAACACCCAAAAAATATACCGCATTGGGCGGAAAAATTCCAAAGGGAGTTCTTTTAGTCGGCCCTCCAGGTACAGGAAAAACGTTGTTAGCTAAAGCAGTAGCAGGAGAAGCTAGTGTGCCTTTCTTTTCAATTTCAGGATCTGATTTCGTAGAAATGTTTGTCGGCGTGGGTGCTTCAAGGGTCAGAGACCTGTTTAAACAGGCCAGAGAAAAAGCACCATGTATCGTTTTTATAGACGAAATAGATGCCATTGGCAGGGCTCGTGGAAAAAATAATATGCAGGGTGGAAATGATGAGCGAGAAAATACGTTAAATCAGCTTTTGGTAGAAATGGACGGTTTCTCTACCGATAAAGGGGTTATCTTGATGGCGGCTACAAATAGACCTGATATATTAGATAGTGCCTTACTTAGACCAGGTCGTTTTGACAGACAAATTGGTATTGACAGGCCTGATCTAAAAGGAAGAGAAGCTATATTTAAAGTTCATTTGAAAACTATTATCAAATCAGATGATATTAAGCCTTTTATTCTTGCAGAAATGACGCCAGGTTTTGCCGGTGCCGATATTGCCAATGTTTGTAATGAGGCAGCACTTATAGCAGCAAGAAGAAACAAGGCGGCCGTCGATTTAGATGATTTTAACTATGCATTGGATCGTGTAATTGGTGGGCTAGAGAAAAAGAATAAATTAATCTCTCCCGAAGAGAAGAAAATTATTGCTTATCATGAAGCAGGGCACGCTATCTGCGGCTGGTACCTCGAACATGCATCCCCATTGGTAAAAGTTACTATAGTTCCCCGTGGCATTGGAACATTGGGGTTTGCTCAATATTTGCCAAAAGAAGAAAATATAACCAGAACAGAGCAATTGCTCGATAGAATATGTATGACTTTTGGTGGCCGTGCAGCAGAGAAGTTGATTTTTAGTAAAATTTCAACAGGGGCCCAGAATGACCTCGATCAGGTTACCAAAATGGCGTATAGTATGATCTCTATTTTTGGTATGAATGAGAAAGTAGGTCAGGTTTCATTTTACGGCATGCAAAATGATTCCTTTCATAAACCCTATTCTGACGAAACAGCTTCTTTGATTGACGACGAGGTGAGACAGTTGTTGCAAGTTCAATATGAAAGAGCTCAAAACTTATTGATTGAGAAAAAAACAGAATTGGAAATGTTAGCTCAAGAGCTACTTACCAAAGAGGTTTTACATAAATCTGATGTCGAAAAATTAATCGGTCCCCGCCCATATCAGGAGGAAGAGAAGTACTATCATCCGGAAGAAATAAAGGAGGAAGTAAAAGAAGAAATAAAAGAGGAGACAAAAGAAGAAGTGGCTCCAACCGAAGAAAGTAAGTAAGCGTTATATCCGTTTGTTGTTATAGAATTTATAGATAGGATATATTATAACAGAAAGGACAATTAGCAAACTTCCCCAATAAAAGGAGTTTGTTAATTGTTCGTTCTCGTTAAGCAGGAACCAGGCAAATGCAATGCCATAAAGCGGCTCAAGCGTCATACTTAGGCTAACAGTAAAGGCACTCAGTTGCTTCATAGCATGAAGGGTTAGTGAATAGGCTAGGCTGGTACACACAAAAGCTAAAAGAGCTATGTTCACCCAGTCATTAGTTCCCTGAGGAATTATTGCTTCTTTAGGATTGAAAGTTAGCCAAAAGGGAATAGCGATGGTTATCAAGATGAGCGCGCTGCCGAGCTCCAGAAAAGTTAGGGTAATTGCGTCCGAGAGCAAGGTCAGTTTTTGATTTAGCGAACTAAAAAGGGAAGCCAGGAAGGCGGAAAAAAGGCCTATCAAAAATCCATCTAAAAATTTTGTCGGTAAGGTTCGTACAATGAGTATCATTCCTGGTATAATAAGTAGAGAGAGCATAATTTCAATGACATTTATCTTTCTCTTCTGTACCAAAGGTTCAAGAAAAGCAGTAAATAAAGGCGTTGCGGCCAGAGCTAAAACGCCAACTGACGCATTGGATGCTTTAATGGATCCGTAAAAGGTTAACCAATGAAGACCCACAATACCACCTGTTCCACAGATAAAGAGGATATTTTTTGTGGAGACCTGTTTAAAAATGAATGTTAATTTTGCAAAAAAGCCAAGACTGATAACGGTTAAAAGTATCCGCCACCATACGAGAGGAAGCGCTGATAGAGATATGACGGCACCTAAAATGGCTGTAAAGCCAAACAGGATAATTGAAAAATGCAATGCCAGATAGGAACGTAAAGGCTCTTTCATGAACAATTTTAGTATTAATGTCATTATAGTAATTTAAACCAAAACAACCTGCTATGTTAAAAATCGGTGATACAGCTCCCTCGTTTACTTTGTTCTCAAGTGAGAAGAATGAAGTATCTCTCTCAGACTTCCAGGGCCAATCAGTAGTCATTTTATTTTTCCCTCTTGCATTTTCTGGTGTTTGTACCACTGAATTGTGTAATACCAGAGATGATATCCAGTCTTACAAAAATTTGAATGCCCAAGTTATTGCTATTTCAGTAGATTCTCTTTTTACCCTGGAAAAATTTAAAGCAGAACAAAATTTGAATTTCCTATTATTGGCTGATTTTAATCGCACGGTTTCTGCAGATTACGGTTGTCTGTATGAAGATTTTGTTTTGGGAATGAAAAAAGTGGCTAAAAGGTCTGCATTTGTCGTCGATAAAAATGGAATTATTCAATATGCAGAGGTATTGGAAAGTGCGGGAGATTTACCGAACTTTGATGCTGTTAAAAGTACCTTACAAAATTTGTAATTATATAGCTATGACGTTTTCTCACGCAGATACGGACGAACTGATCTTAACTGAAGTGATTGAGGAGTTAGACAGCGATAATACAGGTAATGTAGCCAGATTAATTGTGTTTAATGATGAGCATAATACATTTAATTGGGTTATAGATTGTTTTATGCAGATTTTGAATCATTCAGAAGCACAGGCAGAGCAGTTAGCCCTCCTTATTCACTTGAAGGGTAAGGCAACCGTTAAAACGGCACCTAAAAGAGTGCTAAAGCCTTTCAAGGATTCTTTGACGGAGAAAGGTTTGTCGGTAATCATTGAGGAAGACAGCGGCAAATAAATGAAAGAATTTAAAACAAAGCCCCAGAGTAAATCCCTGGGGCTTTTTAATTGGCTGAAAACTAATTCTTGAATTTATAATCTATCTTGAGCTACAATATAAATTTCAAATTTTACAATTCCAAAAAATAATAGGGGAATTAGGAGTTCCCCTATTATTTTTAAAAATGACGGGATATTTTTTTGACCAATTTTCGTTCTATATTTGTATGACCGAAAAATCTCGATGTATGCTCAGAATTGTTTTTATTTGTTGTCTATCGCTGTCCCTTTTCATTTCTGAAATTACGTGTCAATCAAGAAATCAATCATTAATTCTATATTCTGAGCAATTTAATATTGCGGTAGATCCTCAAAATGGAGATTATATTGTCCTTGCAAAAGATAGTTTCTATTTATTTAATTTAGCAGTTTCGGGAGGATGGAGGCCTTATAAGTACAAAAAGAACGACCTGGATACGGTTTTGAAGCAACCTGTAGAATTGAACTTCATTCATGATGCCAGACAAGTTCTTTTCTTTTCAGGTGGCGGAGGTCAGGTATATCTTTTTAAAGATTCTTCTATCCTTCGTCAGGATAAATCATTTCTGCAAAAAAATCAATTTGGTGCGGCAAGCTTTGAGTTTAAAGATAAAATCATTCTTTATAGCGGGTATGGCTTTTATGCGTATAAACCATATATGACCGAATTTTCTGATAAAACCAATGAATGGTTCTTAAGACCTTATGCTTCTAATCAATATTTACCA